>ERZ838839.1076-NODE-1076-length-29256-cov-8.632821_pt1 | contig 29256 bp, 22 predicted proteins | sample MGYA00519909_ERZ838839 | MGnify/ENA primary metagenome ERZ838839 (study PRJEB31850, sample SAMEA3708843) | human gut metagenome | biome: human gut; feature: human-associated habitat; material: faeces | place: China | collected 2014 ... | reverse complement strand
CCGGCGTCCTTGGTGGCCTGACGCTGGGCGTCGTTGAAGTAAGCCGGGACGGTGATGACGGCCTCGCTGATGGGCTCGCCGAGGTACTTCTCGGCGTCGGCCTTCATCTTGGCGAGAGTCATGGCGGAGATCTGCTCAGGGGTGTACTCCTCGCCGTCGATCATGACGACGCAACGGCCGTTGCTGCCCTCCTTGACCTCGTACGGGACGGTCTTGAGCTCGTCCTTGACCTCGGAGAACTTGCGGCCCATGAAGCGCTTGATGGAGAAGACGGTGTTCTTGGGGTTGGTGACGGCCTGGTTCTTGGCGGCCTTGCCGACAATGCGGTCGCCCTCGGCGCGGAAGCCGACGACGGAGGGGGTGGTGCGGTCGCCCTCTGCGTTAACGATGGTGGTGGGGGCGCCACCCTCGAGGACGGCCATGGCGGAGTTGGTAGTGCCCAGGTCGATGCCGAGAATCTTGCTCATTGTGTACTTCCCTTCCTTGGGTTGCGTTGCGCGCGCTTGGCGATTGCCGCGGCGCTTTCGCGGTTTGTTCATGGCATAGTGTATCCCCTTATGGGATTGCTTATACAAAATCTAAGTCAATTCATATAAGATTTCCTATTTTTCTCGGCTTAAGATTGGCTAAAGCAGTCGCTAACTGGGGTTTCTCACGCCTTGCGGGGATTGAAGACCAGCTGCAGACCTGCGGCGTGCACACAAGATGCGCAATACGCGTGAGCGCGTCGCCCCCCACCGTAGCGGTTATCCTTGGCTAACTCGGTGAACGGTTTGCTTTGCCCTTTGTAAGACCTTGCATTGGGGTGCGCCCGTGGTATCTTTCTTTTTGACATAGACCCGTTGCCTCTTCGCCTATGGCACCGGGCGCAACTGAGGAGGTTTACCATGGCTCACCCGATTATTGATGCTGACGAGTGCATCGCTTGCGGCGTTTGCGTTGACGCTTGCCCTGCCGGCGTTCTCGAGCTGAACGACGTCGCCACCGTTGCCGACGAGGATTCCTGCGTGGCCTGCGGCGCCTGCCAGGACGCTTGCCCCGCTGGCGCTATCACCGAGATCGCTGAGGACTAGTTCCGGCCTTTCGTAAGCTGCGATTTCAACTCAATCTCAGCAAACCAACAGGTGCCCGGCCCCAAAGGAGGCCGGGTTCTTTTTTAAGCCAAAGTGAAGTTTTGGGGAGGTTTTGCCTCCCCTTTGAGCGATTGCAGGCGCGGTGGTCAAGAAGACCGCAGGTCGCGATACGCAATCCTGCACTCGTCCCCAAATTACCCAAATTAGACCGATCCAGCACCCGTCCCGATGTGTAATTCTGCACCCGTCCCCAAATTACACAGGGCGGGGTTGGACTCTAGTCGTCGTCGCCGGAGGGGCCGAGCTGCGTCAGGATGCCCAAAGCTGCCTGAACGGGGCCCACGCCGCCGTTTGCCACGTCGGCGTTGATACCGCGCCCGATACCGCTGCCGCTCCCCGCACCCGTCTTATATGGCACCGTGAACTTGCGCGTCTTGGGAAACGCGATGGCGCCCAGCTTGGTGCGCAGCTCGAACGCCACGCCCTTGGGCACGTCCACGCCCTGGTAGGTGAGCTTGCCCGCCACAAGGGCCACGCTCTCCAACCCCAAACGATCGGCACGGATGCGGATACGCGTGCGATCGAACAGGTTCAGCGCCGCCTCGGGTAGGGCACCAAATGTCTCCTCGCACTCCTCTTGCAGCTCATCGACCTGCTCGAGCATATCCGCTGCAGCCAGCTTGCGATACACCAAGACACGCTTATCGACCGCCGGGACGTATTCCTCTGCAAGGAAGAAATCGGCCGGCAAGTTGATCCCCACGGTCGCCTGCTCGAGGTCGCTGCCGCCCTCGCCGCGTGCCTCGGCGACCGCCTGTCCAAGCATCTGCGTAAACAGGTCAAAGCCCACGCTCGACAGATTGCCGTGCTGCTCGGCACCAACCAACGAACCCGCGCCGCGAATCTCGAGGTCGCGCATGGCGATGCGCATACCACTGCCAAGGTCCTGGAACTCCGAAAGCGCCGTCAGGCGCGCCGTCGCCTCCTCCGTCAACGGCAGCTCCCCCGGGAACATAAAGTACGCGTACGCCTGCGTCGCCGAACGCCCCACGCGTCCCTTGAGCTGGTACAGCTGCGCCAAGCCCAGTCGCTGGGAGTCCTCGATGATGAGCGTGTTGGCACTTGAGTTGTCGATGCCGCTCTCCACGATGGTGGTGGCGATGAGGACGTCGATCTTCTTGGTGGCGAATTGAACCATCACGTCCTCGACCTCGCGCGGGCTCATCTTACCGTGCGCCACGCCGATGCGGGCCTCGGGCGCCGCCTCGAGCACGCGTTCGACCGCGTCATCGATAGTCTTCACGCGATTGGAGACGTAATACACCTGACCGCCGCGACCGATCTCAAGCCGGATGGCGGCGCTCACCACATCGGGGTCGTACTCGCCCACATGCACCGCGACCGGCCGGCGCCCCGTCGGTGGCGTGGTGATCAGGCTCATGTCGCGCACGCCGCTCATGGCCATCTGCATGGTGCGCGGGATGGGCGTCGCCGAGAGGGTGAGCACGTCGATCTGCTCGCGCATGTTCTTGAGCTGCTCTTTGTGCTGAACACCGAAGCGCTGCTCCTCGTCGATGATGACGAGGCCGAGCTCATGCGGGTTCACGTCTGCCGAGAGCAGGCGATGCGTTCCGATGAGCACGTCGACGCGCCCTTCCGCGAACGCGGCGAGCGCGCGGCGCTGTTGGACCGGCGTGCGGAATCGCGACAGGACCTCGACCTCAACGCCAAACGGGGCGAAGCGCTCGAAGAACGTCTCGAAATGCTGCTGGGCCAAAATGGTGGTGGGGCACAGCACCATAACCTGGCGCCCACCGTCCACACACTTGAACGCGGCACGCAGGGCGACCTCGGTCTTGCCAAAACCCACGTCACCACACAGCAGGCGGTCCATGGGCTTGGTCGATTCCATGTCGGCCTTGATGTCGGCGATGGCGTCGAGCTGGTCGCGCGTCTCGTCGTACGGGAAGCTCTCCTCCATCTCGACCTGGCTCGCGCTGTCTGGACCAAAGGCGAACCCCGTTATCGAGCTGCGTCGCGTATACAGATCGACCAGGTCAAACGCCAGTTTCTTGGCGCTCTTGCGCGCCTTTGTGGTGGCGCGACTCCAGTCGGCGGTGTTGAGGCGCGTGAGCCGCGGGTTGTCGCCATCGGGCCCGACGTAGCGCGTGATGCGGTCGACCTGCTCGAGCGGCACGTACAGCTTGTCCGCGCCCGCGTACTCCAGCAGGAAGTAATCGCGTTCCTTGCCTGCGACCTCCTGACGGACGATCTCGGAGAACAGGGCGACGCCGTGGGTGCTGTGGACGACGTAATCGCCGGGCTTGAAGGGGAAGGTCACCTCCGTGATGTCGACGCGGCGGCGCGGGCGGCCGCGTCGACCGTCCATACGCGAGTTGAGGTCCGCGAGGCTGAATACGGCGAGATGGGCCTCGGGGATCACCACGCCCGAGGGGATGGGCGCGTCGACGAACGTCATGCGGCCGCGGGTGATCGTGGGGACCACATGCGCCCCGCCCTCATCGATACCGCGGGCGTTCAGCGCATCGACATCGCGCTTGAGCAGCTCGACGCACACGTCTGGGCCGCCCACGGCGCCGGCGTTTTCAGGGGCCGCCTGCAGCGATTCCTCAAACGGAATGCCCTCGTCGGTGAAGGTGAGCTCCATCGACTCGCGCGCGCCGCGATCGGGAATCGCGAAGACGCAGGCGAAGCGGTTGTTGACGACCTCCTGGATGCGGCTGATAAACCGGTTGTCCGAACCGGCCAACGCCGGCTGCTCGATCTTGAGCTCAGCCGTGACGGCGCCTCCCGCCCGGATGAGGCTCACGTAATTCAGACGCTGCTGACGGCCGAAGTCGAGCTCCTGCGGGCGGACATACAGGCCGTCGAGACGCGTGATCTTTGCGTCCGAGGCGCGTCGCTCGAGGTCCTCGTAGGCACGCGAGCAGTCGTCGAACAGCGAACGCGGCTCGGATAAAATCACCAGCGCGCTGGGGTGGACATGGGCGAGCGGGCTCACCGTCTCCCCATAGAGCAACGGCAGGAACCGCTCGAGCTCTGGCGTGACCACCCGCGCCTTCACCAGCTCGAGCAGGGCCGCCAGCTCCGTATCGTCTTGCGCGGGGAGGTACAGGGCCGCGGAGATACGCTTCACCGCATCGTCGGTGAGCGCGAGCTCGCGTACGGGGGCGATCTCCACCAATTCCTCGTCGCCGATGGTCTGGCCCGTCGAAGCGACCATCAGACGAATACGGTCAATCTCATCGCCGAAAAACTCGATGCGAACCGGCGCCGTCGCCTGCGCCGCCCAGATGTCGACCGTGTCTCCAAGCACGCGGAACATACCCGGCGCGTCAGCCGCATCGGAGCGGGTGTAGCCCATGGCAACCAACTGCTCGGGCACGCGTTCAAACGCGACCTCGTCGCCCACCGAATACGTGCGCGACGCCCAGTAGCGGCTCTCCAGCGGAGGAACACACCGCAGCAGGGAGCGCGCCGAGGCGACCATGATGCACGAATCGCCCTGAGCGATGCGCGCAAGGGCGGAGCAGCGCGTCGCGACCACGGCATCGTCGGGCTCCTGGTTTTTCCAGGGATAGTCCTTGCGCTCGGGGAAGCGCGCGACGCGATCGGCGCCTGCGTATGCGGCGATGGCGCGCGCGGCGCGATCGGCCGCGTCCTCGCCGGAAACGATGTAAACCGTGGGGCGAGGGCGGCGCGCAAACTGCGCGGCGACCGCCAGCGTGCGCCCCGACTGCGAAATCGCCAGCGTGGCGTCCTCCCCCGCCGTCAGCGCGACGTCGATATCCTGGAGCGCGCCGGCGGTATACAGCTGCGCGGCGATGCGGTGAATGAGCATAGGCTTCCCTTCAAACACCGAATACCCGCCCAAAGGGTTTTGAGCGGGTCGGTGCGTTCACGTTTGCTGTGCCTATCCTACCCCAGCTTGGCGCTCGGGCAGATATCTGAGAGCGGGCACTCTCCACAGCGCGGCTTTCGCGCGTCGCAAATCTCGCGGCCGAGCATGATCCACTGATGATTGACATCGTTCCAGTACTCGCGCGGCAAGATCTTGAGCAAGTCCTGCTCGGTTTTGAGCGGCTCTTTCTCATGCGTCTTGGGCGACAGCTTGAGCCTGTGCGCGATGCGGTTCACGTGCGTATCCACGGCGATGCCGTCCACGATGCCATAGCCCACGTTCAGGACGATGTTCGCCGTCTTGCGTCCTACGCCGGGCAGCTTCACGAGCTCTTTCATCTCGCATGGAACAACCCCGCCGTAGTCTGCCACGATCATCTGCGCGCACTCGATGCAGTGCTTCGCCTTGGTTTTGTAGAACCCGAGCGACTTGATGACCCCGGACAGCTCCTCGTATGTCGCGCCCGCCATCGCCTCAGGCGTCGGCCAGCGGCGGAACAGCTCCGGCGTGACCTTGTTCACCTGGGCATCCGTTGTCTGGGCCGACAGCAACACCGCGATCACGAGCCTGAACGGCGTCTCATGGTCGAGGAAGCACTCCACCGGGCCGTACCGTTCATTCAAGCGCCGGCACGTCTCGATTGCGCGCTCCCTTTTGGCCGCATTTGTCTCTCGTGGCATGTACGCTCCTCACATCATATCGGCAGGTTAATCGTGCGAACGCCCACGTTGCGGTCTTTGCAAGGCCCGCGGGCGTCCGCACGCCGCAGGTCCTACCGGTCTTCCGTCTCGTCGTCCAAAAGCTTGGGCTCGGGCTGCTCAATTCCCAAAAGCTCGGCCGCCTGCGCATCGTCCTCCAGCGCCGTGACGCTGTTGAGCTTGCGCTCGATGACGTTGGTGCGCGTGTTGATGATGCCGTCGACCGTCTTTCCGGCGGTCTCAATCTGCTTGAGCGCGCGGCGCAGCTCGGCCTGGTACTTGGGGAACTCGGCCTTGACCGCACTCAGCACGCGCTGGATCTCGTCTGCCCTACGCTGAAACGCGAAGGTCTGATAGCTCATCTGCAGGCTGTTGAGGATAACGGCCATGGTCGACGGACCGGCGACGTTTACCTGGTAGTCGCGCTGCAGGCACTCGATGAGCCCCGGACGGTCGACGACCTCGGCATACAGGCCCTCAAACGGCAAAAACATGATCGCGAAGTTCGTGGTGTGCGGGACGCTCAGGTACTTGGATGAGATGTCTTTCGCCTCGAGCTTGATCACCTGCTCCAAGGCCTTGCGAGAGGCCGCGATGGCATCCGAGTCGCCGGCGTCCATGGCATCGCGCAGATGCTCATAGGTGTCCCCCGGGAACTTGGAGTCTATGGGCAGCCAGATGGGGTCGCCCTGCTCGACGGGCAACTTCACGGCAAATTCGACGCGCTCCGAGCTGCCCGGCTTGGTGGCGATGTTTTCCGCATATTGCTCGGGCGCCATGATGTCTGCGAGGATTGCGCCCAGCTGAACTTCACCCAAGATGCCGCGCGTCTTGACGTTGGACAGGACGCGCTTGAGATCGCCCACGCCGGACGCGATGTTTTGCATGTCGCCCAGCCCTCGGTAGACGGCTTCGAGCTGATCGCTCACCTGCTTGAACGAGGCGCCCAGCCGGTCGTTGAGCGTGACCGTGAGCTTTTCGTCCACCGTCGAGCGGATGGACTCAAGCTTTCGCTCGTTGTCCAGACGAATCGCCCCCAGCTGCCCATCGACTGTTTTGCGAACCTCTTCCAGGCGCGTGTCGACCACATCGCGATTGCGGTCGAGTTGTTGCGAGGTCTCTCGACGGACACCGTCGACCCGCGCACCGAGCTGCTCGAATGCGCGCGTCTGTGCCTCGAAATGCTGCTGCTCGACAATCGAGGTGCTCGCCGCCTGGGTGAGCGAAGCCTGCGCCGTCGCCGACACCTGCTCGAGCAGCGCCTGCGCATTCGCAAGCATCTCGTTGCCGCGGGCGACCTCGGCCTCGGCTTGCTCCAAGGCCCGTCGCCGGCTTTCGCCCTCCGAGCGCGCACGCACGGACACCACGCAGGCGGTCAGCGCGAAGACCGCCGCCACGATCGCCGCGATTGCCGCCAAGATCTCTGCATTCATCTCTATCCAGCCTCTCGCTAGACGCAACACGTGTAATCTGCACCCATACTACCAGCTACGACCCACTCGCAAACTGCGCCACCTGCCGCACGATGCGCAGCGCCTGCTCCCACAGGTCGCTCAGTGCCTGCACGAGCTCCTCCGGCGTCGCCCCCTCAAGCACGCAGGTGAGCGCGTACGAGGCCACAAACACCAGCGTCACGATCACCGGCACCGCAACGATTACCCCCACCGTGCGCAGCATGCCCAGCACGAGCTTGTGCCGATGCCGACGGGCGGCATACGCCCTCTCCTCCCGGTACGCCTCCCCCGCGATCGAACATGGGCTGGATTCGAGGCCTTGGGTGGATGTGGATCCCGATGTGCACGCTGCCCCCGGGTCGCGCTGGGGCACGGCATTTTCACCGGCAACGCCAGCAGTGACGCATCCGCCCCGTACAGCAGCCTCCCGCCCGCCCTGGGCAGCGACATCTCGTCCACCCTGGGCAGCGGCTCCTGTCCGCGCATCAGGCGCGCCGCAAGACATCGCCGGGGCACATGCACCCCCGCGCGTAGGCGGCCCATATTGCATTTGAGGTTGCTGGATGAAAAGGTCCATGCGAAACTCCTCCCTTGAGGAGACATGCATGGAACGGTTGTTCCATAGTGCGCGTTTTCGGCTTGGGCGTCAACCCCGTCGCCGCCCAATGGCCTCCGGCAAGGCGCCACGCGGCCAATATGCCCGCGGCAACAAGAAGCCTCCCAGGCCTCGGTGCGAATCGGTGTTCGCGCCTGCGACATGGGAGGCGGTTTGGCATGTTCGGGCCCGCTCCTGCTCTACGACGTCAACCGACGCACAGTCCCACGCGAGCACCGAGGGATGGCAACCTTAGTAGTTGACCACCTGCTCCTCGAAATGCGCCTGCGGGTGAGCGCACACCGGGCACATCTCGGGCGCGGTGGGGCCCACGTGCAGGTGACCGCAGTTCAGGCACTTCCACACCTTCACGCCCTCGCGCGTGAACACCTCGCCCTTTTCAACGCGCTCGGCAAGCTTGAGATAGCGCTCTTCGTGAGCCTTCTCGACGGCGCCGACACCGCGGAACTTCGCGGCGATGGCCGTGAAGCCCTCCTCGTCGGCGGTCTTCGCGAACTCATCGTACATGGTGGTCCACTCATAGTTCTCACCGGCGGCAGCGTCGCGCAGGTTCTCGAGCGTACCCGGGATCTCGCCGCCGTGGAGCTCCTTAAACCAGAGCTTGGCGTGCTCGGCCTCGTTCAGAGCAGTCTCCATGAAGATGTTGGAGATCTGGACGAACCCGTCCTTCTTGGCCTTGGACGAATAGTAACGGTACTTGGTATGGGCTTGGGACTCGCCTGCAAACGCGGTCTCGAGGTTCTTCTTTGTCTGGGAGTTCTCAAAATCCATGGGTATACCCTCCTTGATGGCGTAGAGCTACACAAGCGCTGCCGATGCGCCACACCGCACAGCGCCAAATGGCGCCGGAACGCATGTCCCGGCGCTTTTTTCTTGTACCCAAAGCTAAGTCACGCGATACGCCAACACCCGTCAAAATCCGCGCAAAAGCCCTCGCGCGCCAGGTCGGACAAGATCGAGACAACCAGTTCGATCTCCACCGCGGGCCTCCCCGCCGTGCGCTCTACCTCGTTGAGGGCCGCGTGGATCGCCGTGGTATCGAGCGACTCGCCACGCGATTGGGCGTCGAGCAGCTGCCGCACGATCTCCGCGCGCTTTTGGCGGCGTGAGCCCTCGAACTTAGATTGGCGCGAGTACGCCTGAGCGCGACGCGATGGATTGGGAACCGTCTTTTTGAGGTACGCGCCGTAATCGAGCATCGCGTAATACCACGAACGCGGCGTGTCTTCCGCATCCTGGGGCTGTGCGAAGGGCCCCGCCGAGAACGCCTCCCCGTCCGCCAGCGACGCCTCCGAGGCCGGGCACGACGCCTCCACCAGCGGAATGAGCTCGCGATCGGGCACGGAGGGCACATCGGGGAACAGATGGTGCAGCAGCACCGTGCGTACGTTGGTTTCCAGATACACGCCGGGCAGATCAAACGCAAACGAGCGAATGCCCTGGGCGGTGGCCGGGCCGACACCCGACAGCGCCACGAGCTGCTTCACCTCGCGCGGGAACTCGCCGTCATAGGTTTCGACCACCTGCTCGGCAGCCGACTTGAGCGCCAGCGCGCGGCGATTGTACCCCATACCCTGCCAGGCCTCCAGCACCTCCGCGGTCCCCGCCTGTGCAAGGGCGAACACACTGGGAAAACGGTCGAGCCACTCGGGCCACCTCGTCAAGACGCGCGCAACCTGCGTCTGCTGCAGCATGACCTCAGACAGCCAGATCTCATATGGGTCGCGCGTGCGGCGCCACGGAAGGTCGCGATACAAACGAACCCCTTCCGTTCGAACGAGCGTACGGAAGGGGTCCATGTTCATGCGTGAAACTCCTCAATAAGACGTTTGCGGCGTCCTAGCGATCGGAGCATCCGCCGGTGCAGCGAGCGTACGAAGGGAAGCTCGCGCGATCGGTGAACTTGGCATCGACCGCCGGGAAGCGCTTGCGATTGACCACATCATCGAGCGTGACGGAGTCAAGGTAGCTGCGCAGCAGCTCTTGAGCACCAGCCCAGATGGGATGATAGCAGCAACCATCCATGCGCGGGCAGACTCCGTCCTCGGCGGTGCAGTCGTTCATGACAAGCGGGCCCTGAACGGCCTCGACGATCTGACGGATGGTGACCTCTTTGGGGTCGACCTTGAGCCGCATGCCGCCGCGTACGCCGCGCAGGCTCTCGATGATACCGGCCTGGACCAGGCCATGTTGGATGGAACGGGCAAAGGAGTACGGCACGTCGACAGATTCCGCCGCGGTGCGGACTGATAATAAGCAGTCCTCACCCTCTGCGAGCATAGAAAGCATGCGCAGGGCGTAATCTGTCTTGCGGGAGATGTCCATCTCTTCTCCTAGCGTGCGAGTGGGCCCGACGGGATGAGCCGCCGGCTAGTAGTACCCCTAGTAAGTTCTTGCCAATTGTGTACTATACCCTGTTTTTGTTGGTTTTGCAGGGAGTTTACGAGAACTTAGGAGCGCACTCAAAGCATGAAACAAAACGATCGCGCGTGAATACAAGAAGAGAAAACGTTCATAGCAAAAAGCCCCGTCCGAAGACGAGGCTTTAATTGCAATGGCGGGAAGTACGGGGCTCGAACCCGCGACCTCCGACGTGACAGGCCGGCGCTCTAACCAAACTGAGCTAACTCCCCAGGCGGCAATTCGCACGTGCTCCTTGCTGCGAGGATTAGTATACACAGACGGTTGCTAATGATGCAAGGACTTTTTTAAATTTTTTTCGAGCTCCTCTTTGCATATCGTTTCCGCTGGTAGATAGCGAAAATGCCGCACGTATGACCGCGCGGCATTCCATGCTGAGAACCGTTAGAGATCGATGATCTCGGCCGAGAGCACATGCCCATCCTCGACCATCAGACGGGCAAACGAGGCCTCGCGCCGCCCACGCGGCAGAGAGGCAGACCCCGGGTTGATGAGCATCCACCCACGCCCGTGCTCGATCTTGGGCCGGTGCGTGTGCCCGCACACCGCCACGTCGCACGAGGCGATGGGCAGGTCCCGCTCATAATGACTTACGGCAAACCGCACGCCCTCGAACTCGAACTCGTTGACGCGCTTGACCTCCGGCCCGTAGGAGTAATAGCCGTCGTTGTTGCCCAGCACCGCGCGCACGGCGGGAACGCTGGCCTCGAGCTCGGCAAAATTGCTCTCGGAGGTGATATCGCCCGCGTGAATGAGCAGGTCGCACCCCTCAATGGCGCGCAACAGCTCGGGGGCGAGATACCCATGCGTATCGGACACGATGTCGATGCGCTTCGCCATTACAGATTCAACGCCTTCTTGAGCGGAACCACCCGACGGCGACTCACAGGGATGCGCTCGTCGACACCGTTCACGCCGAGCTGGATGGCGCCAGAAGCGATGGTCTCGACGTCCTCGACATCCGCGAGGTTGACGATGTAGCGCCTATGGACGCGGAAGAACCCGAACTCCCCGAGCTTAGATTCGAACTGCGCCAGAGACGTCGTGGACAGGTAGCGATCGTCCTCCGTGTAGATGCAGGAGTAGTCGTCCTTCGCCATGATGAAGCGGATCTGGTCCACGGGGATGAGGACCTTACGGCCGCCCTTCTCGACTGGGATGCGCTCGATGTTGGAGGGCTTCACCGCAGCCGGCTCGGCAGGAAGCTCGGGCTTGACCCGCGCGATAACCTTCTCAATGGCGCGATCGAGACGCGCCTCCTCGACCGGCTTCATGAGGTAGTCGACCGCGTCGACATCGAAGGCCTCGACGGCGTGGTCACTATATGCGGTGACAAACACGATGCACGGCGGGTTCTTTAGCTTGTAGAGGCCCTCGGCCAGCTGCAAGCCGGACGCACCCGGCATGGAAATGTCTAGGAAGACGACATCGACACGGACCTCCATGAGCATCTCGATGGCAGCGCGCACGCTCGAGGCCTCCATGATGGAGCCAATTTTGCCCGTTTGTTCAAGCAGGAACCGAAGTTCAGAGCGCGCAGGAGCCTCATCATCAACGATCATTGCACGTAGCATAAATATCGATTACCTTTCTTACCCTTTGCACGAGACCCGGCGCCCTCGCACCGTCCGTACGGTCTGCTTCCTATTCTACCCTTCGTCATACATACTACCCTCAAGATCGAGATGCAGCCCAATTGTGGTGCCCTCGCCCGGGGTTGATTTCACGCTGGTGGACGACTTTGGACCATAAAAACGCTTGATGCGCTCGGAAATATTATGCATGGCGACACCCGCGCCGCCGCCCTGGGGCGCATTGGGGTCCGGCGCCGCGACGGAACGGCCGAACAGGCGCATGGCGGTCTGCTCGTCCATGCCCATGCCGTCGTCGCACACCTCAATCGAGACGGCGCTCTCGCCGGCGCGGCACACGTTGACGGAAATGGTGAGCGACCCCTCGTCGGGCATCGCGTGGCGCACGGCGTTTTCCACGAGCGGCTGGATGACGAACGCCGGAATGAGCACGTCCTCGGCATCTTCATCCACATTGACCTCAACGAGCACGCGGTCATCGCCAAAGCGGGCCTTCTCGAATTTGAGATACCTTAGCGTCTGCGCGATCTCGCGCTTGACCGGGATCAGCTGACCGGAGTTCTCGAGCGTGGCGCGGTAGAACTGCGAGAACTCGCGCAAAAGCTCACGGGCACGCAAGGGTTCGGTGCGCGTGAGCGACGCGATGGTGTTGAGGGTGTTGAAGAGGAAGTGCGGGTTGATCTGCGCTTGGAGTGCGCGAACCTCGGCGCGAGCGGTGAGCTCCGCCTGATGCTCGAGCTCGTTGACCGTGAGCTGCGTGGACAGCAGCTCGGCGAAACCGGACGCGAGCGCGTACTGCGTGCGGTTCACGTGACGGGCGGAACGGTAGTAGAACTTGAGCGTTCCCACCGCCTGGCCGCGAATCTTGAGCGGGGCGACGATGCCTGCGGGAATGTAACGCGGGTTGCCCATCTCGCCCTTGACGTCCATCACGCTCGTGAACGACTGCGCGATGCCGTGCTCGATCACGTAGCGCGTGGTCGGAGTGTGAATAGAGGAGCCCACGGGGAAGTCGTCGGCGAGCTCGCCCACACACGCGAGGACCACCTCGCGGTCGGTCACGGCGATGGTCATGGCGCGCGTCTCGGGCAGCAGGCGACGGCAGATCTGCTCGGCGCTCTCGCGCGTGAGGCCGCTCGTGATGTCGGCGAGCATGCCCGACGCGACGGCCAGCGTCTGCTCGGTGTACTGCGAGCGCAGCGTGTCGGGGCTAAAGAAGACATACATAAACGCCAGGGTGAGCAGGACGAGCAGTACGAGCGCCGCGATGGTGGTGATGGTCTCCACGCCGGTGAGGATGGCGTATCCGAAGACGCCGACCATCGTGAACACCACCAGCGCCGCCAGTAACCTCAGCGCCTCGCTGGCGTCGAGCATCCCCGCGCGGTACTGCTTGTCGAGCATGGGGTCGGTCTCATGCGACGAGCGCACGGGTTGGTCGGGATTGTGTTCGATCATTAACGCTCCAGAAGTGCTGCAAGGGTGCGGTCGTTTGCCAACCCGTTCATGATGCTCGGCCAAAAGCTCACAAAACGCAGGTAGTCGCTCGCGTGAGCCGACGCGTACTCACGCGCCTCATCGATGCCGTGGCGGTAGATGTGCCAGTAGCCAGCGTGCTCGCGCGTGAAGAAGGTGCGAACGAGCGCCGTTTTGCGCACGCGCTCGTCCAGGCCGCTTGAGATCCAGGGGCCGGGATAGGGCATGAGCGACGCCGCGGTGACCGAGCAGATGTCGGGACGGCGCGCGGCGGCCTGCAGCTTGGCGCGCTCGTAATACCAGCGGTATACGTTTTGCATGAAGCGCGGGGCCTCCTCGGATTGGCCAGGAGGCAGGTGCTTGACCACCCACGCGTTGTCGAACCACACGTCCATTCCCATCAGACGCATGTTGAACAGATAGTCGAGGTCCTCGCCACGGGTGATGTACGGGTCGAACGCCACGCGCTTGAACGCGCGCGCATGGACCGCGAAGCAACCGCCGCACACGTAATTCGAGCGCGAGATGCGCGTGCCCGCCAGGGCCTTTTCCATCCAGCGATTGAATTCGATGCGCTTGGTCCACCAGCGGGTCGTGATGCCGTTTTTCTTCGTGGTGTCGGCGAGCGGCGAGCCGAGCTTGTTGTAGAAGTAGCCGCTCTTGGCGAGAATGGGCAGGCGCTGGCGCGTCTCGTGCCCCAGGCCGTACAGGGCCTTGTCCATGAAGTCGGGGGAAAGGACCACTTCGTCGTCGTCGAGGAAGACGACGGCGTCATGGCCGAGAATCGAGGCACAGGCCAAGCCCATGTTGCGGATGGCGCCGTACCCGCGCAGGGATACGGTCTCGCCGCGGACGTTGGGGGCGATGCGGCCGACGCGCTCGATGATGACGGAGGCCTCGCGATTGGTGACGAGCGTGACCTCGAGCGTGGGGTGCTCGTCGATGATGGCCTGCACGCGCTCTGTGATGCGCGCGGTGACGGGCTGCGGGCACACCAGCAGCACGATGATTCGGGGGACGCGATGGACCTGCTCTAGTGAGGACAGGCAGCGGCCGAACTCGGGCTGGGTCGTGGAGAGGTCGGACGAATGGTCGTACGCGCCGGGTGCGTTTACCTCATCGGCATCGCCCGCCCAGTAACTGGGAATCACAATTGTCGGATTCACGCGGCCACCTCCCCAAATGCGTGCGCGGCGAGGCGTAAGAGCCACAGGCGCTGCGTCCAGATGGACGCGTGTGCCCCGCGGCTCTTCGTATCACACCGCAAGAATTACTTTGTTGTACCCATTTGAGCAAGTTCGCGCTTGATGAACGGCGTTTTTGCCAAAGAACGCGAGAGCGGGTACCCCAATACGTACATGATACCCGCTTCGCCCAAACCGGTGGCGACCAACCCGAAGGCATACATGAGCGGATATGCGCCATCGAGGGAAATCGAGGTGAACGGGATCGTGTAGAAACCGATGCCCTGCAGCAGCAGAGGAAGGTACGCCGGGACGATGAGCGCGTTGGCGAGCACGGGGCCCGCGAGCGCCACGAGCGGATGGCGGTGCATCTTCCACGTGAACAGCGCGCCCGCAAACGTCGCCACCGAACCGAACACGACATCGAGCATGCCAAGCATGCCCGTTCCAGACAGCGCGATATTGGCGACGTTGGCGATGACGCAGCCGAGCGTGAGACCGGGAACGGCGGCGGGCGTGAAAAGGGCGAGGACGCACAGGGCCTCACTCACGCGAAACTGCACGGGACCCCAGGCAAGACCGCCCAAGAACATTATCGTGGTCAGCGTGCACGCGGCATAGACCGCCGCGATCATGCCCACGCGCGAGACGTAGTGCACATCGCGGGCGCGCGAAGCGCGGGGCGTGCCGTCGAGATGCGAGGCACTCTGGCCGTCGCCCGACTGAGCAGCAGCGTCGTCCGTGGCGCGAATAGCGCCTTCGAGTTCGTCTTTCATGATTCTCCACCTTCAAAAAATCGGAGGGCTTTACTGCCGCCAGTAAAACCCTCCGCAGGTGGTGATATGCTGCCCCGTACGGCCGCGCGTGAGATGCGCCGCGCATAGGATGCGAGCCTAAGCGCCTATCCTTGCGCCGGCTGCATGCGGGAGAGCTTTACTAGCATGACCAAGCCCACTACCAGCAAGATCCCGATGGAAAGCACTCCTAAAGAAGGATCGTGCGTGAGCGAGGTCACGATAGATACTAGCAGAGTTCCCATGACGGAGGCGTAGCGGCCAAAGATGTCAAAGAAGCCGTAATATTCGTTGGAACGCTCCTTGGGGATCAGGCGGCCAAAATAGCTGCGCGAAAGCGCCTGCACGCCACCTTGGAACATGCCCACGAGCACCGCGAGGATCCAAAACTCGACAGCGGACTTGAGGAAGAACGCCGCGAACAGCACGATGCCCACATAAGCGGCAACCGCGACGATGATCATGCGCAGGGTGCCCACGCGACCGGCGAGCTTGCCGTAGATGATCGCGGAGGGGAACGCCACGAACTGGGTGACGAGCAGAGCCAGCACGAGCTGCGTGGAGTCGATGCCCAGCGCGGCGCCGTAGCTGGTGGCCATCGAGATGACCGTGTGCACGCCGTCGATGTAGAAGAAGAAGGCGATCATGAACACGAGCAGCACGCGATCGTGCATGATGCTGCGCATGGTGTCGGCGAGGCCCTTGAAGGTGTTGGCGATGTTGTGCATGACGCCCTCGGCGCCCTCGTCGCGCTCTTTGCCGTAGCGCTGCTTATAGGTGCGGAGCAGCGGAATGGTGAAGGCGAGCCACCAGACCGCGGTGATGATGAAGCTCAGGCGCGTGCAGGTGAGCGTATCGAGCCCCAGGATGCTCGGACCGCCGAAGATAAGGGCAATGCAGGCGATGAACGGAATGGTGGAGCCCACGTAACCCCAGGCAAAGCCGGAACTCGAAACGGCGTCCATGCGCTCGTCGGTGGTCACGTCGGTAAGCATGGCATCGTAAAACGTCATGGACGAGTTGAGGCCGATGGTGCACAGCACGTAGACGACGAGGAACGGCAACGCGCTCATGGGAATGGCCTCGACCAAACACAGGATGAAACCGGTGAAGAAGAAGCCGGTGAAGAACTTAATCTTGTTGCCTGCGTAGTCGGCCAGCGACCCCAAGATGGGCATGAGCAGCGCCACCACGAGCGAGGCGATCGTCTGGGCATTTGCCCAGGCAGTCACCAGCTCGGCCGGGTGCGCGCCGGTGTTAATCGCGTTGAAATAGATGGGAACCACGGCGGTGTTGAGCAGCACGAGCGCGGAGTTGCCCACGTCATACATAACCCAGTTGCGTTCCATCTTGGTGTATTTGAGTGCCATGGCAATCGTCCCCGATCCCCCTGCCCGCATGCGCGCAGGATCCCTACACGTAGATTGTTCAATCATACGGCAGGCGGGCGACGCGGGGCGTTAAGAATTCGCCAGTTGCCCGTAAAGATGGCGTTAGTGGCGTGCAAGGGGACGGGGCGGCACGCCATACCATAGCCTTGCCGGGCGGACGGGCGATTGCCCGAACAACAGCACCCTACCCGGTCCCGCAGTCCCCTATCCGGACAGCAGCGCCTGCGCGGACGCCCACGCTGCCCGCAGTCCCCCGCTGGGTGCGCGGTCCCCCACGCTGCCCGCAGTCCCCGCTGGGCGCGCATCCCCCACCGAGCTGATGGAGGTCGATTAAGGCAAAGGACGCGATGCAAGCGAGGCGTTGCTGAAAAATTCCCTTGCTGTAAATTGTCATGCCTTCGGTTGCATAACTTTTGACCCTTTTAGTCGGCAAAAGCGCAGCTCAGCCATTCGACTCGATTCAAAATATATGTACCTGGTTCGCTGATATTTTACAGCAAGGGATTTTTTCAGCACATTGTGGTGAACTGACTGTTGTAGAGCTCCGAGTAGAAGCCACCAGCGGCGAGAAGCTCGGCGTGCGTTCCGCTCTCAACGATACGGCCCGCACGCATGACCAAAATGCAGTCAGCGTCGCGGATGGTGCTTAGGCGATGCGCCACCACAAGGCTCGTCCGCCCGCACATGAGCTCGTCAAACGCCTGCTGCACCTGCAACTCGGTACGCGTGTCGATGCTGCTCGTCGCCTCGTCGAGCAGAAGAATCGCCGGGTTGGTGAGCATGACGCGGGCAATGCACAGCAGCTGGCGCTGTCCTTGGGACAGCGACCCGCCGTTCTCGGGCAGGACCGTGTCGTAGCCGGCGGGGAGAGCACGGATGAATGCGTCCGCATGTGCACGGCGCGCAGCGGCCTCGACCTCTTCGCGCCTTGCCTCAGGACGGCCGTAGGCGATGTTGTCGTGCACGGTCCCCTCAAACAGCCAGCTCTCTTGCAGTACCATGCCAAACGTGCGACGCAGGTCATCGCGCCGCCATGTACGAATCGAGGTGCCGTCGATGCGGATGTCGCCGGCGTCGATGTCGTAGAACCTCAGAAGCAGGTTGATGAGGGTCGTCTTGCCGCAACCCGTCGGCCCCACGAGCGCGACGCGCATCCCGGGGCGAACGTGCAGGCAGATATCTTGCAGCAGGGGGCGATCAAGCGCGTAGGAGAAGTCGACGTGGTCAAAGACGACATCGCCACACACGGGCGACGCCGCCGCGGCTAGGCTGTCGCCCTCCCGTGCCGCCGCAGGGCCGTCACCTTCCAGTGGAGCCGCAGCGGAATCGTCACTGAGGGTAAGAATGTCGAAAACATCGCCGTTTTCGCGCGCATTTTTCGACATTCTTACCCCCGGAGCAAATGACTGGAGAGCAACGGCGCTGCCCGCGCCGGGAGCAGACGGCGCACTGGCTCCAGGGGCGGATGGAGCGTCTTCTTCCGGGGCGTCGAGCAAGGAGAACACGCGGCGGGCCGAGGCATACGCGCCCTGAATCTGCGAGACCACACCCGAGATTTCGTTGAACGGTTTGGTGTATTGGTTGGCATATGACAGGAACATCTGCACCCCGCCCACCGTGAGCGATGCGGGGAAACCGGTCACCACGCCCACAAAGCCGGCAACCGCAACCACAGCGTACACGAGATTGTTCACAAAACGGGTGCCGGGATTCGCAAGCGAGCTCAGAAACTGCGCGCGCTCCCCCGCCCCGTACAGCTCCTCGTTGATGGCGGCAAAACCCTCATGTGCGCGATCACCATACGCAAAGGCGCCCACCAGGCGCTGGGCGCCCACGTATTCCTCAACATATGCCGACAGCCTGCCCTGAATGGCCATCTGGCGGGCAAAGCTTCCGCCCGAGAACTTCGCCATGGCCCCCGCGGCCGCCATCGAAAGCGGCGTCACGAGCATGACGATGACCGCCATGGGAACCGAGGTCGCCAGCATGAACCCGAGCGTCGCGACGATCGTCACCACCCCGCCGAACAGCTGCGTGAGCCCTTGCAGCAAACCATCTCCCACCTGGTCGACATCGTTCACCACGCACGAGATGTAGTCTCCGTGCGCATGGCGATCGATGCGGGACAGCGGCATGCGCGACAACTTATCGTTTGCCTCGATGCGCATGTCTCGCACGGTTATATACGAGAGACGGTTTACGCACACGCCCTGAACCCACTGCAGGGCGGAAGCGGCCACGACGACCACGGCGAGCTCGACGAGCAGATGCGCCAGCAGCCCCATGTCGACCCTGCCCGCCCCGACAATCGCATCGATCGCGCGGCCGATGATAACGGGAACGTACAGTTGGCATACGACCGAGACGGCGGAGCTGGCGAATATCCCGACGAGCAGCCCCGCGCGCGGGCGCATGTAGCGCAACAAGCGACGCGTGACCTCCCTCGTGCCGTATTCGGAGCCCTGGACCTCAGGGCCACCGGGGTTTCGCAGGTCATTAAGGTTGTCGTTGCCCGAAACGGTCGCCGTGATGGTGGCCGCGCCGGCAGTTGAGGCATATGGGTTAGGCATGGGAGACCACCTCCTCTCGCCCCATTTGCGATTCAACGATCTCGCGGTAGACATCGCACGTCGCACAGAGATCCTCGTGCGTTCCCACGCCAACGGCCACGCCCCTGCGCATCACGCAGATGACGTCAGCGTCGCGCACCGAGGAGACGCGCTGACTCACCACCACCGTGCACGCCGTGTTCGACGCAGCCCTGCGCAGCGCGGCGCGCAGGGCTGCGTCGGTTTTGAAATCGAGCGCCGACGCCGAGTCATCGAGGATGAGCACAGAGGGCTCCCCCACCAGGGCGCGGGCAATCGTCAAACGTTGGCGCTGTCCACCCGAGAAGTTCTTGCCGCCCGCCTCGACGGGAGCATCCAGCCCTTCTGGCAGCATTCGAACAAACTCCGCCGCCTGGGCGACCTCAAGCGCCCGCCACAGCTCTTCATCCGTTGGGGCCTCCTTGCGCCACGCCAGGTTCGATCGGACCGTACCGCGCACCAGCTCGGCCTTCTGCGGGACACACCCTATAGAACGGCGCAGGTCCAGCAACCGCCAGGCGCGCACATCTCGGCCCAGCACCTCCACGGACCCGCAGCGTGCATCATACAGGCGCGGCAACAGGTTCACGAGGGTCGATTTGCCCGAGCCCGTTCCGCCGATGACGCCCAGCGTCCCACCGATGGGAACCTGGAGGGAAACGGCGTGGACCGAATCGAGCGAACTGCCCGGGTAGGCGAAGCTCACGTTGCGCAGGCGAATCGCGAATGTCCCGGAAGCGACGGGGACCATAGAGGCGACGGGGCTTGAAGGGGCGGCAGGGCTGACAGAACCGGCGGGGATATCCGAGGCGCCCTCAGAGCCCGCAGGCACCACCGATGCCTCGGTCGCCGAACCAACCTCTAACACCGCCCCCACAGCCGAGGCCCCGACAGGCGAAGCGCCCTCGAGCGCCGCAGCGTCCACTACGCTCGGCATGCAATCGAGCACCTCGACGATGCGCCCCGCGCTCGCCGACGCCTTCGTGAACACCACCACGAGGTTCGCCACGTACACGATGGCCAGCAAGGTCTGCGTCATGTAATTGACAAACGCCATGACCTGGCCCTGGGTGAGTTCCCCCGTATCGACCTGCATGCCGCCCACCCACAAAATGGCGCATACGGCGAGATTCATGATGAGAAACGTCACCGGGTTGAGCAGGCTCGACAAGCGCCCCACCGCAATCGCGATGTCGGCCTGATCGGACGCCGCCTGCGCAAAACGCCCGCGCTCGTGGTCCTCACGCACGAAGGCGCGAATCACCCGGGCGCCCGATAGCCCTTCGCGGGTAATGAGGGCGACGCGGTCGAGCTTGTACTGCATCTGTTTGAAATACGGGATGCACCTCGTCATGACCAGCCAAAAAATCCCACCGATCACCGGGGTGGACACCAAGAAGATTACACCGAGTCGCACGTCGATAAGAAGGGCAGCGATCATCGAACCAATCGCCAACAGCGGAAAGCGCGTCATCTGTCGTATGGCGAGCGCAAGGGCCAGCTGCACCTGGTTGACGTCGTTCGTGATGCGCGTGATGAGCGACGGCGTCCCAAACCGATCAATATCCACAAACGAAAGCGTGTTGATATGGCAAAACAGCGCATCGCGCACGTGCGTCCCGAGCCCTTGAGAAGCCCGCGAGGCCATTTTTTGACAGATGAGCGTGGAACAAAACCCCGCCAGAGCCATCGCCACGAGCAGGGCGCCATACCCGATCAGCGCACTCACATCGCGCTCGCCCACACCTCGGTCGATCATGAGGGCGACCACGAGCGGCGTGCATAGATCGAACACGACTTCGACAAGTTTGCTCAAAGGGCCCACGACGAGCTCACGGCTAAACGGGCGACCGAATCGTTTGAGCAGTTCAATCATGCAAAGATGTCCAAGGGAACAGGGCGCTTACGCCATGACCATATCGTCTTCGTATTGTACCGCCACAACAGCGCGGCACCCGCGCGAGCACAAATCGTAAACAGGGCCCGGCAACGCCGGGGACAAGCCCTCGAAATAGGCCTCGAGACAGAAAAACGCCCCGTGTGCTCGATGGGAACGGGTGCCCGTCAGAGGCTCCTTATGGCTGCTTCCTTCCGGACCTGACCAGGTTCGGAACATATCGTCACCCGAACCCATCGAACGCGCGAGGCGTGTTTGACTATAGTAGCCGCTTCTCGCCTTCCCGTCCAGCACGACAGGCGCTCCTACATATGTCAAAAAACGCTACGCGAGAAAAGACGCGCCGCGACCTGCTGAGGAGCTTTAGGGGTTAGCGGAGCGGGGCAATGAGTCGCGCGAGGGTTTCGCCCATGGCGATGAGGTTGGCGCGGATCTGTGCGGAGGCGAGGGCCTGCTCCAGCGCTTGCGGCCCCATCTCGATGGGCAGCACGGCATCGATGCCCGTGGCATACACGCGCTCGAGATCCGCGGCTCGCGAGCCGCACACCGCGTAGACGGGCACGTCCGCGCGTACGCGCTTGGCACGACGCGCCACACCGGCAGGGGCCTTGCCCTCCGCCGTCTGCGCGTCGATGGCGCCCTCCCCCGTCACGACGGCACAGGCCCCGTGCGCAAGCTCGTCAAACTGTACAAGGTCGAGCAGGGCGTCCACGCCTGACGCCAGTTCCGCGCCCAGCGCCAGCAGGGCGGCACCCAGCCCGCCGGCCGCACCGGCACCCGGCACCCCCGCAAGCGACTTGGGGCGAGCACCCGCAGCACCCACCTGCAGCTCCGTCCCATCCAACGCATCACGCGCCGCCGTGAGCCGAGCGCCGTACGCCACCATCCACCGGTCACACGCCGTGAGCGCCTCTTCGCGCTCGGCGTCCCCAAAGCCCGTGCCCAGGCCCTTTTGCGGACCAAATTCGCGCACGGCGCCGCGCTGCCCCACAAGCGGGCTCTTCACATCGCTCAGCACCTTGATCTGCACGCCGGCGAGCGCCTCGCGCGCGGGAGCAAGGTCAATCGAGACAACATCCCGCAACCCAACGAGGCCCGGAGCCACCTCGTTACCGGCGGCATCGAGCACGCGGGCTCCAAGCGCCTGCAGCATGCCTGCACCGCCGTCTGTTGTGGCGCTTCCGCCCAAACCGACATACAGAACCTTGGCCCCGGCGCGGACAGCAGCGAGCATGAGCTCCCCCACGCCGCGCGTGGTCGCCGCAAGCGCTGCCTCGTGCGTGCAGGTCGAAAACGAGATCCCCGCCGCCTGCGCCATCTCGACGACAGCCGCAGGGTTACCGTCGCGCTCATCGACCATGAGATACGACGCCTCCTGCATCGCGCCGGCGGGCCCCGTCACGCGCAGGGCACAAGCCTCGCCGCGCTCCCCCGCACGAAACGCCTCCATGGTGCCCTCGCCCCCGTCTGCCACGGGAATCGACACGATGTTCAGCTCTGGGTTGGCGCCGCGCATCCCCTCGGCAAGCCACGCCTCAACCTCGGAGCTCGAGGCGGACCCCTTAAACGAATCGATCGCGAGAATCACGCACCCGCGCTTCGCCGATACGGAAAGAGGCCAGGGCTTCACGGCGGGACTGGCTTCGGCCGCCCTGCCCGAACCGTTCGGGCGGCTAAGGGCTGCTGACGCGCACCCAGGGCGAGAGCCCTCTTCCGGCGCGTCGACCGACAGCCCTGAGCCGCCCTTGCGCGCGGCCCTCAGCCCTTGAAAAAACTCGCGCAGCACAGCGGCACATTCGTCCTGCAATACGCCGCTTGTCACCTCGAATGCATGGTTGAGGCGCGGGTCACCGCTCACGTCGTACAGCGTTCCAACCGCGCCGCCCTTGGGATCGGCGGCACCGTACACGCATCGATCTATTCTCGCGTTGACCATAAGCCCTGAGCACATCAGGCAGGGCTCGAGCGTCACATACACCGTGCACCCCGTGAGACGCCAGCGGCCGAGGACGCGCGAAGCCTCCATCATGGCGGAGAACTCGGCATGCGCCGATGGGTCTTCGTCCAGCTCACGGCGGTTATGCGCCCGAGCGATCACACGACCCTCATGCACCACGACGGCCCCGATGGGCACCTCGCCCAACGACGCGGCAACGCGCGCCTCGCCCATGGCCTCACGCATGAAACGCTCGTCTTCTGCCCGCTGTCCACTCACGCGATCAACCCTCGCCCACCGTGTAAAAAAGCGAGCCGCAAACGACTCGCTCAACTCGCAAAACTGGCGGAGAGAGGGGGATTCTCCGGGCGCCTCACGGCGCCCTCACTCCGCCGCGGCGCTTGCGCGCCTTGCGGGCTGCGCCGGCGAACGCTCTCGCGTTCACTCGGCTTCGCCCCCTCGCGGGTTCGAATCCCGGTATGTCCGCCTTGACAGCAAGTCCCTCGGACTCGCTCAACTCGCAAAACTGGCGGAGAGAGGGGGATTCGAACCCCCGGGACACTCACATGCCCAACGGTTTTCAAGACCGCCGCATTCAACCGCTCTGCCATCTCTCCGCATGGTTGCCTATCATACCATCCTTTAGGCGCGCATCACTCGTGCAACCATGGCTTCCGCAACGGTGATCAGGTCCGCCTTGCCGTCGTCCCGATGACCGCGCACCCACCACTTCTCGAGCAGGCGCACGATGCCGCCGGCCGCGAATTCGGACGCGGCAAACAGCGTGCGAGGATCGCCCTCATTGACTCGGAAGGAATCGCGATAGCGCTCGCGCAGCGTCTCGGCAACGCGGTCCTCCATCATGAGCACCATCATGCCGCTCATCGCGCTCTCGAAGATATTGTCTACCAAGCGCTCGTGATCGACCATGAAGTCGACCAGGGCCTGCAGAATTGCCAAGCCTTCCTCCTCGTCGGGCAGGCAGCCAACACGAACGTCCGAAGAGGCGCCCGCGACCTCCTCCGCCTTTGCGCGGCGCCCCTCCACCTGGCGCTCGCCATATTCGGTCAGCTCGACGCGCAGACTGTCCACGAAGAAGCTGAAGAACTCCGACTTGTCAGCAAAATGCTTGTAGAAGGTGGTGCGGCGAATCATCGCCTCGTCGCACAGCATGGCGACGGTGATGTCCTCGTAGCGGTACGTCTCGAGCAGGCGCGTGAACGCCGCCAACAAAGACCGATACGTTTTTTGGATGCGAAGGTCCATATTGGCTCCCTCTCAACTGCACGCCCGTACGCTATCGCTCATTTTTGGCGCAATAGATAGATATCTATATGACTGTCCCTTATGTTAATACACGAACATGAAATCGCAAGCGCGGCGAGACATAAAGAAATGTGAACGGCGCAGAGGGCATCTGCGGGTCTGGGCTTTCGTCGCGTGGGTATACTGGTGTGTACCGGCAGCGGGGCGCACGGGCGTCACCGCGGAAATGGAGTACGCATGATCCCGGTCATCATTGGCATAGTCGTCGTTGTCGTGATCTTCATGACGATCGTCGGTATTTACAACAACCTGGTCACGCTGCGCAATCGCGTTGACAACGCGTGGCAGAACATCGACACGCAGCTTCAGCGCCGCAACGATTTGGTTCCCAACCTCGTTGAGACGGTGAAGGGCTACGCCTCCCACGAGAAGGAGACACTCGACGCCGTGACCGAGGCGCGCGCCGCCGCCAGCAGCGCATCGACGCCCGAGGACAAGATGTCCGCCGACAACGTCCTCACCGGCGCGCTTCGCCAGCTGCTCATGGTTGCCGAGGCCTACCCCGACCTCAAGGCAAACGCCAATTTCACGCAGCTGCAAAACTCCCTCGAGGACACCGAGAACAAGATCTCCTACGCACGTCAAAGCTACAACGACTGTGTGCTCAACTACAACAACGGCATCCAGACGTTCCCGGGCAATATCTTCGCCGGCATCTTCCAGTTCAAGCCTCGCACCGGTTTCGAGGCGGCAGAGGCCGATCGCAGCGTTCCGCAGGTGAAGTTCTAGCAAGAGCCTCATCCATCGCTCGTTTTGGCCCTGCAAGTTCAGCGCTTGCAGGGTCTTTTCTTACTAAGGAGGGCATGTTCGAGACGAGGGCGTAAGGCCGAGTGCTCAGGGTTGAAGGCGAGGCCGAGCACGCAGGGCTGCTCGCAGGGCTACGCGTACAGATATCTGCAAGCCCGCACGCAAGGTCATCTGCAGGGCCGAGCGCAGGGCCACACACACAGCCGAACACCTCGCTTACAGAAGAGTCACGCTTCCCCATGCAACCTGTCCGCCCCAGGCGATAGAATCGCCGTAACACCCGTAACGCACCCATATAGAAAGACGCACCGTGGCAATCGAAACCCCTTCCGTACCCGCACAGCCGCATCGCACCCCCAAGCCCAACTCCTCTGGGTCTCATCCTTCCGAATCCCATGCTCCTGAGGCCTCCACGCCGGGGCACCACGCCTCTAAGCGCCACACCTCGGATGCTTCCGCCCCAGGGCACCACGTCTCTGGGCCCCACTCGTCCACGCCCCAGGGCTCCAACAATCGCTACATCCCCGCGCTCGATGGCATTCGCACCCTCGCTGTCGCCGCAGTCGTGCTCTACCACCTCAAGCCCGCGCTTCTCCCAGGTGGCATGCAGGGCGTGACGGTGTTCTTCGTCTTGTCCGGCTTCCTTATCACCCGACTGCTGCTCATCGAACACAAATCGAACGGCCGTATCGACCTCAAGGCGTTTTGGGTGCGTCGCCTGCGCCGCCTTATGCCCGCCATCCTCGTCGTCATCGTCGTCACGGCCGCGCTCTGCACGGGCTTTAACCATGTCATGCTCACCAAGATGCGCCCTGACATCATTCCATCGGCGCTGTTCTTCAACAATTGGTGGCAGATCTTTAACCAGCAGTCATACTTCAACGCCGTGGGAGACCCATCCCCGCTGACGCACTTTTGGTCGCTCGCCATCGAGATGCAGTTCTACCTCGTGTGGCCCATCGCCCTCATGGTCGCGCTGCGCCACCGCGAGCCGGCTTGTCGCATCCGCCGCGCCGCATTGGCGCTCGCCGTCGTTTCCGCCCTCGAGATGGCCATCCTCTACAACCCGGCACTCGACCCCAGCCGCGTGTACTACGGCACCGACACACGCGTGTTTTCCCTGCTGATGGGCGCATGGCTCGCGTTTATCCCGTACGCACGCATCGAAGAGCTCCTGCGCCAGACCGCCAAGCGCGTCTTCCACAAAGGCATTCCTGCGACCCTCGACGTTGTTGGGGCCCTCGGTCTTGCCGGGCTTGTGGCGCTCGCGCTGTTCACCAACGGCTACAGCACCTTCCCCTACCGAGGGGGCATCGCCCTCGCCTCGGCGCTCTCCCTCATGCTCATCGCAGGATGTCTGTCGTCCAACGGAATGGTCGCGCGCGCTTTCGCCTTCGAGCCCCTCGTTTGGCTTGGCAAGCGCTCCTATGGCATCTACCTATGGCACTATCCCCTGCTACTGCTCATGAACCCAGCGAGCGATATCTCCGATAAGCCGTGGTGGGTCTACGTCGTTCAAGTGCTGATCGTCATCGCCGTCTCCGAGGCAAGCTACCGCTTTATTGAGACGCCCTGTCGCCACGGGGCCGCCGAACGACTTCTGCACTCCGCCCTTCACGACCGGCCCGCGCTGCTGAGCTGGGCAAAGCGGCATATCGTCATACTCGCCATCAGCGGCGCGACCGTCCTGGTCGCCCTCGGGGGGCTCATCTTTGTCCCCGTCACCTCGGCGCTGAGCGACGAGGGCGCCGCCCTCCTGCAATCGGACGGCACCGACAGCTCAACCCAGCACGCAGCGGGCACGGGCAACGGGGGCGGCGATGGTTCCGCCCACGGGCAGGATATGCCAGAAGGCGCGTACGACATCACCATGATTGGCGACTCGGTGTCCCTGCGTGCGGTTGACACCTTTACCCAGTCATTCCCTCACGGATACATCGACGCCGCCATGAACCGGCAGTTTGCTGCCGGCGTCGACGTGTACCACGCACTGCTCGACCAGGACTTTGCGGGGCGCATCGCCGTCTTCGCCCTCGGCACCAACGGGCCCATCTCCCCAGATGACCTCAACAGCCTCATCGACATGGCGGGAGAGAGTCGCATCATCGTCTTTGTGAACAACCGCGCCGCTCGACCTTGGTGCGAGTCCAACAACCGCTTGCTCGCCGACGCCGCTTCGCAGCACGACAACGTCAAGGTCATCGACTGGTTTGCCGCCAGTGCCAACCACAACGAGCTGTTCGACGGCGACGGCATCCATCTGTCCGACGCCGGTGCCGCAGAATACATCGGCCTGATCGACGATGCCGTTCGGGCGTATCTACCGCTCCATCCTGAAGACGGCAACGACGAGCGCCTCATGGTCGCCCAGCGCGTCCTCGACAGCCTCAAGGCGGGCTGCGTACTCGACCTCAAGGGCTTCGAACTCGAATAGACGTCGGGCGCGGCTGACCCATTGCGGCAGCCGCGCCCGGCCGTGCGGCTGCCGTCTCGCGCGGCCCATGCAGGCCATGCAATCCCCGTCACCCCGCCCGGCTGCGCAGGGCCTTCCGCCAGCGCGACCACTGTCGCCCCGCCCGATCACGCGGGGCCTTCCGCCAGCGAGGGCAATATCGTCGAAAATCGATGGCCTTCACCGGCGTTTTTTCGACGATGTTACCCTCGACATCTGGCGGCTCGTCACCCTCCATATTCGACTGCTTGGCATCCTCCATTCAACTCGGCTTACTCCATTCGGCTCAACACGCTCTATCCATCTCAACATGCTCCATTCATGTTCTTCATATGCACTTTCCCCTTCCGATTCGCATGTGCATGCAGTAGCGCACACGTGTCAGCTGCGGAAATCAGAATCCTGTTAGAAATCGGCAAGTCGGGGGTTAGAAAATCCGAGTCAAAGCGCCAACGGCCGTATAGATTGCACTGATACGCTCGCCCTCATACATGCGAGGAGGGTGGCCCATGACGAAAACCTACGACGAGCGAATCGATAAACTGCTTCAATCTGCCGAGCGGCACTCCCGGTGTCTTGCTCGTCCACGAGACAACGCGCTCAGACGCGCTCTTATCTATAGGTCCAAACATGCCAACGAGGCGCCCATCTACTCCCCGCATGACGGGCTGTATATCCGAAAAGACTACTGGGATTCCCTTTGCCGCTCCGATCAAGTACTTCATATGGTCAAGGCTCTATCACATATCCATCCACAATGGATCTTCGACAGCTACACCGCCGCTGTAATTCGAGGTTGGAATGTTCCCTACGCGCTTCTGGACGACATTCACATCGTTATGCCGTACCACTATCGAACACAAACGGTTTCCGCACGGGCATCTCGGGACATTACATGCGACACCGTCGACGGCTTACGGGTGACCACAACCGCCCAAACGCTTCACGAATGCCTGCGAACAGCGGATTTTCGCGATGCGCTTCCCATAGCCGACTCCGCCCTCCGTCAGCTGCACATCCCAACAGAAGCCCTGATTCGCGAGCTTCAAGCTGATAGAAAGATCGCCAGGAGCCGCTCATCGCGCAGAACGATCGATATCTTGAAACTCGCAAACCCTCTTAGCGAAAGCGGAGGCGAATCGTTTGCCCGCGCCACGATGATTATGCTTGGGTTTGCCATTCCAGAGCTTCAAGTCGAATATCCCGATCCCATGAATCCGAACAGCACGTTTCGTGTCGACTTTCGATGGGTCCTCGCAGACGGGACCGTGATTCTCGGAGAGTTCGACGGCAAGCAGAAATATGTCGACATACATATGACCAAAGGAAAGGAAGTTATCGAAACACTGTCTGCCGAGCGCCTGCGCGAATCGCGCCTCAGCGTAAGCGGAGCCCGTATCGTGAGGTTTTCGCACGGCGACGTCTGCAACCTGGCATATTTCAAGCAGTTGCTGGATGCCTATGGCGTGCCCCGAGACCCGACGCCGAAGTTTACGGATAGTCTTGCCATCGAAGCGAACACCCCTGAAGCAATCGACGAGATGCCCCCGCTCGAGTGTTACGAGGATCTCATCGCACTCCACAGATGCTGAAAAGCAAGCGAGGGTAAGAATGTCGAAAATCAGCGCCTTGAGGGGACTGCGGACGTTTTCCTGTACATCCTACACCGGGTAGCCGAGGGACAGCCGG
>ERZ838839.1075-NODE-1075-length-29305-cov-11.186803_pt1 | contig 29305 bp, 20 predicted proteins | sample MGYA00519909_ERZ838839 | MGnify/ENA primary metagenome ERZ838839 (study PRJEB31850, sample SAMEA3708843) | human gut metagenome | biome: human gut; feature: human-associated habitat; material: faeces | place: China | collected 2014 ... | reverse complement strand
TCTTTCACTGTCGTGAAAACGAAGCCCTCTTCGGGTTTTGCGTCTTGTGCCATTGTGCTCAGGCTGAATAGGCCTAGAGCAGCGATAAGGATACTCTTTTTCATTCTTATGACATTAATATTAAATTTGTTTTGGTTACAAAGATAGAGAATCCTTGGGGTAATTCCATATTCCTGTATACAATTTGCATAAAAAAAGAATAAAAAAATAGTGTATATTCTATTTTTTCATGAACAAAAAGCGGAAAGAGAATTATTTCCAATTCACTTTCCGCTTTTTATTTATTTTATTTTAATTCCGAGATTCTCTAAGTCATGACGGGTAACAGTATAGTTTTCTCCGGTTTTCATGCGTCTCATGACTAATTTCCCTACCTTTTTGGCATCCTCTTTTTCCATGAAAGGCTTTTTTCCCGAAATGGCGGGAATAAAAGGCTGGAATATGGTTATATGGTTGTTGTGGGATATTTGATAACCGTATCCTCCGTTTACTTCGATTATTTCGATCGAATAATGCGTGTCGGAGGTGGCTGCTACGGAAAACGCCAGGCAAATGGCAGCTGTTAATATTCCTGCAACAAAGAGCCGGCTGCTGTTTTTCTTAGTCATCTTCTTCCCATTCATACGGATGTAATTCCCAAGTATCGTCATAATAGTATCCACTGCTTCCTCCGGTAGTTATAATACCCCGTTTGCCGGTAGAGAAACAAATCGCTTTTGTGCGTGCACTTCCTTCGAAAGGGGTATAGTCAAAATCATCTTCCGTGTCACTACTACGCCATAAATCTGTGTCGGGATCATATATCCAGTAGTTATTTCGTAGGCTTGAACCGGATGTCTGCCCTAAAGTGATATAAGCTTGGCCGTCTATAACAAAAGCGCAGCCGTATGTCCGGGTGATTGAATTATAATCATCATCATAATCATCACTGCTGTCATCCTTGATTTCACGGAGACGGGTCCATTTATTTTCTTCACTCTTGCTGGGATCGAATTTCCAGAAGTCAGTAACATCCTGACCGTTGTTGGTTCCTCCTACGATGTAAGCTACATTGTCGATGATAAAGGATAAGCCGCCGGTTCTTTTCTGACCGCCGAATCCGTTTACAATGCTCCACTGGCTACCTGAAGGGGCTGTCGGGTCGAAACGATAAAAATCCTTTGTCTGTTTATCGTCTTTGGATTGTCCGGTTCCCACATAACCGTAGTTACCGATAGTGAAGGCTATTGCATTGATTCGCGCATCTCCGGGATAATCATCCATTTGTCTCCATTCATTTGTTGCCGGGTCATATTCCCATGTGTCTTTTAGATATGCGTATCCTCCGGTATGCATCGGATCATCATCTTTATATACGGTGTATCCGGTGGTCACATATCCTTTCGAGCCTACTGCGAATCCGGCAGCGCCATTCCGGGCTGTTGCATCGTCGGGCATATCTTTGCATTGTGTCCACCAGTCATTATCAATATTGTATTCCCAACAGTCTTTTTCCCGTTGGTCTTTTCCCCGATATCCTCCGCATAAGTACCCCCGGTTACCTATCACAAATCCGGCTGCATCCTCTCTTGCCCTTCCATCGAAGTCGGAACGGCGATACCACACTCCTAATGTGTCATCATCATCATCCGAACATGAGAAAATTGATAGCATAGCTACCGACACTAATAATAGTTGTAGTTTTTTCATTATTTCCATTCGTTTTATTACATTTTAAACTTGGCGCAAATGTAGCTATCAATGCGTTTTGAGAAAAAAGTTATCGACAAACAGCTTTATTTCCTCTATCTAAAAAATGCGAGTCTATAAATAGCGGGTAATAGTCGATAAATTTTGGGGATATTTTCCTAAAGGGGTTCCTTTGCAACTCAAAAATAAGATTCGTTATGAGACTATTTATTACACTTTTTTATTCTTTACTGTTGTTTTGTATCCTATTCTCTTGCAGGGATGAATCCTCTTCCATTGGGGCTAAATGGGTGAATAGTTCTTTTATGAATGCTGTAACAGATACGTGTACAGTAACGTTAAGTACTTTGCTAAGTGACTCTTTGGCAACTTCGGGAGATACGGTTTGCCAGATCGGGCGATATAAAGACAATCTATATGGAGAAATTAAGACTTCGTTTTATGCGGAATATGAAGTACCTTCTCATTCCCTTAATGAAACAACTGAATATCAGTTTGACTCTATTACCTTCAAATGGTATTCTTCAGGGAATTATCTGGGCGATACACTGGTTTATCATCGTATTGAGTTATTTAGTCTGTCACAAGGAATCTCATTGGAAGATAATGGTTACCTTTTTAATAAGACCAATGTTAATTATAACCGGAATAATCTTCTTGCTACTCTTTCTATACGTCCTACTCCCGGACACCGTAACGAGATGCATGAATTACGTCTGCCTGACGAATGGGGAAAAAAATGGTTTAATCTGATGTTGGAAGATGAAGAATGTATGGAATCGCAGGAGCGTTTCCGCGCTTTTTTTAAAGGAATAGCTTTTATACCCGATGAAAATGGGACGTGCATTAACGGCTTTCAGGTGAATGATTCCAGTTTTTGTCTGACTCTTTATTATCATGAACTCAAAGAAAAGCCTACGGAACAGACTTTAGTGTTTAAGGCCAGCAGTTCATTGAATTATACAAAGGTGGAACACGACCGTACCGGTACTCCCATAGAATCTCTCAGAGCCGGTACTGATTATAATCTTTTTTCTTCTGAAAGTGATCATCAGGTGTATCTGCAAGGATTGACCGGTATGTATATCAATCTCGAATTTCCGCATCTGAATAATCTGAACCAGAAAGGGAGGCTTGTCTCCATTGAAAGTGCGGTACTTAAACTCTATCCTATAAAAGGTACTTATAACGGAAAATATCCGTTGCCGAAATCATTGACTCTCTATACGGCAGACCAGAATAATTCAACCCAAAGTGTCATAACGGACCTTTCCGGAAATTCCGTACAAACAGGAAATCTGGTAGAAGACAATGTCTATTATGAGGATACTCATTATTCATTTGATATTACCTCGTTCATTCAGAATAATCTGGGGACGGCAGGACAGAGCCGCGAAAAATTACAGTTGTTTCTCTCCGACAATGATTTTTATAACACAGTTCAGGGAGTCATTTTCGGAGATAGTAAACATCCCATGAATGACCATAATAATAATGTATCTCTCACTATTTATTACAAGACATATACGAAATGAAAAGAAAAGTTTTATCTATTTTCATATTAAGTGCAAACTTATTGAATCTTACTGCTCAAAACATGACGAACTCTCCGGCTTCTATGTTCGGACTGGGTGAATTGTCTACCGGAGAAGGAGGAATCTATTCCGGTATGGGGGGAGTTGGTATCGCATTGCGGGGAGAAAATGCTTATAATAGTGCGAACCCGGCTTCTTTGACGGGATTGATGCCGCAGTATTTTTTCTTCGATTTGGGAGTTAGCGGAGCGTATGAAAAGTATTCACAGTCCGGTGCAAACAATCATTCTTTTAATGGTAATCTTAATAATTTGGGTGCTGGGTTTCGTATTGCTCCCCGGTGGTATGGGGCTATTTTTATGGCTCCTGTCAGTAGTGTGGGGTATGCCATATCGCTCGAGCAGGATGTAGCGGGTACAAATGGCGAGACTGTGACTTCACTTTTTCAAGGGGAAGGCGGATTATCCAAAGTTGGAATCAGCGTTGCTCATCAGTTGTGGAAAGGGCTTTCGCTGGGAGCTAACTTTTCTTATGTGGGTGGTACTATTACGCAATCGGAGAGTCAGGGAAGTGCTACGGAAACAAACAGTTCGTATAAACATACAGTGTATGTTGATTTTGGATTACAGTATACTTATGAGATAGAGCGTGACCGTTCGTTGGTAGCGGGTGCTGTATATGGATATTCCCAGGATTTGCTTCAAGACAACGATCATTCGGTAAGTAGTAGCAGTAGTAGTGGGAGTATTACAGAAAAAGGTAAGAAGTATCGTACCTGCTTACCGCAGTTTTTCGGAGTAGGGGTATCTTATAATACGTTGCGTTGGATGGCTTCCGCCGATTATAAGTTTGTTGACTGGAGTCGGTTGGAGTCTTCTCGTTCTAGTGTTAGTTTTCATAACCAGCACCGTTTGATGTTGGGAGGGAGTTATACATTAGGGAATCCCTATCGGAAACCTGTACGTCTGTTACTCGGGGCCGGAATAGGGAATTCGTATCTTTCTATTCAGAATAAGACGACAACTAATTATTATCTCAGTACCGGAATTAATTTTGAATACCGTAGCCGCAGTACGCTTTCGTTAGGGGTAAAATATACAGATCAATTTAAGGTAAGTTCAGGGAGGTTTCAAGGACAGAAACTGGCTTTCTTCCTGAATATCACTTTCTCGGAAAAGACTTACAGAGCTAAATTAAAATAAAATAGATAATAGTATAAGGGTATCCTTTGGGGATACCCTCTTCTTCATTATTTATTGTCTTTAGGTGTTACTACGTAATCTTCTTTAATAAATTCGTCGTATACACGCTTCGGATGATCAAATGCTGCTGTTCCGTTTCTCTGTTCATTGAAGTTTTCCCGTCGGAATTGTTTCAGTTTCAGATTGTCTTCAGCATATTCTCTTAATTTTTTATGTTCACGTCCATAGAGTGAACTTTCGGTTACGTCAGAATCAAGCAAGCTTTCCTTAGGGGTAATGGTTGGTAAGAGTACTTGTTCCAGTAGGCCACGATAAGCCCCGTTATATTCACACCATACAATATCGTTAGCGACAAATATACGGTAGGAGTACTTTGACCATGCGGTTTTAATCTCAATGGATTTGGCATAGATTTCAATGGTTGCTTCTGAGCCATACGCTTGGTCACGGATCACAACGGTCGTCCGACCGCTAAGTTCTTCTTTCACGGAAGTTTGCCATTTTCCGGAATTCATGATTTCTTCAATAATTTCCGGCAACTTTTCTTTAATCTCAAACTGTATTCTCATGGTGCTTGCCTGCGGGCAGGACTTTTTTATAATTTCCTCCTTAAAACAATTAAGCTAGCCTAAAGTTACGTAGATTGAAGCAAAAAAGCAAGGTTTTGTTTAAATATTTGCTATTTTTGCCAAATGTTCTGCCTTTTTTGTTTGTTTTTATAATATATATGCAACAAACAGTAATAAAACGGGGTATGTAAAGAGAGTGATAAATATAAAATTGGGAAGATTAAGATGAAGAACTTGAAAATTGATGAATCTACAGGGTTGGTGTTGGAGGGCGGGGGAATGCGCGGAGTATTTACTTGCGGCGTGCTTGATTATTTTATGGATCATGATATCCGGTTTCCTTATGCGATAGGAGTTTCTGCCGGTGCGTGCAACGGGCTGTCCTATGCATCGCGCCAACGAGGACGTGCTAAATACAGTAATATTGACTTGTTGGAGAAATACAATTATATCGGTCTGAAACATCTGCTTAAAAAACGGAATATTCTCGATTTCGATCTGTTGTTCAATGAGTTTCCGGAACATATTCTTCCTTATGATTACGAAACTTATTTCGCTTCTTCGGAACGTTTCGTTATGGTAACTACCAATTGTATCACAGGGGAAGCTAACTATTTTGAAGAAAAGAAAGATAAACGCCGGGTGATAGACATTGTCCGTGCGTCTAGTAGTCTGCCTTTTGTATGTCCTATTACTTATGTAGATAATATTCCCATGCTTGATGGGGGAATTGTAGATTCTATTCCTTTGCAAAGAGCGATTGCTGATGGTTATACGAGAAATGTCGTAGTACTTACCCGCAACCGGGGATACCGGAAAGATTCAAAAGATATTCGTGTCCCTTCGTTTGTATACCGGAAATATCCTAAACTCCGTGAAGCACTCAGCCGCCGTTGTGCTGTCTACAATGAACAGTTGGAAATGGTTGAGAAAATGGAGGATGAAGGAAAGATTTTCGTTATCCGTCCGCAGAATCCTGTGATGGTAGATCGTATTGAACGGGATGTGCAGAAACTGACAGAATTTTATGAGGAAGGGTACGAATGTGCAAGAAATTTGATCGAAAAATAAACAGATTCTTACATCTCTATAGCTTTATTTTTTAGATGAAAGAAGTAAGTTACTTATACTGTTCGGCAGCCGCTACTTTGAAGCTCACTATTTCTGCTTTGCTTCCGGAATTTTTAGTTACTCTTACCAGATCATCGAAGAAAGTATTCTATTAGCTGGCATAAGCAGAAGAATAAAGCTTTGTCTCAAAAGTAGGAAAATAAATTCAGGTATGCGAAGAGAGGGATAGCTTCATTGCGATGTGACAGGCAAAAAAGAAAATGTTCAGGACTTGCATCAAAAGTGATACCCTTTGAAACAAAGTTGATAGACGGAGGTGAAGATATGACCTATTTTTGCCTCCGTCAATTTTGATTAGATACTTGTATAAAACAGAATACTTTGTTACCATGAAAACAACCTCTTGGATGAAATTATGTAAAGGTGCGGTACTTGCATTGGCGGTCTCTTACGGACTGATTTATTGCCATACGAATAAAAGCAAATTTATGTTGGAACAGAAAGGAGACAGCTTGACTCTCATTCACATCACCAATCCTACTAATTATATATTGCTTCCGATCGAAGAGGAAGCAGAAGAAAGCTGGGTTCGTCTGGACATAGGAGATGTAGCGGATACTGATATGGATATTCGGCTTGCACAGACTAAAGTAGACTATTGGGTTCCGTTTGTCCTACCTGCTGATGCTAAAACTGTAACAGTACGTGTGCAAAAGAGCCTTGGAGATGCTCTTTGCTGGAAAGAAATGAAATTATCCGATACATTCGATCCGTCCCATACAGATAAGTTTCGCCCTGTATATCACCATGCTCCCCTTTATGGTTGGATGAATAATGCGAACGGGCTGGTTTATGAAGATGAAGAATATCATTTATATTATCAGTATAATCCTTATGGTTCTAAATGGGGGAATATGCATTGGGGGCATTCGATAAGCAAAGATTTGATGCATTGGGAACATTTGGCACCTGCTATAGTTCGTGATACGTTGGGACATATATTTTCCGGCAGTTCTATTGTTGATCAGGAAAATGTGGCAGGTTACGGTACAGGTACCATATTAGCTTTTTATACTTCTGCCAGCGATAAAAACGGGCAGATTCAATGTCTCGCTTATAGCAATGATAACGGTCGCACATTTACCAAATATGATAAGAATCCGATTTTGCGTTCTTCCGATAGAAGGAAAGATTTTCGTGATCCGAAGGTATTCTGGTATGCTCCGGGAAATAAATGGATAATGATTGTTGCTGCCGATAAAGAGATGTGTTTCTATGATTCAGAAGATCTGAAAGACTGGAATTATATGAGTAGCTTTGGTGAAGGTTATGGCGTACAGCCTTGTCAGTTTGAGTGTCCGGATATGGTAGAGTTACCGGTAGACGGTGATACGGAACATAAGAAATGGGCATTGATTGTCAATGTAAATCCCGGCTGTTATTTCGGAGGCAGTGCGACCCAATATTTCATAGGTGATTTTGACGGAACAAGATTTATTTGTGATAGCAAACCGGATGTTACGAAATGGTTGGACTGGGGAAAAGACCATTATGCGACAGTTTCCTTTTCGAATATGGGAAGACGTGTGATTGTAGTGCCTTGGATGAGTAACTGGCAATATTGTAATAATGTCCCGACCAAACCGTTTCGTGGCGTCAACGCCTTGCCGCGTGAACTGGGGCTTTATACGCAAAGCGGTGATATTTATCTTTCTGCAGCTCCGGTAGCGGAAGTGAAAAATCTAAGGAAAGAGACAAAAGAAATTCCTGCTTTTACCGTTGCAAATGATTATCATATTGAATCTTTATTACCGGATAATGAAGGTGCTTACGAACTTTCATTGGACATTATGGCAGAAAAAGCTGAAATTATTGGATTCAGCCTGTTCAATGATAAAGGTGAGAAGGTGGATATTTACTTTAATCTTCCTGAAAGGAAACTGGTAATGGATCGTACAAAGAGCGGTATCGTAGATTTTGGCAAAAACAGTGTGACACATGAGATAGAGGTGCACGACCGTCGGAAAACGACTTCTATCAACTACATTGATGATTTTGCATTAGCTACATGGGCACCTGTCCGAAAAGAGAATAAGTACCGATTGGATATTTTCGTAGATAAATGTTCGGTAGAGATCTTTTTGAACGAAGGAAAGATAGCGATGAGCAATCTTGTTTTCCCGACAGAGCCATACAATCGTATGTGTTTTTACAGCAAGGGCGGGACATTCAAAGTCGATACTTTTAAAGTACATAGATTAAGCCTATGACAAGGAGAAACACCTCTGAAATCCCATAAAATAAGGAGGTATGCAACAAATATTACAGCCTTTGAAACATTTTTTTTAGCCGATTGACATAAATCAACCGTAATTTGCAACAGCGATAAAGAGAATATTCGTACTTTTAAATTAATAACATTAAACTAATGCTCAGTATTATGAAGAACAAAAAAATTCTTTGTAGTGTTTGTTTCCTGTTTGCTTTCGTGTCAGTCCTTTGGGGGCAAAACATAACGGTAAAGGGAAATGTGACTTCCAAGACGGACGGGCAACCGATTATCGGTGCTTCCGTGGTGCAAAACGATTCGAAATCAACAGGGACTATTACAGACTTGGACGGTAACTTTACTATTAGTGTGCCGAAGAATGCATCATTAGCTATCTCTTATATAGGATATAAAGAAGTGATTATTGCAGCAAAACCTTCGTTGAAGATAGTAATGGAAGAAGATTCCAAGATGATTGATGAAGTGGTTGTGACAGGTTATATGGCTGAGAAGAAAGCCAGCCTGACAGGTTCGGTAGCCGTGGTGAAGATGAAAGAAGTGGCTGATATTCCCACAGGTAATGTGATGTCGGGCTTGCAGGGTCGGGTAGCCGGTATGAATGTAACAACCGATGGTAAACCCGGTGGTGGGAACACGGATACTAAGTTGCGCGGTATTACTACCATTAATAATTCTTCCCCTCTTTATGTGATAGATGGCATTCAGACACATGACAATGTTGCTTCAATTATTTCTTCCAATGATGTCGAATCCATTCAGGTGCTGAAAGATGCGGCCTCTGCAGCGATCTATGGTGCGCAGGCCGCCAACGGTGTCATTATCATTACCACAAAGCGTGCTAAGGAAGGTGATGTGAAAGTGAGTTTTGATATGTCACTCACTGCCCAGACTTTTGCCGGTGGTGTTGATATGCTCGATGCTTACCAATGGGGAGATGTTTATTGGCAAGCCTATAAAAACACTTACGGAACTCATCCGAACAGTGTAGTGTACGGAAATGGGGAAAAAGCCCAGTTGCAGGAATATTATTTCGACCAGAACGGAGTCAAAATAAAATCGGGTAACACCGATTGGGCAAAGGAGATATTCGGTACGGCTTTGATGCAGAATTACAACCTTTCTCTCTCTAAGGGATTCAAAGACGGTAATGTAGCTCTTACTATAAACTATATGAATCAGGATGGTCTTTGTCGCAACACTGACTATGAACGTTTTAATTCTCGCCTGGCTTCTAATTTCCGCTTTGTTGATGGCAAAGTACGTGTGGGTGAAAGCATTTCCGTGAACCACTGGTTGGAACATCTCAATCCGTCCGGTATAGAAGAACTTGTGATTGCCCAGCATCCTGCTATTCCTGTGTATGATGAAAACGGAGGATATGCCGGTGGTTACGTAGACATATTGGGGGATAAGCCGAATGCCGTTCGCTTGACAGATAACGAAGCTGATAACCGTCATAAAAACTGGCGTATCTTTGGCAGTGCTTATTTGGAAGTAGAGCCAATTAAAAACCTGGTATTGAAGAGTCAGTTTGGATTGAACTATACTACCGGTTTCAACTCAACCTTCGTCCCGAAGTGGAGCGAAGCCGATCGTAAGGTCGATATAAATGAGCTGACTGTGCGGCAGGATAATAGTGTGCAGTGGGTATGGTCGAATACCGCCAATTATAGCATAGAATTAGGAAAGAACAATATCAGTGCTGTGATAGGAACCGAGGCCAAGAAAGAAAACGGTGAACATTTGCAGGGGTATGGTCGCGGATTGGTGATAGAAGACCTCGACTATCGCTATCTGGACACAGTGACCGAAGGAAAAAGTGTGAGTAACAATGCTTCCACTTATGCTATGGTTTCTTACTTCGGTAAGGTGAACTATGCGTTCGATGATAAGTACCTGATATCAGGAACGGTACGCCGTGATGCTTCCTCACGTTTCGGTAAAGGTAACAATTCAGCAATCTTTCCTTCGGTATCAGCCGGCTGGAGAGTTTCACGCGAGAAATTTATGGAACGTACACAAAGTTGGCTGTCAGACCTTAAACTGCGTGCATCATGGGGTATTAATGGTAACGACCAGATTGACAATAATGCTACATACAATCTCTATTACACCAATATGTCCAATGGTTCCTACAATTTCAACGGCGACGGGGCGACGGTGGTACCCGGCGTACAGAAAGACCGTTCGGGCAACAACGATTTGAAGTGGGAGGAAACCAAACAATTGAATTTCGGTATTGATGCAGCCTTCTTTGACGCTCGTTTGGGGGTGACTCTGGACTATTTTCAAAAGAAGACCACTGATATGTTAATTCAGAAACCATATATCGGTGTGATCGGTGAAGGTGGTTATAAATGGTATAATGCTGCCAGTATGGATAATAACGGTGTAGAAGCGACTTTGACCTGGAGGGACGAAATAAAGGACTTCAAATATGACATCTCATTCAACCTCTCTTATTACAAAAATAAGATAACCGAACTTCCGGATGTCATCAAATACACTTGGGGAGGTGGTAATGGTGTGGATAAAACCATTGTAGGACAGCCTTTCGGTTCATGGATGTCATATAAAGCCGATGGCATATTCAAGACCAAGCAAGAGGTATATGAATACCTGAGCAAGTATGATGTACAGATTGGTGCTCCCGGCGTGGGACGTATTCGCTATAAGGATCTTAATGGCGACAACATCATCAATACTGCCGATATGGACTGGCAAGGCAGTGACCAGCCTAAGTTTATCGGTGGTCTGAACATAGGTGCATCCTACAAAGGGTTTGATCTTTCCGTATTCTTCAACGGTATGATTCGCGATGCATGGAATAACTCAAAGTTCTATACGGATCTTTTCCAAGGCTGGACGGGCAATCACTCTACGCGTCTGATTGATGCAATGAATGCTTGGAATGTGTATGAGCAAACCGGAGTCTATAATTGTAATATCCCTGCACTGACGGTGGTTGATAATAATGTGGAAACACGCAGTTCTACTTTCTTTATTGAAGATGGTTCTTATGTGAAGTTGAAGACTTTGACACTGGGCTACACCTTCCCCGATAAGTGGATTAAGAAAGCACGTCTTTCTAATTTGCGTGTATATCTGCAAGCGCAGAATGTCTTCACGCTGACTAATTATACTGGTGCCGACCCTGAAGGATTGGGCTATCCATATCCTCAGCCTCGTACCTACACATTCGGTCTATCACTTGGTTTTTAATCTTTTATCCTAAATACAGAACATTATGAATTTGAAATATATCCTTGCGGCAGGTGTTGTGGCACTATTGGCCGGTTGTGATGAGAGTCGTTTTCTTGATACTAAACCTCAGGGTACACTCAATGACGATTTGTTGTCGTCGGCTGAAGGTGTGGAACTCCTGGTCACTTCGGCTTACGCCGGGCTGAAAGGTCCCAATCGTGATATGCACTGGGTACCGATGACCAATTGGACGTATGGTGAAGTACGTTCGGACAATGCCTATAAAGGTGGCGGTGGTGTAAACGATGGTGACTTTTGTACACTGCTTGAAACTTTTAAGATAGATGCTACATGGGCTAATGCCGATGAAAAATGGTTTCAACTTTATTGTTGCTTGCAACGTTGCAACAGTGCATTGAGAGTCATGAATACACTTGATGAGAACACCTTGCCGGTACTTAAGAGCCGTAAAGCTGAAATGAAAGTGATTCGTGCACATTTCTTCTTCGAACTGGTTCGCCTTTTCAAACAAGTACCTTACTTTGACGAAAACGTGGATATTGATGATTATAAATACATCCCCAACAATCAGTTTACCCGCGAAGAACTTCTTGGCAAGATTGCGCAGGAGTTTCTTGACGCCGCTAACGACTTGCCTGACACTCAATCCCAAATAGGCCGTATCACCAAGAACATAGCATACGCATACGCTGCCAAAGCCAAACTTTATCAGGCTTACCAACAAGATGAGAATAATCAGGTCATTGCTGTCGACAAACAGTTGCTTGCTGAAGTAGCGGCTCTTTGTGATAAAGTAGGTGCGCAAGGGAAGGCGTATGATCTTTTGAATGACTTTCAGAAGCTCGACCAACTGGAATATGAAAATGGGGTAGAGTCTGTGTTTGCTGTACAATATTCGATGGATGATGAAACAGAAGGTGCCGGAAATATAAATTGGAGCAACCTGCTTAATGCCCCCAAAGGTCCTTACGGTGGCGACGGATTCTTCCTGCCCAGTCAGAATCTGATAAACGCGTATAAGACAGATGCCTATGGACTGCCTTTGTTTGATACCTTCAACAACAGTGATTATGGAACGTACGAAGGGAATGAGCTCACTAACGTTGAGGCAACAGTAGATCCCCGTCTGGATTTTGTTACCGGTCGTCCGGGCATTACCTGGAAAACTTACACAGTTGAGCCTTGCAAAGCAAATTGGATACGTAACAGTGGCGAATATGGCTTTAACTGCACCAAGCGCTTTTACATCTCGCCTGAAAGTGAAGATATGTTCCAGGGGTGGCCTTGGGGAGCCTCTCATCTTAACTGGCAGATAATCCGCTATGCTGATGTATTATTGTGGAAGGCTGAAGCCTTGATAGAGATTGGCGAAGCTGCCGGACTGGAAGAAGCCCGCAAGATTATTAACCGTATTCGTCTGCGTGCCAAGAATAGTCCTTATGTGAAGGACTTTAAGCATCCCGAACAAAATGCGGCCAATTACCTGATAGGCGAATATCCGGCTGAAGGTTGGAATCAGGACTTTGCCCGCAAAGCATTACGTTGGGAACGTCGCATGGAGTTTGCCATGGAAGGTGACCGTTTCTTCGATCTGGTACGTTGGGGGATTGCTGAGGAAACCATGAACAGTTATATCGTTGTGGAGCAAAACAAGCGTGTTTATTATCGCGGTGCCCGCTTCATCGGTGGCAGGGATGAATACTTACCCATTCCCAATGCACAATATAATTTCTCTGAAGGTACTTATGTACAAAACCCCGGATATGGTAAGTTTAACTAATATAAACTCCTTAAATATAGATATGATGAAAATAAAAAGATACTTGATGAGTGCCTTCTGCCTGTGTATGTTCACGGCTTGCGATAGTGATGACAATAACCTGTTGTGTTATGGTACCCATACTGACATCGAAGGTGATGTTACTGCATTCGGAGCTGTTGGCGATGGAAAGACCGACTGTTCGAAAGCTATAAATAGTGCAATAGCCTCGTTGCCCGCCGAAGGGGGAGTATTGGTGATTCCCGAAGGTGATTTTGTACTTGACGCTCCCATTGTAATCAATAAGCATAATGTGACGATCAAGGGATTGAATCCCGGTATGCGCAGCAATATTGACGTGAATGGAATAAATGACCTCTTGGGTCCTGGCGGTGGAAGTAAATTGGTGGCGCGTAATGCCGAGGCTGCCATAAAAGTGGAGACGGGCATGAAAGGCGTAAAGATTATGAACCTGATGGTGTCAGGCGGCACGGAAGCCAAGAACATCGGCATACACTTTGTCGGCGCGACCGATAATGGAATGCTTTCTAATATTATCGGTATAAATTTGCATACCGGTGTTAAGATAGAACAGGCAAAAAATATGCAGATAGTCAATTGCTGGGTATGCGAACTCCCTAATAGTATCGAGTTGATTGGCGGTGAAAATATTGTTGTGAAGAACTGCCAATTGGGTGCTCAACCTACGGGGATTACTTGCAAGGTGCAGGAAGTGAACAAACTTTCGTTCATCAATAATCAGGTTTATCCCGACGGACGTGAAAATCTGGTACTTGACGCTTGTAATAATTGTGTGATTGAGGGCAACAATTTCAAGAGCTACTATAATGGTATTCTGGTGTTGAACGGTAATGATAATACGGTGAATAAGAACATCTTCTGGCTTACGGGAGCTGTTCAGAACCAGCTGCTCGACCACGGCGACGACTTTGGCATCATCAACGTAAAGGGCAACAATAATATGGTTGCATCCAATAGCTTGTCGTGCGAATGGGCTTATGCCGGCGCTGTGACTGTAAATGCCGTTCAGGGAACCGGTAACGTGTTCAAGAATTGCTTTGTTGACAACTTGGAGAGCTATCGGGTATTTCTGGTGAACGCACAAACCGAAGTCTCCAATTGTGTATCATCCGATAAGGTGAGCATAGTAGAATAACCTCCCTATCATATACCATTATTAATATAATAACACCATGAAGATAAATAAATTCTTAATAAGCGGACTGCTCTTTATACTGGGCACATCTTGCAGTAATGACGATAACTATACGCTTTGTGATGAATGTAACGGTCAGAAGATAATAGATATAACCCAGTTCGGGCTTCCGACCGACGGCTCTACCGATTGTGCCGACCTCATCAATGCCATAATAGCCGACCTTCCGCCCGAGGGAGGTACGATACTTATTCCCGAAGGAACGTTTCGTTTGGATAGTCCCATTCAGCTCACCCGCAATTTCGTGACGCTGAAAGGCGTGAATGACGACGTCGCTGCTACTGCTGCCGATGCCCGGGAAAGTCGCCTGATACTGGGAAATGCCGAATATGCATTACACGTTGCCCCTGTTGCCGATATAGACGGACGTAAGAACCGTATCAGCGGTGTGGAGGTAAACGGACTTACACTTGTGGGAAAGGCCGATCATCAGGGAACCGGAATCTTTGTCGAGCACGATAACGATCGCCTGCACTTCTTCAACATCAGAATGGAGAATATGTACCAGGGCATTAAACTTCAGGGATGTGATGCCATTACATTAGCCCGGATAGATGCAACCGACGCAGTGAATGGCATTGAAATGAACGGCGGCATACAGAATATGGTGACCAACTCCCTCTTCGGATCAGCGCAGGGCGGTGTGGCGGCGCGTATCTCCGGTGAAAGTAACCTGATATTCTCTCACAACAAACTGACGGCGGAAGATGACCGTTGTGCCAGCTTTACAGGTTGCAGCCGGGTGAATATCTCGGATAATGAATTTACAGGAAACAAAATGACCTTCTTTGATATAAGCGGGCAAAACAATCTGATAAGTGACAACGTGTTCACCGTAAACAGGAGCGATAATCAACTCAATGGCAAAGAGGCGGACTATGGAGTGATTCATGTGAAAGGAGAATATAACCACTTTACGTCGAACACCATTCATGCGGATTGGAGTGACGGTATAGAAAACCCCGTGACTGTGAATGCTGCGGAAGGGGAAAATAACCGTTTCGCAAGTTTCACGATAGAAAATACGAACAGCAATCAAGTCTTTTATGTCAGCGAATCGTCCGAAGTGATAGATTGCGGAGTGACAGAAGAAAATATAAAGGTGAAACCGTCTGAAGCGCAGGACTTGACGAACGCAGCTTATGTGATAACGTATGACACTCCCGAAGAGATAGAAGATGATGATGAAAAGGCCTCCTATGCATGGTTCAAGAAACAGTTTGTAAATGGCAAAGTCATTACTGCCGCTGCATTGGCTGGCGAGGATCTTTCTGCTTATGATGTTATTTGGGTACATATAGACCGTGTGGGTATTGGAGCCGGCTGGGACAAGTTACCTTTGTCTGCCGATGCGGTTGCCGCGTTGACAACCTATTATAAGAATGGTGGAAACCTGTTCCTGAGCAATCATGCGACTCAGTTGGTTGTACCTTTGGGACGTACCGAACGGGCTCCCGGAATATTTGGAGACGGTGAAGGCGGATCAGGCGCAGACATTTGGACGATTAATGCCAATATCGGAATGGAGTATGACCATCGCTCGCATCCTGCTTTTACCGGTATGGTTACTTCCGACCAATTCCCTCACGAAACATTCCCGTTGATCGGTCCCGGACAGCGTGAAGACCATAACTGTATGTGGGATTTGAATTCTTATGGTTTCCCCGGCCTTTACCCCAATGCAGGAAATGTGGTGAAAGCGTTTGAAGAGGAAAATAACGCTACCGTTTTGGCAACATGGGGTCATGTGACGGACTATTGTTGTGCCGGAATGGTGGAATTTGCCCCGACAACGGAATATCAAGGAACTTGCATCGCTCTCGGACTGGCTGCTTACGAATGGAACCAGAATAGTAATCTGAACGTTTATCAGGATAATATCATGCTCATGACGAAGAACATATTGCATTATCTAAGCGCTAAGAAATAGGCAGGTAACATTTTTTCTATCTTTTGAAACAAAAGTGATAGGTGTAGCTATCCGTTACGCCTATCTTTGCATTGTGACAAATGAAAGGCTATGAATACTAATAATTAATCTAATACCATATTGATATGAATGTATTATTCTCGTTTAAACAGTTACGGACCTTATTGGCAATGCTGGCTATGATGATTTTCTCATTTCCGGACGCTGTTGCCGACGCACCTTCCTTGATAATCAAGGACCTGGGCGAAGGGCATTGTCTGGTACAGATAAACACGAACCAACGATATTTGCTTCTCCCCGTTGAGGAGGTGATGCCTGATGTGCGTGTCAGCATGATCGTTAATAATAAAGAGGTGAAGGCTGCGGACGTTCGTCTGGCGGTGAACAGAGTGGACTATTTCGTTCCGCTGGACCTTTCGGGCTATACCGGCAAAAACGTACTATTGAAGTTTAAGTTGGGCTCGAACGACCCTGTACGGGGCAAACTTTCTGCTGTTTGCTGCAAGGAGATGAAGTTGGCCGACACCTTCGATACCGGCAACCGCGAAAAGTTCCGTCCCACCTATCACTTCTCACCTCTTTACGGTTGGATGAACGACCCCAATGGAATGGTATACAAGGATGGCGAATACCACCTTTTCTACCAATACAACCCTTACGGCTCCAAATGGGGAAATATGAGCTGGGGACATGCTATCAGCAAAGACCTCGTAAACTGGCAACATCTCCCCGTAGCCATTGCGCCCGATGCATTGGGAACTATCTTCAGCGGTTCGGCTGTTGTCGATACCGATAACACTGCCGGTTTCGGTGCGGGAGCTATCATCGCCATTTATACGCAAAACAGCGACCGGCAAGTACAAAGTATTGCTTACAGTACCGACAACGGACGCACTTTCACCTGCTATGAGAACAATCCCGTACTGACATCCGATGCACGTGACTTCCGCGACCCGAAAGTCTTTTGGCATAAAGAAACCCGGCGCTGGATTATGATATTGGCAGTAGGACAGGAGATGCAGATTTTTTCTTCTCCCAATCTGAAAGACTGGACGTACGAAAGCAGTTTCGGAGAAGGCCAGGGCGCACATGGTGGCGTATGGGAATGTCCCGATTTGTTTGAACTTCCGGTAGAAGGGACGAATGAAAAGAAGTGGGTGTTGCTTTGTAATTTGAATCCCGGCGGTCCGTTCGGAGGAAGTGCCACTCAATATTTTGTAGGAACCTTCAACGGAAAAGAATTTGTAAACGAATCTCCCTCCAAAACCAAATGGATGGACTGGGGAAAAGATCATTATGCAACCGTGACTTGGAGCGATGCTCCCGACAACCGCCGTATCGCTATTGCATGGATGAGCAACTGGCAATATGCCAACGATGTTCCGACTTCCCAATACCGCAGTCCGAACTCCGTTCCCCGCGATTTGGGCCTCTTTACCGTCGGCGGTGAGACTTATCTCCAATCTGCCCCGTCTCCCGAATTGCAGAAACTGCGTGACATCTCAAAGAAACGTTCGTTCAGAGTGAACGGAACACGTACGGTAAAAGAAATGATTCCGGTCAACGAAGGCGCTTACGAAATAGAACTGTCTATCAAGAACCTGCATGCGGACGTTATCGGCTTCCGTCTTTACAATGATAAGGGCGAAGAAGTGGATATGCAATATGATATGAAAGAGAATAGATTCTCTATGGACCGTTGTAAAAGTGGTGATGTCGGCTTCAACGAGAATTTCCCGGCACTGACGTGGACAGCTGTTGAAAGCGGTAAGAATGAGCTGAAGCTTCATTTGTTTGTAGATAAATCAAGCGTGGAAGCATTTGGTGACGGCGGGCGTTTCGCAATGACCAATCAGGTCTTCCCTTCGGAACCTTACAATCACATCGATTTTTACAGCAAAGGCGGAGCCTACAAGGTAGACTCGTTTATCGTCTACCGGTTGAAGCAATAAGCTTCTGCTATTTAATCTATGCGCTCTTTTCCTGATTCCCTACGGCAGAGTATGTCTACCCCTACGGATTAGTACACTGAAGGCAACGGTATACTTCTGTCAGGCTTACGGTATTAATACCTCACCACGGCCGTGGTAACTTCTCTCCACAGCCATGAAGAGATCTCTCCACAGCCATGGAAAGAATTCGTCACGGCCGTGGCGAACCAACATTACCGTAGCTTTCATCCTATTATATCAGTATGAAACATCAACTGTATAAGCGGTAAACGGGTTTATTCCCGTAGGGGCGGACCGGTTAAGCCATAAGGACACAGAATTTATAAAATAATAGATATAACAATGGAAAACAGTAAAAACTCTTCTCTCTCCAAACTGATCCCGGTGATGCTATGTTTCTTTGCCATGGGATTCGTTGACTTGGTAGGCATTGCTTCCAATTATGTAAAGGCAGACCTCGGCCTGTCGGACTCACAAGCAAACATTTTCCCTTCACTCGTCTTTTTTTGGTTCCTGATTTTCTCCGTACCGACAGGGATGTTGATGAGCCGTATCGGTCAGAAGAAAACCGTATTGCTCAGTCTGCTCGTGACATTCGTTTCATTATTGTTGCCGGTTTTTGGTGACAGTTATATGTTGATGTTGATTTCCTTCTCTCTGTTGGGAATCGGAAATGCGTTGATGCAGACTTCTCTGAACCCGTTGCTCTCCAATATCGTGCGTGGTGACCGCTTGGCGAGCAGCCTGACTTTCGGACAATTCGTAAAGGCGATTGCTTCTTTTCTGGCACCATACATTGCCATGTGGGGAGCGACGCAAGCTATTCCGTCTTTCGATTTGGGCTGGCGGATTCTTTTCCCGGTTTATATGATAGTGGCCGTTGTCGCCATTCTTCTGCTCAACGCCACGCAGATTGAAGAAGAAAAGGAAGAAGGCAAACCGTCTACTTTCGGACAATGCCTTGCCTTGCTCGGCAAGCCGTTTATCCTGCTTTGCTTTATCGGTATCATGTGTCATGTCGGTATCGACGTGGGCACAAACACTACCGCCCCGAAGATTTTAATGGAGCGCATCGGAATGGGATTGGATGATGCGGCTTTTGCAACGAGTCTTTATTTCATTTTCCGTACGGCAGGGTGTTTCCTCGGATCTTTCATATTGCGCAAGATGTCCGCGAAGTCTTTCTTCGCTGTCAGTGTTATTATGATGTTGGCAGCCATGATTGGCTTGTTTATCTTCCACGAAAAGGCAATCATTTATGTTTGTATCGCTTTGATAGGTTTTGGCAACTCGAATGTGTTCTCCGTTATCTTCTCGCAGGCATTGCTTTATTTGCCGGGTAAGAAAAACGAAGTTTCCGGTCTGATGATTATGGGACTTTTCGGCGGAACGGTGTTCCCGCTGGCTATGGGAGTGGCTTCGGACACTTCAATGGGGCAGAACGGCGCAATTGCCGTCATGACTGTCGGTGTACTTTATTTGCTGTTTTATACGTTCCGTATCAGAAAATAATTTTATATTTGAGAATCAATTAAACTCTGTTTATCATGAATAATATAATAGTAGGAATGGGTGAAGCGCTTTGGGACGTGTTGCCCGAAGGAAAGAAAATAGGCGGTGCTCCGGCAAACTTCGCTTATCATGTTTCACAATTCGGCTTTGACAGCCGTGTGGTCAGTGCAGTGGGCAATGACGAACTGGGTGACGAGATCATGTCGGTATTCAAGGAAAAGAAACTGAATACTCAGATTGAACGGGTAGATTATCCTACGGGTACAGTACAAGTGACACTGGACGCTGAAGGGGTGCCTTGCTATGAAATTAAGGAAGGTGTCGCCTGGGATAACATTCCTTTCACGGACGAACTGAAACGTTTGGCGCTGAACACACGTGCCGTTTGTTTCGGATCACTGGCACAGCGCAACGAAGCAAGCCGTGCCACTATCAACCGTTTCTTGGATACAATGCCCGAGATAGATGGACAATTAAAGATATTCGACATCAATCTCCGTCAGGACTTCTACACCAAAGAAGTGTTGCGTGACTCTTTCCAACGTTGTAATGTCTTGAAGATAAACGATGAAGAGCTGGTGACTATCAGTCGTATGTTCGGTTATCCGGGCATTGACTTGCAGGATAAGTGCTGGATTCTGTTAGCTAAATACAACCTGAAAATGCTGATTCTGACTTGCGGCATCAATGGCAGCTATGTATTTACTCCGGGGGTTGTTTCCTTCCAGGAGACTCCGAAAGTCCCCGTGGCCGATACGGTAGGTGCAGGCGATTCCTTTACGGCTGCCTTCTGTGCTTCCATATTGAATGGAAAGCCGGTGCCCGAAGCACACAAACTGGCTGTGGAAGTCTCTGCCTACGTTTGTACGCAGAGCGGGGCGATGCCGGAACTGCCGCAAGTGTTGAAAGACAGACTATTATAATCCTATTTTACATATTGGCAGATTGAATCAGTATCTGTTATCTATGTAGAACCTCTCAAAGTTAAATGTTATGCTTTGAGAGGTTCTGTTTTGATAACGTATGCTTTGAAAAAGCAAGCTACTGGCGGTAAAATGAGATTAACGGATATAACAGATATGGAGAACTTTTTCCGTCTTATTCAATCTGTTCTTTGTGTTCTTTTGAAAGAAAACCATTATCTTTATCCCGATATAGAATAGGATTTTGTATGGTAAGAGGTACGATGAAGAAAGAAAAGCACAGTGCTATGAGATATTTTCGTTGGACGGCAATACTGCTTTGCCTTATTGGGATAACGGCGTGTCGGCAGGATACTCCCCGTTTTCGTATCGGTGTGGCGCAATGTAGTGATGATTCGTGGCGACATAAGATGAATGATGAGATACTTCGTGAAGCGATGTTCTATGATGGTGTATCTGTCGAGATACGTTCTGCCGGTGATGATAACCGCAGACAGGCGGAAGATATTCATTACTTTATGGATAAGGGAGTGGATTTGCTGATCATCTCAGCTAATGAGGCTGCCCCCATGACTCCAATTGTTGAGGAGGCTTACCGGAAAGGAATTCCGGTCATCACGGTCGACCGGAAAATTCTTTCGGATAAATATACTGCTTATATTGGTGCGGATAATTATGAAATCGGTCGTGCGGTAGGCAATTATATCGCTTCCCGCCTGAAAGGGAAAGGTAATATCGTTGAACTGACTGGGTTAAGTGGCTCGACTCCCGCCATGGAACGTCATCAGGGATTTATGGCTGCTATCAGTCATTTTCCCGAGATAAAGCTGATTGATAAAGCAGATGCGGCTTGGGAGCGTGGGCCGGCAGAAGTAGAAATGGACAGTATGCTTCGACGTCACTCGAAGATTGATGCTGTGTATGCGCATAATGACCGAATAGCTCCGGGAGCTTATCAGGCCGCCAAAAAAGCCGGACGGGAAAAAGAAATGATTTTTGTAGGCATTGACGCCCTGCCTGGTAAGGGAAATGGTCTGGAACTCGTGCTCGATAGTGTATTGGACGCGACTTTCATTTATCCTACCAATGGAGATAAAGTACTGCAACTGGCAATGAACATTCTCGAAAAGAAATCTTATCCTCGCGAAACGGTGATGAATACGGCTGTTGTCGACCGTACCAATGCGCATATCATGCAACTTCAGACTACTCATATTTCAGAACTCGACCAAAAAATCGAAACACTGAACGGACGTATCAGTGGTTATCTTTCAAGGGTAGCTACTCAGCAGGTTATCATGTGTGGAAGTTTGTTGATTCTGTTATTGGTGGCCGGATTGCTACTTGTCGTTTATAAATCTCTCCGTTCCAAGAACCGGTTGAATAGGGAATTATCAGAACAGAAGAAGCAACTCGAAGAACAGCGGGATAAATTGGAGGAACAGCGTGACCAACTGATTCAACTGTCGCATCAACTGGAAGAAGCGACTCATGCCAAACTGGTTTTCTTTACGAATATCTCTCATGATTTCCGTACCCCTCTGACTTTGGTTGCTGATCCTGTGGAACAATTATTGGCAGACAGAACGCTGACCGGAGATCAGCACCGGATGTTGTTGCTCATTCAGCGTAACGTAAATATTCTCTTGCGCTTGGTCAATCAGATTCTGGACTTCCGTAAATATGAGAACGGAAAAATGGAATATACTCCTGTTTCGGTAGATATCCTTTCTTCTTTTGAAGGGTGGAATGAATCTTTCCAGGCGGCAGCCCGTAAGAAGCATATCCATTTCTCTTTCGATAATATGCCGGATTCGAATTATCATACACAAGCCGATGTGGAGAAGTTGGAACGGATTTATTTTAATCTTCTGTCGAACGCTTTTAAGTTTACGCCGGAAAATGGAAAAGTTGCCGTCCGTTTGTCCACCTTGACAAAAGATGATAGCCGTTGGATTCGTTTTACTGTATCTAATACTGGTTCGATGATTTCTGCCGAACATATTCGTAATATTTTTGATCGTTTTTATAAAATAGATATGCATCATGCCGGTTCGGGAATAGGATTGGCTTTAGTAAAGGCTTTCGTCGAACTGCACGGTGGAACTATATCAGTGGAAAGTGATGAAAAGCAAGGAACTGTTTTTACTGTCGATTTACCGGTACGGACCTGCGAAGTGTCTTCTTTGGAAGATTCTTCCGCAACCTCTGCTTCCGAAGTATCTCCCTTGAATAACGCTGTGCCCGTTGAAGAAGAGGAACTGGAGAAGAACTATGATTCTTCCAAACCTTCTGTACTTATCATTGATGATAATGCGGATATTCGTCTGTATGTTCATGGATTACTTCATGCAGACTATGCTGTCATTGAAGCGGCAGATGGTTCGGAAGGTATCCGCAAAGCTATGAAATATGTCCCGGATTTGATTATCTCCGATGTAATGATGCCCGGTATTGACGGCGTTGAATGTTGCCGCCGTCTGAAAAGCGAACTGCAAACATGCCATATTCCTGTTATCTTATTAACAGCCTGTTCTTTAGATGAACAGAGGATTCAAGGGTACGACGGTGGTGCGGATTCTTATATCTCCAAACCTTTCAGTTCTCAATTACTGTTGGCACGTGTTCGTAATCTGATAGATTCGCATCGCCGTCTGAAACAGTTCTTTGGTGACGGACAGGCATTGGCGAAAGAAGATGTTTGTGATATGGACAAGGAATTTGTAGAGAAATTCAAAGCTTTGATTGATGAGAAGATGGGAGATTCCGGTTTGAACGTAGAAGATTTGGGCAAAGATATGGGGTTGAGCCGCGTACAGCTTTATCGTAAGATAAAATCCTTGACTAATTATTCTCCTAATGAATTACTCCGTATTGCCCGTCTAAAGAAAGCCGCGTCTCTGCTTGCTTCATCGGATATGACAGTGTCGGAGATTGGTTATGAAGTCGGTTTCAGTTCCCCTTCTTATTTTGCCAAATGTTATAAAGAACTGTTTGGGGAGAGCCCGACAGATTTATTAAAGAGAAAAGGATAAAACAAGATAGTTTACGTCGAAATATAATAAGAAAGTCCGCCTCCCAATAATGGTAAACTTACCCATTATTGGGAGGCGGACTTTCTTATTTGTATGAGTTAGTAATGAATCAATAGATTGTCGTCGGCATTTCCTTGGTTATACCAGTTCTGTTCATTCTTGCCACCACTTTGTGCCCATTTGGCAAAACCTTTATAGGCTTTCAGGAAATCACCTTTTTCAATGGTGTGTGCTACATTTCCCGGTACTCTTAATCCCCAGATCAGACGTTCGTTACTATAATAGTAGTTATCGTCTTCTTCCTCTCCATCTTCATATATCGGATATAAATTTTTGTCATTGAATGGGTATTGGTAAGCTATTGGTTCAATACCGTTCATGTGTATTTCCGTTCCGTTATCATTACGTTTTAGATATAAATCAAACTCGTCGTCTTCTAATATATCATCTATTTCTTTTGGTTCTTTGAGTTTAATTTCAATAATAATTTCAGGCAGATCTTCCTCCTTGGTTACTAAAGCATTCCTCTCTGTATTGAAGTATTTACTTCCACGTCTATCTAAGTTTTGAACTAAAGGAGTGCAATCAATGATGAGATTACCTTTTGGATTCTTATTGTCAATTAGGTTAACTTCAATTTCTTCTCCTGTTTTATAATGACTCATCATAACGCTTTCGATGTTTTTGTTTTTTATTTTTTTGAGCCTCAAATAAGGATTATAGGGGAATACGCCTCCGACGGCTTTTAAACATAGACCTATCACTATGTACTTACTTTCGTATTCATCTTTTTCTTTTGCTTTGCTTACTTCAAATAGTACTTGATAATTTGCTACAAAATCATTGAAATCATAATCACCGAGTGAAGGAAATTGGTCTTCAAACATAATTGTTCCCCAACCTTTTTTAGGATGATAAACGACTCCTCGCTCTTTATCATATTTTATATCATCTTCTATATTATAATCATCATCTTTTTTATTGTTATCGCGTGTGATAGCACGAGTCGGAATAGCTTCAATGGCATCAGGGATATTAAGTGTGTAGCTACCATTAGCATTTACGGCTACAGATTTAGTAATCATTTTACCGCTTTTACTTTGGTATTGGGCATATATAGTTTTTACGTAAGTCGGAAGACTTAAAGGTAAATTAATAGCCTTATTATATACCGGGATAGTTGCTACTTTTTCATCTTTACTACATTTTTCATCTAGAAATAATGAAACTTTAGTCTGTGTGTTGGCAATAGTCGTTCCTTTAGTGACTTGAGTTAAATTCCACTGAAAGTCTTCCGGAATGTTGAGATCGGTCATTTTGATTTCTTTCTCAGATTGCTTACTTTCATCATAAAGATTCTTCTCGCAGGAACTGAAAGCGAATGCTCCCAATAAACAGGTTGCAAATAGGATATTTTTCTTTTTCATAACAGAGTAGTTTGCTTTGTTAGTAACTTTATTGTTTTACCGTTGCAAATTTCGTAATAATTTGTAGATAAAGCAAGAAAAGTTGCAAATATTGTATGATGCAAACTAATTATTTGCAAATTCTTTTCTTTTTATCTAGCTTTGGGGAACGAAATCAGTAGAAACCTGGGTAATGAAAGATTATAAAGTAGATAAAGCGAGTCTGTCTGAAACCTTCTGCCGGGAAGTGTATCAGGTGGTGTGTGAGATTCCGTTGGGTAAAGTTTCCACCTATGGAAGTATTGCTGCGTTACTGGGGATGCCTCAATGTTCCCGTATGGTAGGACGTGCTTTGAAGCAAGTGCCGGATAATGTTTCCACTCCTTGCCATAGAGTAGTCAATGCATCAGGACGTCTTGTTCCCGGTTGGGAAGAACAAAAACAAATCCTATTGGAAGAGGGAGTTTCTTTCAAACAAAATGGGTGTGTAGACCTGAAAAAGCACCTTTGGAATTACTCCGTTTCTGAATAAAATTTGTATCTTTAATCTATTTTGCCTATCTTTGTCGAAATAATATGCAAAAACAGGCTGTCATTCATATATAAAAATACTGTTTTTACTGTTCATTGAGAGGATAATCTTACCAAATTCTATTCCTTTTAAACTACTCAGTCTGTTTTTTAATCATTTAAAACTCATAAGGTTGCCATGTTATCATGTAATGTGGCCGAACCAAGCGAACTTTCAACTTGTTTATCATTGGTGAGAATGGTAGGCGCGACAGTTGAAAACAAAACAAATATTATAATCTAAACCAATATATTATTATATGAGCAAAATAGAAATAAAGGATTTATATCTCATTTTCGGTAATGAGAAACAGAAAGCTCTCAAGATGCTGAAAGAAGATAAAAGTAAATCGGAGATCCTAAAAGATACCGGGTGTACAGTAGGAGTGAAAAATGCTAATATTTCAATTAACGAAGGAGAATTTTTTGTGATAATGGGGCTCTCCGGCAGTGGGAAATCGACATTACTGCGTTGTATTAATCGTCTGATACGTCCCACTTCGGGACAAGTACTTGTGAATGGAATAGATATATCCAAGGTGTCTGAAAAAGAATTGTTGCAAGTCCGGCGTAAAGAACTGGCAATGGTATTTCAAAACTTTGGTCTGTTACCCCACCGTTCTGTATTACATAATATAGCGTTCGGTCTCGAACTTCAAGGAGTGAAGAAAGAGGAGCGAGAAAAGAAAGCCATGGAAAGTATGAAACTCGTCGGATTGAAAGGCTACGAGAACCAAATGGTAGGCGAACTTTCCGGCGGGATGCAGCAACGTGTCGGACTGGCTCGTGCCTTAGCCAATAATCCCGAAGTTCTTTTAATGGATGAGGCTTTCTCTGCTCTCGACCCCTTGATTCGTGTACAGATGCAGGATGAACTTCTCGCCTTGCAATCAAAGATGAAAAAGACTATTGTCTTTATCACCCACGACCTGAGTGAAGCGATTAAACTGGGCGACCGTATTGCTATCATGAAAGATGGAGAAGTAGTACAAATAGGAACTTCGGAAGAGATTCTGACCGAACCGGCCAACGATTATGTAGCCCGCTTTGTAGAGAACGTTGACAGGAGTAAAATTATCACCGCTTCATCTTTGATGATTGACAAACCATTGGTAGCTCGTCTGAAAAAAGAAGGTCCCGAAGTCTTGATTCGTAAAATGCGTGCGAAGAATATAACAGTACTTCCCGTCATAGATGCCGACGATAAACTGGTAGGTGAAGTACGCTTGAACGACCTGTTGAAACTGCGTAGCAAACAGGAAAAATCTATCGAAACGGTTGTGCGTACGGAAGTCCATTCCGTATTGTGTGATACGGTACTGGAAGATATTCTCCCCCTGATGACAAAGAGCAATTCACCCGTTTGGGTAATTGACGAAACCCGTGAGTTCCTGGGCACTATTCCGTTATCATCCTTAATCATCGAAGTAACGGGGAAAGATAAAGAAGAAATAAACGAAATAATTCAAAACGCAATAGACTTATGATCAATATAGGACAATATATAGAGAGTGCCATTAATTGGATGATGGTGCATTTTTCTACTTTTTTTGATGCCGTGAATTCAGGCATCGGTAGTTTCATTATAGGATTTCAACATGTACTTTTCGGAATACCTTTTTATATAACTATCCTGGCGCTTGCTGTCGCAGCATGGATGAAGGCCGGGCGTGGAACGGCTATCTTTACCGTATTAGGCTTGTTGCTTATCTATGGAATGGGATTTTGGGAAGCAACTATGCAAACGCTTGCTCTCGTTTTGTCGTCTACTTGCTTGGCTCTGGTTGTCGGCGTGCCTTTAGGGATATGGACGGCGAACAGTCCGCGTGCAGATAAAATACTTCGTCCCGTTCTCGATCTGATGCAGACTATGCCTGCTTTTGTCTACCTGATTCCCGCTGTCCTTTTCTTCGGCTTGGGAGCAGTTCCGGGAGTGTTTGCGACTATCATTTTCGCCATGCCGCCCGTAGTTCGTCTTACCGGACTGGGAATCCGGCAAGTCCCTAAAAATGTAGTGGAAGCTTCCCGGTCATTCGGGGCTACCCGCTGGCAGCTACTTTATAAAGTACAGCTTCCTCTGGCATTACCTACTATTTTGACCGGAGTAAATCAAACGATAATGATGTCACTTTCCATGGTCGTAATCGCTGCCATGATTGCTGCCGGTGGTTTAGGGGAAATCGTCTTGAAAGGTATTACCCAAATGAAAATCGGTTTGGGATTTGAAGGTGGTATAGCGGTGGTTATCTTGGCTATCATCTTAGACCGTATTACCCAAGGTATGGCAGGACGAAAAAACAAGAAAGACTAAAAACAGAAAGAAACGAAAATGAGAATATATAAATTAGTAGGAATAGTATTGTCCGCCCTGCTTTTACTGGTTTCCTGTACGAATTCGGACGTAGATAAAAAGAAAGTGAAAATAGCTTATGCCAATTGGTTAGAAGGTATTGCCATGAGTCACTTGGCTAAGGTGGTACTGGAAGAACAAGGTTACGAAGTCGAATTGCAAAACGCAGACCTTGCTCCGATTTTCGTATCTATGTCAGGAAAGAAATCAGATGTCTTTTTGGATGCTTGGTTGCCGATAACGATGAAAGATTACTTGAACCAATACGGAGATAGCCTTGAATTCTTGGGTGAGGTTTATGGAGAAGCACGTGTCGGACTGGTCGTACCACAATATGTTACCATTAATTCCATAGACGAACTGGCAGCCAATAAAGACCGTTTTTCTTCTGAAATAGTAGGAATCGATGCCGGTGCAGGAATTATGAAAACCACAGATAAGGCGATCTCTGCTTACGGACTTGACGGATACACTCTTATGACTTCAAGTAGCTCAACTATGCTGGCGTCTCTGAAGAAAGCAATGGATAAAGGAGAATGGATTGTTATTACAGGCTGGACACCACATTGGATGTTTGACCAGTTTGATTTGAAATTTCTGAATGATCCGAAGAAAGTATATGGTGACCTTGAAGAGATACATGCTGTTGCTTGGAAAGGATTTAGTGAGAAAGACCCGTTTGCTGCAGAATTCTTTGCAAATATCAAATTGACGACGGAAGAACTTAGTTCTTTTATGACAGCTATGAAAGACGCCCGCATGAACGAAGAAGAAATAGCGCGTAAGTGGAGAAAAGAACATCGTGAATTGGTCGACAGTTGGATTCCGAAATCAAAGAATAAATAAGAAGAATTCAATAAACCAAATAAGGTCGGTACTGATTTCTATTCAGAGCCGGTTTAAATAAAAATGGGAGCCGTGCATTGAGCAGGCTCCCATTTTTATATGTATCAGAGTGTGATTAATTATTCAGCACCCCAGTTTTCTCTAGCCAGACGTTTGTAGCTGTTGTAACGCCATTTAGCGTTTTCTTCAGCAGCTTTGAACAGT
>ERZ838839.1064-NODE-1064-length-29559-cov-46.109544_pt1 | contig 29559 bp, 27 predicted proteins | sample MGYA00519909_ERZ838839 | MGnify/ENA primary metagenome ERZ838839 (study PRJEB31850, sample SAMEA3708843) | human gut metagenome | biome: human gut; feature: human-associated habitat; material: faeces | place: China | collected 2014 ... | reverse complement strand
GGCTTTTTCCGAAACTGCAAATATTATACGCACTTTTTTTATAACTTTTTTCAAACATTTTTGCAAATAACTGTTTTACAGCAGGTTTTATGACTTATTTTTCTGCAAAGGAGGATACAATGGAGATTCCTATATACATTATTATATAATAATATTAAATCAAGAGTTTAAAAACAAAAATAATTTCTCAGACTTTATACAGGAAAAACAGTACACCTATTTTTCAGTTATTCACGATTCGCTATATGATGCAGTAAACAAACTCCCAATTCACACAAGGCTAATTACAGAACTGAAGGAACGAAGATACTCTTCTCCATAAAGTGATTTATACTCATGACAAAAATGATCATATGTAATCTTTGCCATAAAACGTTTATGCATAGTAACATAAGTGAGACATTTGATATGAAGCGCCTCTTCGTTTACAGAATCAAAGCTAAAAATCATATCAGAAATTAATAATTTGGTCTCACTCGCCTCAAATTCACCTAAGAGTGAATTGTATTTCAACAAGACTTCGATAAAAGAATCTGCCAGTTTACTTTTGAACGAATCCATCCACAAACTGTCAAACTCCTGCAAAAAAGAGCCTTTACAAATCAGCGCAGCAAGAATTTCTATACGAGTAGGGGTTATCTTATTAAATGAGTTTCTAGCGGGAAGACACTCATAATAATCAATAAAGACCTCTGAAGCAAACTTCATTTTCCAGTATCCTGCTTCCTTGGCTATCACACAACCATCTACATTTTCCAGTAGTAGTCTCAACTTGGAGATATTGACTGCACGATTATTTTTTGCGCTCCCCTCGCTTTTATCATACCACAACAACTTTATCAGTTCATCGTTCGAGATTCCGTTGTGAGCAGAGTAAAGCAACAGGCACACAAACAATTCCTTAAGTAATGGAGAAAAACGTTTAGAAATTTCTTCCCCATTACGGTCGTATACCTGTAATCCGCCAAATAAATAAATTGCATTTCTTTGCGGCAAGACCACCGAAGCACTCTTGTCCATCAGAGAGCTTCTGATATCGACCTTCATTTCATTTTCTGCTCGTCTAATCCGTCTCCTACGCAAATGCATCAGACCAAAAATCACCACATCCACTATGATGATGACAATAAACCAATACCACGAAGAACTGTCTATCCCCGTTTTATCATTGGCAAAAAGAGTCATATGATGATTATGACACTGTATGAACGATGTCGCTTTATTGTCAAATAATGAAAACCGATATCCTTTATCCGATTTAAGTCCGATGGAACCATACGACAAATTTTTATCATTAATCGAAACAGTTACAGAATCAGAAGAAAACCGTACAACAAAAGATAATTGAACGGTATCAGACATCAACTGCAAATCGGCTGCCGACCATACTTTCCTTTTTTCCACCTCAGAATCAAATACCCATAACAAGTCTGTACCCGAATCGGGAGTTGATGAAAAGAATAGGTTGTATTTTTCCTTATCCACACTCTCTATCTTGAGCAAGGATTCAAAGAGAGAAAACTTTTTCAAATTAGATGAACATTGAAAGACGAGTTCTCCACCCTGATTCAGATAAACGAACTGTCCCGAATTAAGAATATTACTGGTTGGCAGAACATCCTTGTCAACAGTTTCCGCCCAAAGGAAATTAGCATTAAAAAAAATCGTAACTATTATGATGACCACATATGAAATTCCTTTTATCATAGATTTTCGATTTCTGGTTTTGCAAAAAACAATGCATTTTTGTTCATATACATATTATATTAACAAAATTAATGTTTTAGAGGAGGACTACAAACAACACACCATTCTATTCTCATCAGAGTCGCATTATTTTCCTAATACAAATATCCAGCAGCCTCCATGGCCATTCTTGTATACTCATGTCCTACGCCTAACACCTCATGCTTTACCCACTTTAGTTGGCATCCACACTCCTGACTAATCCGTTTAGCTTCCGCATAATAAAAGTTTCCTCTCTCAAACCGATTCTTGCCCTGTGCTTCGGCCCCCGAAGAAGTATTCAATCCATCTCGACTAGTATCATCCGTACCCAAATCAATAATAAGTTGCCGACTAAAAATTCGACCTAAACGCTCAACTCCAACTGGAGTATTCTTTATACCATAAGGAAATTCAACCGATTCATCAGGTACCGTATACCAACCAGCATTTGCACTGATAGCCCGGTTCAACCGAGCACTCTCCATAAAAGTAAAGAAACGATGTACAAACTGAGCTCCTGCAGAATGTCCCCACATGTCATAGGTTTTCTTCAAGCTACCCGTATCCTGAATAATTTTATCAAAGACCGGTTCTATAACAGAAAATGTCCACTCTTCCTGGTTCTGAAGAACATGTCCGATATACATTCCTCCTTCATTATATTCGGAAGAAGAGTATGACGACTGAGGAAATTCGAAGACAAAAACCATAAATCTTTTTGCCGAAGCCTCCAGACTCCATGCCTTGAGATAATCATCTGCATTTCGTTCCTGCCCAGGAAAAACCAACAATACAGGCATCTCTTTCATATCCCCCTCAATCGGAATTTTATAATGTATTCTGATGGGCTTATCTGCCAGCGGTGCATACTCTGCATACGTCACAACACCTTCTCCAGGGAGAAACTTTTGAATTTCTCCCTGGGGTGTCAAAACATCATCATTAAAACAACTTGGCAATAGTATAGACAAGAGTCCAATCAAAACGACTCTGCAATACCTTATCTTTAATAATAAAAATTTCATCATTATATAATCCAACCGTAAGTTTAGAATAGCAATTGCAAGTTTAATCTTGCCTGAAATTCCTTATAAGGAACTCCTTCTTTCTTTTTAAAGGACTTATATTCACCCATTAATTGCAGTTTAAACGTATTGTTAAGAAAATATTTAGATACTCCTCCCTTTATGCCCTGCACCTTATGCAAAGCACTGGAGTCAGTTTCCTCCCATTCCGGCTTCACACATCCATAATTGATATCGATAGCCCACAACGACCTAAACAGATAGCCAGCCTGCAATGTGTAACCATTACCCAATGCCAGGAAGTCGGCTATTTGCTGCGGACGAAGCTTTGAATCCAAATCCGAAGCAAGAGTATACAAACCATCAAGCCCTGTCGCAGTCGTATTCACATATTCTCCCAAGAAAGAGAAGCCGTTCCACTTAAACAGAACATTTGCTGTCAGTTTTCTATAATCCGGATAAGCTTCACGTCCGTTCGCATCATACATCGTAAAGGCTCCGTGACCTTCCCCCACCGCCTCACTGGCACCTTCATTATAACTATATGAGGCACCGATAGCCAGTTTAGGACTCGATTCTCTGATAAAGTCATTAAAGACCAGTTCATTGCCAGAGGTAAAAAAGCCCAATGGATAAACCGTTGCACTACCCCCATATTTCAAACCACCTTTATCAGAGTCTGTACTAGAAGAACCAAAGGAATTCCGGCCATCACCCGATGTAACAGCTAATCCCAAATCCACCCCCATTGCTCCGATTGAAATATGGCTTTCTGCAAATAAGCCCAGTTCGCGTCCCGTTCTCGACAACGATTCTGCTACAACCGAACGGTTGTCAAAGGCTAATCCTTGATCCAAGAGCATCATTTCCCGTCCATTAGTGAATGTCTGTTTCTGCCCTGCAGAAATCTTTAAGTAACTAAAAGGTTTATAAGAAACCCAAGCATCGAGCAACGGATAGCTATCTACAAAATCGGCCTGCACGAAAAAGCCCAGTTTATCATTCAGAAAGCTACCCTGCATGTTCAGGTAAGCATGGTCTACATCAAACCCATATTCTGAGTTTCCGTTTTTTACATCTTTATAAAACAGCCCTCCCTGCATATAACCTCCAAATCTTACCTTGTTTTCTTTTCCAAGGTCAATATCAAGCAATCCATCCTTCAACTGCGAGAAAGATTCATTTCCAACAGTCTGTGCATTCACTCCCACCACACAGGCTACGCCAACAACTATAGCAAATATTTTTTTCATCATTGCATTTCACGTATTAAAATCACTACTTCACATTACGATACAAACCTATATTTCCGTCCGAATCCACACCGATAACCCGATAGTTCACAAAGCCATTTGCCGATTCCGGTTCTAGCAGTATGGCGATTAGAGTGGCAAGCGGCTGCGACATGGAAACATAATAACTTCCCTTATCCAGATTTACCTTTTCCATTTTTGTTTCCGCATTTACGTTCAGCGGCAAGATGCCCGCCACAAACTCATGACTTTCCGTCATAGAGGTTACCGAATAAGTCTCCAGTTCCAACGAAACGGGCTCTTTTATTTCTTCCACCACCACCCCAAAGGCACGTAAGATATCGGCAGCCTTACTCTCCGAAGCATTCAGGTAATAACCTTTGGGACGAGTCCGTTCCAACATTACCTCAGAGTTCTGTGCTATTCTAGCCTCAACCAGCAATTCTATTTTCTTACACGATAGCATATCAATGAATGTAAGAGGATAATCGGATTGTGCTTTCGATTTAAATTTAACAACAATGTCTTTCATCTCATTCATCGCCATTTTCACCACTTTCCGAATTTCACTTCCATTCCGGTATGTTGTCTGCGCAAACGACTCGGCCAACTTATACACTGTATACACTCGTCTTTTGTAAGAGGTTCTGCCTAAACCTACCCCACGGATTTCCACCAGCATCGAAACCATACCTCTCAATGCCATGATATTGGAAGAAGAACGAGGAGAAGATCCCCCGATATTGAATACAACTTCCCCACGGTTATTTTTAGTTGTAAAATAAGTAGTATGCACCAAACCTTCTTGCTTTGCCATGCTGCTCGCTTCAGAAACATACAAACGCTCCACCACATTACGCAAGCCCGATGACACATTAGGATTACTACTCCATAAGAACATAAAATCATTGGGATTGGTCACCAGGGCTCCATCGCTCACTTCTTCATAGGAAGCACGCAACGGTTTATACTCGTGAAAATCCACATACACATGAGGACTGACAGAAGAAGCCACCCGATGCATCATCCTGGCTTCTGGAGTAGACAACATGGTCTGGTCTCTATTAAGATCTATCCCGTTTGATGTAAAACGTTCTCCGTCTTCATGTCCATCGACATTTACCATCGGGATGATATAAAAATCAATACTATCCAGCAATGAGGTCAACTTTTTATCACTCAACAGCTGCTTGATAAAATACAGAAGTCCCTCTGTTCCAGCCGGTTCATTTCCATGTACACAGCCGGTATACAACACTCGAAGTTTGTTTACATCTCCCCCTTTACTAATCTTGATCATAGGAATATCAACTCCCTCTTGAGAGCGGCCCACTATCTTGAAAGACATTCTGTCATGATAAGCAGTAGACAACCCATACAGATAATCCATCATCTCTTTATAAGTGGTAAATCCATGCTTCTTATTGAAAGCAGGGGTTCCAAATTCAATTTCAGGATTAGGGAAGAAGGTTCGGGTTACCTTTCGAGTCTGTTGTGCACAAACAGAATAGGATATCAGTACTGCTGATATTATTAATAAAAATCTTTTCATACGACATTAGAATTTTAACTGAAACAACAAACTGCCTGTCCACTCATTTCCTGTATAAGTATAAAAGCTGTCAGGAGTACGGTTTTCTCCATTACTACGCGACATACCTACCGTAAGTTGAATCTTCGCCGCATAGTTACGGGTAAGATATTTGGATACACTAAAATCATAGAAGTTCTTACGGTTATAATACAAATCATTGTTCATATAGGAGTATTTATCCGGAGAAAGATGCGTGTATCTTATATCGAAGCTCCACAAACTTCTCCACATATATCCAGCCTGAATGTTATATCCTTCTCCCAACATCATTCTATTTTTTATATAAGCATCCACGTCTTGTACTCCATCTACCTCAAAGGTTGTAGATGTAGAGCCGTCATTTCTCACACGCTGCGAAATAGAAGAGGGTACGTAACCCCATGATTTGGCAAATTCGCCCACCAAAGAAAAACCATGGTATTTAAACACCACATCGGCCACGAGTTTGCCATAGTCCGGCAGTACGATATTATCCTCATCATCCATATACAGGATATCCCCAGCCGAACGTCCTCCTCTACGATCAGAGGTTCCATCGGTATAACTATACGCTACTCCAATACACAATTTAGGAACCAGTTCGTAAGCCATATCACCTTCCCTATTCATACCCATCGACCGAAAAGTTCCAAAAGGAAGATAGTTGATTCTCCCCCCATACTTCAGTCCGCCATAACGCGCTCCTCCTACCGGTCCATCTCCATCGGTAATAGCTAAAGACGGACGCAGTAATCCTCTGCTACTTACTTTGAAGGAACCGTCAACAAAAACACCCATTTCACGGATAGTTCCAAAGACAGACGACACCTTGCTTCGTTCCACAAACTGAAGTGTATGCGAGCTCACCTGCAACTCATAGTTATCGGTAGGAGTCGATTGTTGCCCCACCGAGAAGACAAGTTTCGAACCCCAGGGACGATAAGAAACATACGCATCCATCAACATAGAACCCGTTTCTTCATCTGTTTCGCTTCCTTTGACCAAATCCAGCCCTACACGGAAACGCATCTTGTCATGAAAAGCACTACCGTCAAAACGTACCCTCGCTCTTCTCAGACGGAAACGGTTGTAAGCCTCATCCACGTCCTCATATCTTCGGGTTTCTGCTGTCGACTGTACCATTCCACTTACCATAAACTTGTTCCCACCCTGAGTACTGAGTCTGAACCCATCTCCTATCTTATATTTATGAAAAAGTACCTTAGGAGTTGACTCTGATAATAATTCGTCACTGGCTTCAATATCCTCCTCCCCCCAATCTTCTTCGGTCTGCGCCATGGCAGCAGAAGCGAAGAAAATACATAATAATATTGTGAGATATCTACTTTTCATATCGTTGACTACAATTCAAAATTACCTTTATGAAGGACTACTCCCTCATGCATCATCTCTTTTCCTCGTGCATAGACTCCCTGCAACTTCCAAGTATCATCAAACAAGGTAATATCTGCATCATATCCCTGTTTAATCTCACCCTTTCCTTTCAATTTCATGTTCTTGGCAGGATTTATCGTAATCAGTTTGAATGCATCAGACGGAGCCATTCCTCCTTCCTTTATCAGTTGAATAACCTGTTCAAGATTCAAATGCAAAGGAGCTACCTTATAGGTATCAGCTCCGGTCACCGGATCTTTACGACGTACTCCCGCATTTCCATCAGAAGAGAAGGTCATCTGGTCTATAGAAACTCCAGCTTCTATTCCTTCCAATACGCTCTTGTAAGGTTCACAATATTTGGTACCTCCAGTAGAAATATCAATCATACCACCCAACTTAGCAAACTCAATAGCCTGCAAGAACAGATCATGAGTACGTCCCATGTGAGTAGGAGATATATAGCCAATCAGTGTAGGATATTCTCTGGCAATCTCCAGTAAGAGTTCAATTCCCTCTGCCAATGCTCCTAGATGTACATGCATGACACCTCCTTTGGCAGAAGTGAATCCTCCCAAACGAACCTGCTGGATAATACGCATCAGTTCTTGCTTTGTGGGATAAGAGCTTCTGTCATCACTCATGGCAATCTTACATCCAATGACCTTATCTATAAAAATCATGTCATTAGCTACGCTATCGGTCAGTGTAGGGGTAGGTAATCCATAATAACCCGTCAACATATAAGCCGAAATACCATCCATACAGAGTGCCTTTGTTTTGGCATACAAAGCCGGCAACTGCTTCACGAAACCATCTGTACCTAAAAGGCCAACAACCGTAGTTGTTCCACAAGCCAGCAATCGGCTTAACGGCACTTCTGGAGCCAGAGAAAAATATCCAGTCTGTCCTCCTCCACCAATGATATGCACATGCTGGTCAATCAGTCCGGGCAACGCATTCATTCCTTTTCCATCTATCACATCGACAGGGACGCCCTGCAAATCTATATGAGTGTCCATGTATGCAATTTTTTCACCACAAATCAAAATATCCTGCATTCCCTTATCTTCCGGAGTGTACAGGTGCACATTCTTTATTAATTTAAAACTCATATGATTCAAAATTTAGAAAACAAAATGAATAAATAACAGTAATACCAAAGTCAGAGAAAGGGGAACTAGATTGCGCTTCGCCAAATCGGCAGGCGATACTCCTGCAATTTCGGATATAGCAATAATTACCCCAGCAATGGGCGATACGGCACGTCCCATACTAGATGCCAGCTGCATAGGCAGAATCATATCCACAGGTAACATATTCACTTTCGATGAAATGGAAGGCACCAGCGGACCAAAGGAGAAGAAGGAAGCATTTCCACTTCCCATCAGCATTGCAGCCAGAAACAAAATAGCTACAATCACAATCGACACGATGATACCGGAAAAGCCCAAGGCTGTACAACATTCAACTAAGGCATCAATAAATCCAAGACTAATCAATCCTTTGGAGAAAATTTCTGCAGCCACAATCAGTGTCACCACATTAGCAAAAACTTTTCCCATTCCTTCCCAGAATGCCTTGACTCCACTATACATGGCTTTCACCGAGCGAAGACGAATCAGTTCGAAGAGCATGGCAATAAACAAAGATACAAACATGGCTGTAGTAGTATCCAATTCAATGGGAGGATTGAACAGATTCACATACTTGGAGAAAATAACCAAAAGCAATAAAGGCAGTACTGGCAAGATGGCATAAATCAGCGGAATGTCTACCTTGAATTCCTTAGTATCGACTGCTTCCAGTTGGATACGTCCGGCTTCTTTGTCTTTACGGTCGTAATATCTGTTGGTAATATAGTAAATTACCATAAGAAAAACCGTCAAAGGAATAGTCAGAGGTAACTGATGTTCCACAAAGTAAAGCATGTTGTTGGTACCAGCCAACTCTGCCGCACGGGCTGTATTGGCTGAACCAGGCCCCATATCAAAAATGGTACATGCTGATATCACAGATACCGCAGTGAGTCGGCTAACTCCCAATCCCACCAAGATTGGGAAGATGGAAGCCACCAACAATAATCCCAAACCTGTAGCACTCGGTGTACAAATGAATAACATCTGTCCGATAGGAATTACTACTGAAGCAGCCACATAAGGAAATTTCTTAAAAAATGCTAAAGGCTGCATAGACACATATACCAGTGCATCACTTGCTTTTATCTTCTTCATGTAAGCAACGTATCCACCGATGGTCATAATCATCAGCCCAACTCGCAACAAATTAGACAAAAAAGTTTCTTTGACTGTCTTCACCAAGTCAAATGCAACCGTCCCCGTTGGTTCAGAGAGATTCAAACCATTCATTCCCAACAAAATGCTCAATGAGAGCATCACCAATCCCGAAACAACAAGTACCCCTTGGGGGTTATTCTTTCGTACCAGCCAGTATGCAACCAGTACAATTATCTGTAATGCTATTAAAGCTCCTATATATATCATATCTTTCGTTTTTTGCTATTTATTCAGCTACAACCCCTTTCTTCAATGTCAGATTATTATATATTTCAGCAGGAATCACAAAATCGGCTCCCGGATTACCTGATAGGTCGACTTCTTTCAGTTTAAGCATACCATCCAGACTAATGGTTCTTAAATAATTGTTCTTCAAATTAAGTTCCTCCAGTTCCGTATTGTGAGATAAATCCACCGCAGTTAATATTCCATAATCCGCTTTTGTACTTCCATTACAATTTAGAATTCTTAATTTGGTATTGTGACTGACATCCAGGAAGCTGATTCCCGAGGTATTCACCTGTAGTATCTCGAGGTTTGTCAGATTCCGAAGAGGCAATTGTTCCATAAACTTGTTTGAAGTAGCCGTAAACGAAACGAGAGAAGTGAAATACTGCAGTCCGTCTACAGAATTAATCAATACATTGGCGGTTTCCAGCCCAGCAGAAGCAAGTTCTTTTTGAGAAGAAGAGGTCTTGGATACATTCAACTCGGTAACCCCAGCTGCTTTCTCAATGTCGAGATAATACTTTTCCTCATTCAATACAACAATTCCTTCCGGCAATTTTCCCTGCCCGGACAGATACTCCATGTATTCTCCGAAGGCCTTATCTTTAATATAATAGAAACCTTCGCCAATGTCAGTATTGCCGTCACCTCCATCTCCTGGATCTTCTCCACTCACTTCCACTCCTTTGGCTGTAGTCAAGTGTGCCATCAAGTCCTCGGGTATTGTGAACGGTGCCGCTGGATTCTCACTCAAATCCAATTCTTTGAGCTGGGAATAATCGGTAGGTAAGACAAATCCTCCCTCTTGCAGATTCTGTCCTTTTAAATAAATATGCTCAATCTTATTATTCTGAGCAAAACTGATTGAAGACAGTTTATGGGAAGCATCCAAATCTGAACTACCTCCAAAACGGAAACGAACCAGTTCCGTATTTCCCGACAAGTCTATAGAAGACATCGCGTTATTATTCATCTCCACTTCCTGAAGCTGGGTCAATGCAGTAAGATCCATCCTCTCAATCAAATTAGAAGTAAGTTTCAGCGATTTCAATGAAGTAAAGAACTGCAACCCATCCATATCGACAATCTTTTGTGCTGCAGTAGCCAATCCCGCTTTTTCCAGTACACCTACCTGTGTATCATTCTTCACCAAATAAAGGCTTTCTACTGTTGCAGCTTTGTTCTTATCTAAGAAGTACTTTCCATCTTGTACAATAGCTGTTTCAAATGGAAGTTTGTTTTCATCATCCCGGGTACAGTTGTACACAAGATATTCCCCTAAAGCCAAATCCTTAATCTCATAAAGGTCTTTTTCAGTGGTTCCTCCTTCATCTGCCACATCATTGGTCGTGCAAGAGACACCACAAGCAGCAAGTATCAAATAGAATAATGCTGCCATAAATGATTTACTTCTGCTAAACATATTCATTTAAAGTATTAGTTCTGGCGTAAAATTAGGGTTAATACGTAAACGAGAAGATTAATAAAAACATTAACAAAACATTAATATCCTAATATAATCCCCAAAACAATCTATAATGTGGCAATTTTTTAATAAAATTCCAAAAATCTATATCATTCTCCCATTATAAGGCTTCTATCTTCAACAGCCTTTTATCGAAAATCAAAAATTTATTTCAGAGATTGACCAACAAAGAATACGAACAAAGAAACTGCAACACCAATTTCAGACAAAAATCCCAATAAGATAAAAGGGCATAATACTACCGCAAAAAACGCGACTTGTCACATCAGCCAACGATACAAGTATCGATTGCTAACGTGACTTGTCGCGTTGGCCGATGTGACAAGTCACGTTTTTCCATACTTAAACATCCCTATTCTCAGCTGATCACAGACCAGTTTACGTTCTTCTTGCGGAGCTCTTTCAGCTGTCTCCACACGATTGCATTTTCCGGAAGCACTCCATTCGGATCGCTATCAAGGAGTTTTTCCGCGACTTCACGTACATATTGCAACAACTGACCGTCGCGAGCTATATCTGCAATTTTCAAGTCAAAAGCTACTCCGCTTTGCTGGGTACCTTCCAAATCGCCAGGTCCACGAAGTTTCAAATCAGCCTCCGCTATTTCAAAACCATCGTTGGTCTGCACCATAATCTCAATTCGCTTACGGGTTTCTTCTGTAAGCTTATACCCTGTCACCAGAATGCAATAAGACTGATCGGCTCCACGCCCTACACGTCCACGCAACTGATGCAACTGCGACAAACCAAAACGTTCGGCATTTTCTATTACCATTACAGAGGCATTAGGCACATTTACTCCTACTTCAATCACAGTAGTAGCCACCATTATCTGAGTTTCATTTGCAAGAAAGCGCTGCATTTCCTCATCCTTTTCGGCCGGCTTCATCTTTCCATGCACCTTACTTACCTTATACTCGGGAAACTCTTCACAAATATGCAGGTACCCCTCCTCCAGATTCTTAATATCCATCTTTTCACTTTCCTGAATCAACGGATACACAATGTAGGCCTGTCTTCCTTCCTGAATCTGCTTCCGGATAAATGCATACATCGAAGCACGGCGATTATCGAACTGATGCACCGTCTGAATAGGCTTTCTTCCCGGAGGAAGCTCATCAATCACCGACACATCCAAATCTCCGTATAACGTCATTGCCAGCGTACGTGGAATAGGAGTAGCCGTCATTACCAGTACATGAGGGGGGCACGTATTCTTTGCCCATAGTTTGGCACGTTGGGCAACTCCGAAACGGTGCTGTTCATCAATCACCACCAGCCCCAACGATGAGAAATTCACAGTATCTTCAATCACCGCATGCGTTCCAATCAAGATATTAACAGCCCCTGTTAATAAGTCACGAAGAATCGTCTCCCTTCGCTTCCCTTTCACAGTCCCCGTCAATAACTCTACACGTACATCCATTCCTTCTAAAAAACGGCGGATAGTTTCGTAATGCTGTGTAGCAAGAATCTCTGTAGGAGCCATCATACAAGCCTGATAACCATTATCTAAAGCTATTAACATCGTCATCAGAGCCACTAAGGTTTTTCCACTTCCCACATCTCCCTGCAACAGCCGGTTCATCTGTCTTCCACTCCCCATATCGCGGCGCATTTCTTTAATTACACGCTTCTGCGCACCTGTTAATTGAAAAGGAAGATTCTGTGAATAAAAGGTGTTGAAAACTTCTCCCACGCGTTCGAACAGCAATCCCCGAAACTTATTGCGCCGTTCCTTGGTATAACGTAAAATATTCAGTTGAATATAAAACAATTCTTCAAACTTGAGACGATACTGAGCCTTACGCAGCAAATCGGGACTTTGTGGAAAATGAATATTATAAAGAGCTTCAGTAAGTGGCATCAGGCGATGAGTATGAATAAGTTGAGGACTAAGTGTCTCATCTATCACTTCACATTGCAAAGTTTGAAACAGATTCTTCATCAGTTTCTCCAATGTATGCGAATTGAGCCCACTCCGCTTCATCTTCTCTGTCGTATTATAATAAGGTTGCATCCCCATTGAAGACAAAGTCAACTCACCAGCCGGATCAATATCCGGATGTGCAATATTAATTCGTCCGTTGAATACCGTAGGTTTCCCAAAGACGATATATTCCTCATGCGCCTTATATTTACCCATGACATACTTCAAGCCTTGAAACCAAACCAGGTCGACTACACCTGTACCATCGGAGAAATGGCCGACCAAACGCCTTTGTCTACCTTCTCCTATTGTTTCAAAGCTCAAGACTTCTCCCTTCAGCTGAATATACGGCATATTACCGTCTATTTCATGAATATAATACAGCCTGCTCCGGTCTACATATTTATATGGGAAATAGTACAACAAGTCCCTCAAGGAATAAATCTGAAGTTCCTTGTTTAAAATGGCTGCACGCTGCGGCCCTACTCCCTGCAAATATTTAATGTCACGTGTAGATAAGTCGAACATCTTTTTCAGATCAGCACCTCTGCTACTTTCAAATCAAAAGGTGTAGTTAATTTGATATTTTCCCGATTTCCCGCTACCAGATACACAGGTAATCCCAAAGCTTCTACTACAGAAGCATCATCGGTGAAAGCTGGAATATACTCTTGCGCATAGGCACGCTTCAACACTTCCGTGGTGAAAACCTGCGGAGTTTGTACTAATTTATAGCAATCTCGAGGCACCGTTTCACTGTCTTCAGCAGATACGATATGACGAACTGTTTCTACCACATCAATCACCGGAATCACAGCATGTTTCAATACAGCCATATCATAGCAAGAAGCAATTACCTCCTGAGAAACAAAAGGACGGACTCCGTCGTGTACTCCTACGATTCCTTCTCCATCTACCAGCCTCAGCCCATTACGAACAGAATGAAAACGGGTTTCTCCTCCATCAGCTATGCGATGAGGTAAAGTAAAGCCATATTGCACACAAAGTTGCTTCCAGTAGTCCTGTTGGGCTACCGGAAGAACAACAATTAATTCTATCTGATTGTCATAAGCATAAAAGGCCTCAAGAGTACGCATCAATACCGGTTTCCCTTTTACCGGTATAAACTGCTTGGGGATTTCACCTCCCATACGAAGACCTTTTCCGCCCGCAACAATAATTACATATTTTTTCATCAGGCAATCAGCATGCCGTTTTTAACTTCTTTCACTTTTTCGGCTCCCGCAAACTTCTCCAGTATTGCAAAGCCAAATTCCCATGCAGCTCCGGGACCTTTTCCCAAAATGAAGTTGTCTACACGTTCTACCATATTGCCTGTATATTCAGCTCCTTCCAGGAATTTGTCAAATCCCGGGTAACAAGTTGCCTTCTTACCTTTCAACAGTCCACGTTTACCATATACCAATGGAGCCGCACAAATAGCAGCCAACGGTTTTCCGGCAGCAGCAAACGACATAATCAGTTTATCAAGACCTGCATGCGCATCCAAATTGGTAGCTCCTGGTAGTCCACCCGGCAAAACGATCATTTCAACATCTTCTTCCTTCAAATCTTCAAACAAGACATCGGCTACAATAGGTACTCCATGCGAGCTAACTACAGTTTTGTTTCCTGTTACAGAAACTGTTCTCACTTCCAATCCACCTCGACGCATGATGTCCAAGGGGAACATGGCTTCCATTTCTTCAAAGCCTTCGGCTAAAAAAATACAAATAGTTTTCATAAGCAACTTATTTTTAATGAAGTACAGAAACTGCTTTCGCATTCCCTATTCTTCCGATTTCTATTTCAATTTAAAATAATATGTAATCGTTCCAGTCTGATTGTTCACTCCAGGAATAGCATTAAAGCGCGCTTTCCGTGCAGCCTCCTCAGCAGCCTTACGTAAAGTAGGATTAACCGTATTAGTACGCTTATTAATACTAGTACTAATTACCTGACCGGCAGGATTGACCACAATCGTAACTACAACACGTCCTTCATCTTGTACATTATATACAGGTTTTGGCAAACCACCCTGTCCAAGCGAACGCCCGTTCAAGTCAAAGGTTCCATATCCTCCTTCTCCAGTCGTATTACCCGCATTACTGTTTCCTGTAGGACTACCCTGAATACCAGTACCCGTATTTGATGTACCTTTGCTACCCATCTGAGAACCTTTACCAAAAGCTCCGGCAATCTTGTTGGCCGCAGCCTGTGCAGCGGCTCGTTCTGCTTCCGCACGTTTCTCTGCTTCCGTTTTCTCTTTGACTACCTTTGCCGGTACAGTTTCCTTTTTAGGTGTTTGGGTAGTTTCCTTCTGTTGTTTTTTCTTTTCCTCCTTTTTCTTCTTTTCTTCTTTCTTTACCTGTATGGAAGGTTCATCAGCCTGAGTGATGAGAGGTTGCTCCACTTTTACCTCCTCTTGCACAGGTTGAGGTTCTGCCGTTTCCGGTTGAGATACAATATCCACTTCGGTCATTGTATAAGGATCGGACTCTCCCTGCGATTGCTCCGTATCACCAAACATAACAGGTACTCCCCCCTCTTCCTGCGGTTCCGGACGGGAAAGCGTAAGCAAGAGCAGCAAGACCAATACTACCACATGTAATACGGCTGTACCGATTATTCCTGTTACTTTATTTTGTTTCATGATTACTTCTTATCTGGGCGGCGGGTAGCCAGCACCATTTTGTAATGATTCTCGTTTGCAATATTCAGAATGCGTACCACCTCACGATAAGGGATGGATTCGTCTGCGTACAAAGCCACATACATCTCCGGTTCCTTTTGCGCACATTCCTGTAAAAAGGCCGGTACTTCCTCTATAGACAAAGGCATTTCATCTTCCTTGCCAAACGCACCATAATAATTCAAGTCTTTATCAATAATTACCCTTGCCATAGGTTTGGCTGAAGTTTGCTCCGATCCTTGCGGCAACAAAACTTTAATGGCATTTGGCGAAACCATGGTAGAAGTAATCATAAAAAATATCAGCAACAAGAAAATGAGGTCTGTCATAGACGACATACTGAAGCTTGGAGATATTTTTTGTCTTCTTTTCAGTGCCATAAGCTATTATTTTTCAATCGGTTCATTGAGTAAATCCATGAAAGCCATTGTACGGGCTTCCATCTGGCTAACCACCTTATCTACCCGATATACGAGATGATTGTATGCAAACATGGCTGCAATACCTACAACCAGTCCACCTACAGTAGTAATCATTGCCTCATAAATACCACTCGACAAGAGTGTAATATCAATATTGTTTCCGGCATTAGCCATATTCCAGAATGCACGCACCATACCCAATACAGTACCCAAGAAACCAATCATAGGAGCTCCACTCGAAATAGTAGCCATGATAGACAAACCATTTTCCAGTTTAGCCACTTCGATATTTCCGGTATTCTCAATAGCAGCCTGTACATCGGCCACCGGTCTTCCCATACGAGTGATTCCTTTCTCAATCATTCGTGCAGAAGGAGTATTGGCCATACGGCAATAGTTGATAGCCGACTTGATTTCTCCACTCTTTATATAATCGCGGATACGTTCCATAAAAAGCGGATCTTCCTTTCCAGCCTTACGAATAGCCGCAGCGCGTTCGAAGAAAATATAAAATGCAACCACCGACATCAAGGCCAGTACAATCATAATCCAGCCTCCCTTACAGGCCATATCAAAAAGATTCATTTCCGGTTCTCCCGAAGCAACAGGAGTCAATACCGGGTTTTCACCGGTAACAGTTTCAGCAGCAGCTTGCATTGCTGTCAATAAAGTTAGTGTCATCATACTTATAAAAGACATTGTTTATATTCTTCTATTGTTTTCTTCAATCCTAAATAAAGCGCATCGCATATCAATGCATGACCAATCGATACTTCATCCAGCCAAGCAATATGCTGACGGAAATATTTCAGATTCTCCAGACTCAAATCATGTCCGGCATTAAGTCCCATTCCTAATTTTCTGACCAACTTGGCCGCTTCTACAAAAGGAGCTACAGCAGCTTCCGGATTCTTGGCATAAAGAGAAGCATAAGGTTCGGTATAAAGTTCTACACGGTCTGCTCCGGTTTTAGCTGCATATTCTATCATTTCGGGTTCGGTTCCTACAAAAATAGAAGTACGGATACCTGCTTCTCCAAAAGTATCCATCAATTCTGTCAGGAACTCACAATTCGTCTTTGTGTCCCAGCCCGCATTCGATGTAATCTGCCCTGGTGCGTCAGGTACCAGTGTAACCTGATGTGGCTTTACTTTCAACACGAGGTCAATAAACTCTTTGGAAGGATAACCTTCTATATTAAATTCAGTTTTCAGCAAAGGTCTTAAATCATATACATCTGCATAACGTATATGTCGTTCGTCCGGCCGAGGATGTACTGTAATACCATCTGCCCCAAACGCCTCACAATCCAATGCTACTTTCAGTACGTTAGGATTGTTTCCACCACGGGCATTACGCAAAGTGGCCACTTTGTTTATATTCACACTTAATTTAGTCATATTCGTTTTTATTTATATCTTTGCAACTACAACTTGCAAAGTTAGCCGATTTTATGAAATACCGGCCATGATTATAAGTTAAAAACCGTACACTATATACAAGAAACAATGAAATTTGCCATCTTTGGAAATACTTATCAAGCTCAAAAATCAGCTCACACTACCCGATTGCTGGAGATTCTTCGTAAAAAGGATGCGCAAATATGTATCAGTGCCGACTTCTATGAATTTCTGAAGAAAGTAACAGACACTGATTTTACAGGTGTTGAAGTCATTGAAGGGAACAATTTTACGGCCGATATGGCTTTAAGTATTGGAGGAGACGGAACCTTTCTAAAGACTGCAAGCCGTGTAGGCAATAAAAGGATTCCTATTTTGGGAATTAACACAGGGCGGTTAGGATTTCTGGCTGATATTTCGCCAGAACAAATGGAAGAAGCCTTCGACGAAATCTATCAACACAAATATCAGACAGAGGAAAGACGTGTACTGCATTTACTTTGCAAAGGACAGATTTTAAAAGGCTATCCTTACGGGCTGAATGAAATAGCTATCCTAAAGAGAGACAGTTCATCGATGATTACCATCCATGCGTATATCAATGGAGAACTGCTGAATGTTTATCAGGCAGACGGACTTATTGTCTCTACCCCTACCGGGTCTACAGGATATTCATTGAGTGTAGGAGGTCCTATTTTAGTTCCCCAAAGCGGCACTATCAGCCTGACTCCCGTAGCACCACACAGCTTAAATGTCCGCCCCATTGTGATTCGAGACGACTGGGAAATTACGTTGCAAGTAGAAAGCAGAAGCCACAACTTTCTTGTAGCAGTAGACGGAAGAAGTGAAACTTGCCGAGAAGGTTGCCAACTGACTATCCGTAAAGCTAATTATCCTATCTATATTGTAAAACGCTGTCAACATTCGTTTTTCAATACTCTCCGTGAAAAAATGATGTGGGGAGCAGACAACCGTAAATAATGAATCTCACCATACAAGTAAAAAAGACCGCTGGAATTTCATCTTCCAGCGGTCTTTTTCTATCATCTATATGATTCTTGGCAGACAGAGCCGTTACAAGAATCAGTCTTATTCTTTAATACGTATCAGCAAATTAGCAAGAATAGCAGTTACACCTCCTGTAGTAATACCGGATGCAAAAATATTACGCAATACTTCTGGCAACTGGCTCAAGATATCGGGCACCAGTTCTACACTCAGGCCAAAAGAAAAACTTAATGCCATCACCAAAGTAGCCTTACGATCTATCTTCTGAGCTGCAATAATACGTATACCTGCAGCAGCTACCGTTCCAAACATCAGCAAAGTAGCTCCTCCCAAAACAGGCTCCGGCATCAACGAGAATACCAATCCTACAGCCGGGAATAAGCCCAACAAGATCAAGAATCCTGCAATAAAATAACCTACATAGCGGCTTGCCACCCCAGTAAGCTGAATCATTCCATTATTCTGTGCAAAAATAGAGTTAGGGAAAGAATTGAATACACCAGCCAGCATAGAGTTAAATCCGTCGGCCAATATACCTCCAGAAGCACGTTTTACAAATTTCTCACCTTCAACCGGCTCACCTGAGATAAGTGAATTGGCAGTAATATCTCCATAAGCTTCAATTGCAGTAATCAAATACACCAGTGCCAGTGCAATAATAGAAGAGATATCAAAAGAAAGACCGTAACGGAAAGGAATAGGAATATTGAATCCTCCATAGCTCTGTACAGAAGAGAAATCGACCATACCTAAAGCCCAAGCTACTATATATCCTACAATCAATCCGATTACGATTGAACTCATTCGCAGATAACGATTTGAACTCCGGTTAAAGAAAATAATCAAAACAAGTACCAAAGCCGCCAGCCCTACATGCTCTAAGGCTCCGAATGTACCGTTTGCCTGAGCGACTGCTCCTCCTCCACAAGCAGAAACACCCACTTTAATCAAACTCATACCAATCAGAGTCACCACAATACCGGATACAAGTGGAGTGATTACCTTTCTTGTATATTTCAGAACACGGCTTATAACCATTTCTACAGATGAAGCAACAATACAAGCTCCAAAGATAGCAGAAAGTCCGCCGGTTAATCCAGCAGAAATAATAGGTCCGATAAACGAAAAACTGGTTCCTTGAATACAAAGAAGTCCACAACCCACAGGTCCCAGTCTGCGACATTGAATAAAAGTTGATACACCTGATGCAAACAATGCCATTGATACCAGAAAACCTGTAGTTTCCAAATCAAGTTTTAAAGCTCCGGCAATAATCAACGGTGGAGTAATAATAGCAACAAAAATAGCCAGCAAATGCTGCAATGCTGCAAAAATAGTTTCTTTCAAAGGTGGACGATCATTCAGTCCGTAAATCAGCCCCGCTCCCGAAGCCATAGCCTGTTCTTTTTCCATTTAATATATGCTTACTTTTTATGTGAGAAAAACATTTGTTATCCAATAAATAACTTCGGACAAACATAGCATTCTATATTTGCCCGAAGTATAATCTCAAAAAAATACTACTCTTTTATTTTAATTTTACAATCTTCCAGACTTTCAATAATGGCCAATGACTCAACATGGATACCTTGACCTCGCAAATAATCTCCTCCGTGCTGGAAGGACTTTTCAATCAGGAAGCCCATACCCACCAACTCAGCTCCGGCTTTCTGTACCAAGTCAATAATACCTTTCGCAGCATTACCGTTAGCAAGAAAGTCATCGATAAACAGGACTTTGTCGCCCGGAGCAAGATAATCTTTGCTTACACACACGTCATAAGAACGATCCTTAGTAAACGAGTACACGGTAGTAGTCAGCATATTTTCCATTGTGCTTGGTTTCTTTTTCTTTGCAAACACAACCGGAAGTTCCAATAAATATCCAACCATGATAGCAGGAGCAATACCACTCGCTTCGATAGTCATTACCTTATTAATTCTTGTGCTGGCAAAACGACGCACAAATTCTACTGCCATTGACTTCATCAAAATCGGATCCATCTGGTGATTGATGAAATTATCAACCTTCAAAATTCCGCCTTCGAAACATTTTCCATCTTTCAAGATTCGTTCCTTGAGTGCTTTCATACGCTAAACAGAGCTTTTAACCAACGTAATATTAAAATTTCTGCAAAGGTACGCGTTTTTATCGTATTTCCGACAAGACAGAGAAAGCAAAATAGCGAAAAAGAAGCAAGCTTCGGCAAAATCTTATTCTACCGGAGTTTCGTCTACAAAAATATCTTCCAAAGCTCCTCCGGAAACCCAATCAGTGATTTCATTACCTACAATTTCCAAAGTTTCTTTTTTCACCCGAATGGTATACTTATATATTTTACCCGACTCAAAAGTCGTACCCATCTTGTCTGTAGTAGCTGTATAAGAATTTCCATCCCGTTCGTAAGTAATGGAAAAATTCAACGGAGTTTCCAGTACTGAAGGATTAATTAACACCATCGTTGAATACCCTTCTTCTTGAATACCCACTTCTTTCACCAACTCCAACGCATCTTTTTTCACTACATCGTCAGCAATCTGCATATGGTCTGTACCTTCCGAATCAAAGCAATAATAATGAGATGCAACAATATTTTGTCCTTCAAACTTCATTGTTTTCAGCGTCATGGTTTTGTCGGCAGCATCTTTTTTCAATGTAACCATTATCAGACTATAAATATGTTTGAACGACGATTCCCCCTTAAATGCTACAACTCCACTTTCAGCCCCATAATTGGTAGTACAACGGGCCGCCAAGAAGTCAAACTGTCCAAGATTCTCCAGTTCTCCCGTTTGGGTACTTAAATCCGGCATCGGTATACGAGTACGCTCTGCTTCCTCCACATAAGGATAAAAAGCACAAAACTCAAAAGACTCCGTCTGATTAGGCCAGTAAAGCGGTGTTTCAGAATTCCATCCACTTCCTGTATAACTCCATTTTACCGCATTTTCCTGTTGCCCCGGCATAAAGAATCCCACTGCATCTTCAGCTACAAAGGAGGTCTTTCCGGCGGAAGTCGTAGTAGTTCGCCCTAAATTAGCTCCTTCTACCATTGCCTGCATACTCAAGGATAAATCATCATTATCCATATTTTCACTCTTTTGACAGCTCGCACACAACAAGATGCAAAGGCATCCACTTAAAATTAAATGTTTCTTCATAATATTTTAATTAATATGTTACATTTTATAACGCCGCCTTCCTATTTTCTATACCCACATGTAGGTATTTTTTCCAACCTTACTTTCATTCATTTTTCTTTTTCGTATTTTTGTTCTCAGAAAACATCTTAAAGACACAACTCATGAATAAACGATTTCTTTTATGTGCATTTCTTATTGTGTCAGCTTGCCTGACATTTGCACAGCAGCCTAAGTATGTATTTTATTTCATAGGCGATGGTATGGGAGTAAACCAAGTACAGGGAACAGAACTGTACAAGGGTGAACTGGAAGGCAAAATCGGAATCACCCCCATTCAATTTGCCCAATATCCTTATGCCACAGTAGCAACGACATTCTCTGCAACCAATGGAGTAACCGATTCCGCAGCTGGAGGAACAGCTCTTGCGAGTGGACACAAGACCAAAAACGGTACTATCGGAATGGAAAAGGACCAGCAGACTTCTGTAAACAGTATAGCTGTATGGGCACAAAACAGTGGTTACAAAGTAGGAGTAGCTACCAGTGTAAGTGTAGACCATGCAACTCCGACTGCTTTTTATGCACATAATGCAGACAGAAACAACTATTATGAAATGGGATGTGACCTGTATAAAACAGGATTCGACTTTTATGCCGGATCGGACTTCCTCGATCCCGATAAAAAAGGAAAAGCAGAAAGTTTATACAGCTTGGCAGAAGCAAATGGATATACCATTGCAAGAGGATATAAAGACTATCTGAAAAAAAGTAAGAAAGCAGACAAAATGATTCTGTTCCAGACAGAAAAGGCTTCTCAGGTAGAACGAGAATCTATCCCTTATGCCATCGACCGTAAAAAAGGAGATTTGACTCTGAGTGATATTACACGTTCTGCCATCAACTTCCTGACAAAGGAACCTTCCAAAGGCTTTTTCCTGATGGTAGAAGGCGGAAAAATAGACTGGGCTTGCCACAGCAATGACGCGGCTACTGTTTTCCACGAAGTGATGGATTTGGATAATGCAGTAAAAGTAGCTTATGAATTCTATGCACAGCATCCGGATGAAACACTGATTGTAATCACCGCAGACCACGAAACTGGAGGTATTGTATTGGGAACAGGAGCTTACAAGTTAAATTTACAGGTTCTGAAGAACCAGAAAGTCAGCGAAGTGGGCTTTACAAGAATCATCAATGGCTTGCGCGCACAATACAAGAACAATGTGCCATGGGAAGCTGTAAAAAAAGCCTTGAAAGAGAATTTCGGCTTTTGGGAACAAGTACAGTTGACAGAAAAACAGGAAGCACGTCTGACTAAAGTATACGAAGAAAGCTTTAAAGGTCAGAACATCCAATTGGAAAAAAGCGAATATTCACAAGATGAACCAATCGCAGCAGAAGCCAAACGTATTATCAATGAAATAGCTTTGGTAGGATGGACCAGCGGAGGACATTCTGCAGGATATGTCCCGGTATTTGCTATCGGAGCCGGAGCTGAATTGTTCCAAGGACGCCTTGACAACACCGAAATACCAATGAAAATAGCCAAAGCGGCCGGATACATTGCCGAATAACATCAAAACAGAATTGACTTTTATTTCAGGAACAGTCTCGAAGTTTGTACAATCGGACTGTTCCTATTTTTTTGCAAAGTCGTTTTCTAATCAGCGCCGTCGGATGCATAGTCGCCGCCGTTGTTTCTCCAGCCAACACCGCCGGTTTTATATACGACGACGTCGAACGAACGGTTCTGCTTGCATAGCACAGAGTAATAACGAATACCAACGTACTTATTCAAATGATAAGTAAGGAGCCAGCTTGTTCAAATCACTTTCCGTGAATTCTTCGAACATGGACAACTGAGCTATATTCTTTATAGCTCCTCTCTTACGCCTGTATTCCAATATAGCTTTAGCCTTGTAGAAATTCATATAAGGATGGACACGAAGTTTATCCAGACTAAACTGATTGACATAGAGTTTACGCAATGTATCTGTTTTGACAACAAACCATTTATTCAGTTCCTTTCCTACGTGAGGAATTTCCTGCAACTGGTTCACGCTATAAAAACCTCCCAGACGAAGACGATAAGCCACAATCATTTTAGCCAGTCCGCTGCCTATTCCCGGAATACATTTCAGTTCTGTTGTATCTGCCTTATTCAAATCGACGACAGTCCCTTCTTCGTATTTTTCCTGTATGACGAACAAAGAGTCTTCAGGCAAGGTACGATGCTGAATTGTATCGCGTTGTCTGAATCTTTCGCCGATTACAATATAAGGCCTTAATGTTTGAAATGTCTCCTCTTTCAGTCCATAAATACGGGCAAAAGCTTCAGGAGAACGGAACACTCCACCTTTTTCACGATAGCGCAAGATATTTCGGGCTATAAAGGCCGGCAAGCCCAGCTGACGGAAAGTCAGAGAATCGGCCGTATTGGGATCGAACTCCTGCAAGACTACAACCGGAGTATTATTGGCATATTTCTTATAAGGAAGATTTTTATCTTTCTCCTTGAGCTGCACCAGAAAGGAATCGATTTCTTCATTATTCTGCATGGCCACAACCGGTGAGTCTTTCCGGGAAATCCCGATATAAACTCCCGTCAATATCAGAGCAAGAAGCAGAAGAAGTATAATGATTCTACGCTCGGCCTTAGAATAATAGAAAAAATCTTTCCACATCACACTATCCCAGTAATCCCAACTCGTTAATAAAAATCAAAGTAATCCCTATAGGAGCGACAAAACGAAGTACGAAAATATACAAAGGATAGAAAGGAGCTTTCAGCGTACCATAATTGGTCACTTCATTCTTGACCAGATTCCGGTCAATTACCCAACCCACAAAAATAGCTGCGAAAAGTCCTCCAAATGGCAACATGATTTTTGCTGTCAGGAAATCCAAAGCATCAAACAAGTTCATTCCTGCTACGGTATATTCACTCCAATCGCCTAATGCCAATGAAGATACGATACCAATCAGCAGACTTCCTGCCGTAATCAGACGGGCAGCCTTGACACGGGTGAAATGGAATTTTTCATGCAGAAAGGCAGTAGAAACTTCATGCAGTGAAATAGTGGAAGTCAAAGCAGCCAAAGCCAAAAGTACATAGAACAGTACAGAGCATACGGTAGCTAAGATAGGTACTGCACTAAATGCTTGCTGGAAGACATTGGGCAATGTAATAAAAATCAAAGCAGGACCAGCATCTGGCTGAATACCTACAGAAAATGCTGCGGGAAAGATAACCAGTCCGGCCAATACAGCGACAAAAGTATCTATCAATCCCACACTGGCTGCCGTATGTACCAGACGAGTTTCTTTGCCAAAATACGATGCATAGGTAGACAAACAGCCCATACCCAGACTTAAAGAGAAAAAAGCCTGCCCCATTGCACCTAAAAAGACATCAGGAGTAACCTTACTGAAATCTGGCTTCAACAAAAACTCCACTCCTTTATTGGCTCCCGGTAAGGTCAAAGAACAAATAGCCAATAAAACAATTAAAATAAAAAGTAAAGGCATCAACAATTTAGAGGAGCGCTCAATTCCCTTTTCCACTCCTTTCACCACCACAAAGTGGGTTAATAATAAAAAGACTACCAACCACAAAAGCGGTCTTAGCGGATCTTTGGAAAACTCCTGAAACAAAGTAATGAATTCAGCAGAGGTCTTTCCGGCAAATCCACCCGTCAGAGCCTGAAAAGTATATTCTAAGGTCCATCCAGCTACAACGGAATAATATCCCAAGATAAGAAAGCCTGTCAAAACTCCAATGTATCCTACCCATTTCCAAATCGGATGTGGAGCCAAGACCTTAAATGCTTCCCCCGTACTTGCTTTCGAACCACGTCCAATCGTGAATTCAGCAACCATAATGGGTAATCCCAAAATAAAAATACATCCTAAATATACTATTATAAATGCCGCTCCTCCATGGTTTCCTGCTTCATATGGAAAACGCCAAATATTTCCTAAACCTACAGCAGAACCAGCTGCGGCCAAAACAGCTCCTAACTTACTGCCAAAACTAATACGCTCTTTCTGTTGCATAAATGAAGTAATAATTATAATTAATCCGAATTTGAGCGCCAAAAGTACAAAAAATATCGTATTTTTGCCTATAAAATTAAAGATTAATATATGATACGTTATTTAACTGCATATCCTTTATCTATACTGATCGTTATCATAATATGTTACCTGTCTTTTTTCCAACCTCCTCAGACTTCATTGGATGAAGTACCCTATATTGACAAGCTGGCGCATATTTGCATGTATGGCGGTCTGACTACTGTCTTATGGATAGAGTATCTTTTTCATCAATCGACTTTTAATTACAAAACTTTTTTGGCAGGAAGTATATGCTTTCCGATCTGTCTCAGTGGTATCATTGAAATACTGCAATCACAATGTACCGATAACCGTAGTGGAGATTGGTTTGATTTACTGGCTAATGCTACAGGTGTCTGCATTGCCTGCCTCTTGGGTATCTATGTATGGAAACCCTTGTATCAGAAATTCAAATCTTCAGGCTCTCAAAAACGTTAGAAACATTCTTATAAAAGAAAGACTGCATGATGCTTCACAGCATCATGCAGTCTACGAAAAACGTTATTAATATATAATTTTAAAGATAGAGAGTATGCATAAATCTTAACGGAAGTCTTTCAACTCTTCCTGCAATCTTTGGCGAGTGAAATAGATACGGCTTTTCACAGTACCCAAAGGTAAGCCTAACTTATCTGCAATTTCACGATATTTAAATCCGGATACGTACATCATAAATGGGATGCGATATTCTTTTGGCAATTCATTTACAGTGCGACGGATTTCCTTCAAATCATAAGAACCTTCCAGCGAATCTTCTGCCAGATTATTTCCCTGATTCAAGTAGAACTGGTTATCGGTTTGATCAACATAAGTCTGATCACGCAATACTTTTCTATAATTATTGATAAAGATATTGCGCATGATGGTATATACCCATCCCTTAAAGTTTGTTTCCGAAGTATATTTTTCTTCATTATCTAATGCCTTCAAAGAAGTCTCTTGGAGAAGGTCGTTTGCTTCTTCACGATCCGCTGTCAACTTAAATGCAAAGTGAAATAGTTCTGTCTGTATGCTCAACAAGTTCTGAGCAAATGTGGTTGTCTTCATAATTATTTTGTATTTCGAGAGTTAATATTCGTTGTTCTAATCACACTGCAATATTACAGACAAAACACAAGACACATCCCACAAAATCAGACATATAACCATCTGTTTTCTATCAATAAACAGTTTTTACCCCCTATAAAACAGTTTTCAGGTGGTAGATTTTCCCCATTTTGTATAAGGCATTTTCATTAAAGAGGAATTATAATATTCTGTCCGCCCTGTTACTTCTTCGCCTAAGAAAGATGGACGTAAAAAGATTTCATTTTCTTCCTCCAATTCAACCTCTGCAACTACCAAGCCCTCGTTCTCGCCATAGAATTCATCGACCTCAAATGTGTGATGACCGCTCTTTACCAAATAGCGGGTTTTATCAATAATTTCAGGTTCACACAGAAGCATCAGTTCTTCTGCTTCCTGCAGCGGAATCTCGCGTTCCCATTCATACCTCTTTACTCCACTGGCATCCGATTTTCCTTTTATCGTCAGAAAGCCTTTTTCATCCCGTATGCGAACTCTGACTGTCCGACCAGATGCACTACAAATGTATCCTTGTTTGATTCTGCTTTTCGCATAAGCTAAATCTCGGTAAGTGGTATCACATACCAAAAATTTCCGTTCTATCTCCAATGCCATGTCCGTTCTATTTATATTAAAATAAAAAATTCGGCTTTATACTTTATATAAACAAAATAGTCTCCCGGATGTTTACTTATCCAGGAGACTATCTCTCAATATCTTCATATAAATTGGATTACCACGTATAAGCTATAATTGTTATCAAAGCTAATACAATTAATCCGATGCACAAGTTTCGAATCAGCTTATTGGCTTTTTCGGCTTCTCTTCTTTCTCTTTCTTCGTGTTTTCTATTCTTTTGATTCATAGTATTGCATTTTTTAAGAAACTAATAGCTCAAAAATACAATATATTTTGAAAGAAAACAATAAAAAAGAAATTTTATGCTTCACTGTCTGAGAACTCCATCAAATAAGCCTTGATGAAACCATCTATTTTTCCGTCCATTACTCCGTTTACATCTGAAGTCTGGAAGTTTGTACGATGGTCTTTCACGCGTCTGTCATCAAACACATAGCTTCGAATCTGAGATCCCCATTCAATTTTCTTCTTGCCAGCTTCCACTTTAGCCTGCTCTTCCATTCGATGTTGAAGCTCTTTATCGTACAAAATAGAGCGCAACTGACGCATGGCATTTTCTTTGTTCTTCGGCTGATCTCGTGTTTCCGTATTTTCAATCAGGATTTCTTCTTCTGCTCCAGTATAAGGGTCTTTATATTGATAACGCAAACGAACTCCAGATTCTACTTTATTTACGTTCTGTCCTCCGGCTCCTCCACTACGGAATGTATCCCATGACAAACGTGCAGGCTCTACAACAACTTCAATTGAATCATCTACCAAAGGGGTTACAAAGACAGAAGCAAAAGAGGTCATACGCTTTCCCTGCGCATTATAAGGAGATACACGCACCAAACGGTGTACACCATTTTCGCCTTTCAAGTAACCGTAAGCATAAGCTCCTTCGATATTCATGGTAACAGTCTTGATACCGGCTTCATCACCTTCTTGCAAGTTAGCAACAGAAAGCTTATATCCATTACTTTCAGCCCAGCGCATATACATACGCATTAGCATCGAAGACCAATCCTGACTTTCTGTACCACCTGCTCCAGAGTTAATCTTCAATACACAATCCATCTGGTCAGCTTCAGAACGAAGCATATTTTTCAGTTCCAATTCTTCTACAGCATGAATAGCTTTGGCATAAGCATCATCAACCTCTTCCTCTGTGACCAATTCGTCTTTATAAAAATCAAAAGCTAATTCCAGCTCGTCCGATAATGTCTTCACTTCATTATAGCCTTCAATCCAGCCTTGTAAGCCCTTTACTTTCTTCATCTGAGCTTCTGCTTTCTTAGCATCATCCCAAAAACCAGGCGCCTGCGTACGCAATTGCTCTTCTTCTACTTGAACTTTCTTATTTTCAATATCCAAGTAGCGATAAAGTGCTTCAGTACGCTCTTTCACGTCTTTAAGTTGCTCTATTGTAATCATGTATTTGGTAATAAGTATCTGAGCTACAAAAATACAAAAAGATTTCTGATATGTAAAAAGATTCAGTCCATTGTTTCAAAAGAGAGTAATCAACCTTTATCAAAGTAAGCTAATTCTACCTTCTGATTATTTATTAACTCACTGTTCACTTTTTATCAATCCTCTTTTATTCTAAAGTATTGGAGAGTAAAAACACATATACGAAAAAAAGAGGTTAAGAATCCACAGGATATATCAAGCGATTCTCGAGTTTTTTCATTCACGAATTAGTATATAGCTTATAAAACGACAAAAACATAAAAGACAGCCTCGTAAAACCGAGAAGCAAGCCTTCAGAAGCAGAGGATGCATAACATATCTACCACTGCCGGACAAGCCATGATTCATACACGCAGAGATTTCCGGGATCCTACACGATTCTGCCTACAGCTGCCAGAAACCATGCATCAGACAGGATTAAAAAATAAAGCAGGCCGTACTCAGGATTTCTTTCTTTACATAAAGGGGAAGATTATCCTTCAGCTGTCAGACACGACAAATGAGGAAGAAGAACGGGGCAGTGCCGGGCCGGAGAAAGGCCTGCTACGGAACAACAGCAGCAGAGAAAAGGAAACTGGAGAGTCGCAGACATCCTGAGGCAGCGGCAAAAAAGGCATCGCCAGAAGGCAAAAAAAAATCCCCGACCCTGAAAGGACCGGGGAAACTAAAACGGCGACTACCTACTCTCCCACTTGTACGCAGTA
>ERZ838839.1058-NODE-1058-length-29851-cov-8.651933_pt1 | contig 29851 bp, 32 predicted proteins | sample MGYA00519909_ERZ838839 | MGnify/ENA primary metagenome ERZ838839 (study PRJEB31850, sample SAMEA3708843) | human gut metagenome | biome: human gut; feature: human-associated habitat; material: faeces | place: China | collected 2014 ... | reverse complement strand
CCGGCTGTCCCTCGGCTACCCGGTGTAGGATGTACAGGAAAACGTCCGCAGTCCCGACCTTCATTGTCTTTTGGATTTTTTCAAGATTATTCATTATTTACACTCCTTCGTTTTTAATCGTTGCAAATAACAAGCTCACTTTTAATGCCGTTCAGTTCTATGACATTTTCCGCATCGGGCGTGTCAAAGCGTTCCGTCTGTCTGCCGTCCTTTTCATAGGAAATGCTCGTTCCAATACCTTTCGTAACAGCAGTAAATACTTCACCCTCTGGAATATGGATTTTGGAAGTTGCCGACACCTGATTGATTGCAAGGTATCCCTTTAAGGAATTGCAAACCACACTCATATCCAGATTGCAGTTAATTTCTACTGTGCCGCCGACATCGTTTAGAATGATATTCGGCGTCTTTACATCAAGCTCAATACTGTCGCAATCTAAAGAACGGATTTCTACGGTTTCCGCATTGACAGCACCCTCAATTTTTCCCACATAGGGCATAGGAATTTGAACGAAAATACTGACAGTTTCTTTTGCCGTTGCTTCAGATATACCGTTTTTACGGATTACGTCTACATCAATCCGTTTTCGGATGTCGTCAATTTTAACCTTAAAATCGTTCTGGAGCGTGGAGAGGGTATTAGATACCAGACGGACACGGATTTTCTCTCCCTCATAACCAGACAATACGAATTGCTTTGCTCCACCGAATTTCATATCATAGCGTTTCGGCTCGTCAATATCGTATTCCGTAACGCTTTCAAAAAGATACTCGTCTGATTTTTTCATTCCTCTTTCATTGGAAAGCAGCTCGTCAATGGAAATGTCAAACAGGGCAGAGATAGCCATCATATTTTCAATGTCGGGAATGCCTGTTTCAGTTTCCCATTTTGTAACCGCCTGCCTTGACACGCCTAACTTCTCCGCAAGCTGTTCCTGCGAAAGTCCTGCCTTCTTGCGGATAGATTTTAGTTTTTCTGCAAATGTCATTCTCGTGACCTCCTTATGTTGATACGCCAAGTATCGAAAACCGTGCTTTGCATTACAAGCAAGCAGAGATGACATTCGGAATTTTCCTGCTACTTTGCGTGGCATTTACTGATTTTGAGCAAAATAATTGATATATCACTCACTGATTAATCATTTTCACATCTGCCAGTTATTTGCTGAAGATACTGACGAAAAATAATCCTTGAACGCCAAAAAAGCCCTTAGCCATGAGTTACTACCCACAGCTAAGGGCTTTCTAAATAATATGGATTAGTTCAGAGCCACTTATCAATCATTCTCTAACCCACAAACCACTGGATTACTAGAATAATGGCTCTTATACAACCGTTATCAAAAGACCTATTGAAACGCCGCAACCCCGCATAAACACTGGGTTTCTTCGACATCTCAATTTACTCCCACTCAGTAATCAAATCGTGCACTTCCATAGCCTCTTGTCTACGTGGTGTATCGGTGTCCCCCTATTCGCCAGAATCTGGCAATTTTCGAGCACTTGAGTTGAACTCAATATGAACTCAACGCCGATGTTCGCTCGACAGCTTCCGAGCGGCTTGCATTCCCGCCGAGGAGGACGGACGCCTCTGGCAAGACCAAATCCTGCTAGATGCGCACAACATAGCCGTCCTTGCGCGGGGCGGCCGCGCCCTCGGGCCCCGCGGCGTATCCCAAGGCGATGGCGCCCACGCCGCGCAGCGTCTCGGGCAGGCCCCACCCCCTGAGGAGCGCCTTGCCCTCCGCGCTGTCGAAGACCTCACGCTCGCGGTGGATCCAGCAGCTGGCAAGCCCCAGGGCATGCGCCGCGAGCATGAGGTTCTCCAGCACGCAGGAACCGTCCTCAACGAAGGTGCCGCGTCCGCCGTCGGCGAGCACGACCACGATGACCGGGGCGCCATAGTACGGGTCGGTGTCCCTGCCCATGACGGCGGCGTTGAGCCGACGCAGGCGCTCGCGGGTCTCGGGGTTGGTCACCGCCACGATTACCGGAGACTGATGGCCGCCGCCGGTGGGCGCGAAGGTGCCCGCCTCGAGCACCTGATCGAGCAGCTCCTCCAGCACGGGCTCCGCCGTGTATGATCGCACGCTGCGACGCGTCTTGATGAGGTCGATAAGGTCGTTCGCCATGATGTCATGTCCTTTCTCCCGCTGGTGCTGTCTATATAGAAAGGCCGCCCGTCTGCCAGAGGCAGGCGAGCGGCGAAAAGATGACGGTATCCGGAAAAATCCGCTGCGATTTTCGAGACCCATTATGGCCTCAACGTCAACGCTGTCAAGAGCCGAGGGCGATCCGACCATTCCTGCTTGACATTTTCGAAGAACCCTCGACAATTTAGTCCGTCTAAAAACGTGTGGACTTTTCTGGGCGCAAGCCACCTTTTTGCCACGCAACTGAGCTTCGGTCGCGTGGCCTTTTCTTTGTCGGCGGTCGCCAACCGCATGGTCTCTCTTCCGACAGCTCGAAACGTACGAAGCCATGCCCCGCGCGAGGCGGGGCGCGGGAGGGAGAGAACATGGGAAGCGCAATCAATTCGCAAATGCCATCTACGGACGCCTCGTCTTCGCAGCATCGCCAGGTTACGGCCGCCCTGCAGGTATTTGCCGGCGGGGCCTGTTATGGCGCGATGGCAACCACGTACAAGCTTGCTTACGCAGCAGGCTTTACCTCCGCGCAGGTGGTGGCGAGCCAGGCGTGGTTCGGCTGCCTGTTCTTCGTACTTGCAACGGCTGTGAAACTGGCGCGCGGCGGGCGCTTGGTTCGTCTTACGGGCACGCAGGCGCTCAAACTCATGGGGCTTGGCGCCCTAACCTGCACCACTTCGATCCTGTACTGCTACGCCATGAGCGTGCTCCCCGCACCCGTAGCGCTCACGCTGCTGTTCCAGTTCACCTGGATGGGACTCATCTGGCAGACCATCATAACGCGGCGGGCGCCCAAGCCCCTCGAAATCGCCTCGGCCGCGGTCATCGTGTTCGGCACCGTGTTCGCAAGCGGCGTCTACAAAACAGGGCTCGCCGGCTACGACCCCGTCGCCCTCGTCTGTGCCCTCGGAGCGGCTGTGACCTGCTCTCTGTTCGTCACGTTTTCTGGCAAGGTCAAGGCTAGCTGCTCCAACGAGCAGCGAGGCGTCATCGTGTGCCTCGGCGCGGGCATCATGTCGCTCACTGTGTGTCCCAACTACCTCGTCTCCGGCGTCGTCTTCCAGGGCATCCTGCCCTTTGCCGCCGTAGCGGGATTCTTCGGCCTCATGTGCCCGGTGCTGCTCTTCGGCCTGGGCTCCCCGCACCTGCCCGCCGGCCTCTCCACCGTCATGACGGCCGCCGAGCTCCCCGCCGGCCTTCTCATCGCCATGATCGTGCTTGGCGAGCCCCTCGGTGTCATCGAATGGCTGGGCGTGGTCGTTATCCTCGCCGGCGTGTGCCTCGCGCAAGTGCCCGCGCTGAGAGGGGCTCGTGCGCAGAGGCCGACGGCATAGCCGCGCCAATGAGGCAGCTGCGGCCTCCGAACGTTCGGTCGGATGCCGCAGTCGGCGGGGACAATGCGATTATCTAAGGGGAAAGGGCGGAATCGGAATGCAGGAGGGGCAGGCGCCATGAAGCCGAAGGAGCTCGATCGGGAGTTCTCCGTATGCAAGGTGGAGGACTACTCGCTGGTAGATCTGAGCGCAGAGTACAGCTTCATCGGCAAGACGGATGAAGAGAACTCCCTGGCATGCGCCACCGGCGATGTCCCGTCGAACGTTGTTGAGCGAGACGACAGGTGGAGGGGCTTCCGCATCCAAGGGATGCTGAACTTCCCTCTCATCGGGATACTGGCCGGCATCGCGGAGACACTGGCGGGGAACGGCATCTCGATCTTTGCCATCTCGACCTACAACACCGACTACGTTCTGGTGAAGAAGGAGAGCTACCAGAGGGCGCTGGACATTCTCGAGCGCGCGGGATACGAAATCGTCGAGTGACGGCACCGCCTTCTCCTGGGCAGCGTCTTTGTGGTGCGCCTGCCCCTCACGTAGGAGGACACGGGAGTGTCTCTATATCGTGATGCCCTTTTGATACGGGGCCACGCGAGCGAGCGGCATGCCTCCGCGCACCGCGTACTCGGCCCAGCCCTGGTAGCGGTCGCCGCCGGAGCCTTGCATGAACTCGGAGAAGGACAACGGCCGTATTCGAACCTCGTCCCCGCGACCCCGGAACTCCGTCATGACGTCATGCGAGAGGAGCTTAGAGTTGCCCCCCGTCACGCACACGTCGACGTTTCTCATGCGCAGAAGCCCGTTGAGTCTGTTGAGGTATTGGTCATGCCCGATTTCCACGCGTACCTCATCTTGGTTTCCAAGTCGGTTCTATTGAGCAGTTTTGCCGTATGCGGCATTTCTTCTCAATAGAAGTGCTTGTGCCACAGAGACGCCCGGCTCAAAATGCTGTCACGCTAAACACGTCCCGCTCAAATCACTGCATGCCCCATCTCCGGCCCTACGACCATTGCCGCCTCCCCGTAAACAGTCACGCAGACCATCACATTGCTCGGCCTACCCCCACAACCCCATGTTCGACATCGCGTACAGAGGGACGTTCCTCATCCAGTCCTGCTCGCGATAGCCTGACAGGCTTAAGCGAACGGACTTAATCTCCGGATGGGACTCCTTGAACGCCCTGAGACTCTTGGCGCGCAGGTTCTCCTCCGCCTTCACCTCGATGGCGTAGACACTGTTCAATCCCTGAACCAGGAAGTCAATCTCCCCCGAGGAGTTCTCGGCCGACCAGTAGTACGGCGTGAGCCCGCAGTCGGAGACGAGCTGCTGGCAGACGTACTGCTCGGTGAGGGAGCCCTTGAATTCCTCGAAGATATCGTTGCCCCCGACGACCGTCTCCTTGTCCAACTGCGCCATCGCCCCAAGCAGGCCGACATCCACCAGGAAAAGCTTGAACGCGGCGTCGTCGGCGTAGGGCGCCAAGGGGATGCCCGGCTTCGAGATCCTGCGGACGAGGGTCGTGATGCCGGCCTGCGTGAGCCACGTGATGCCCGTCTGGTAGTTCCGTGCCCGCGCGCCCGAAGCAATGTGGCTGAACACGAACTTCTTGTTCTCCCTCCCAAGATGGGACGGGATTGACCGCCACGCGGCGAGCGCGTACTCGGTCTCGGTTCTGCTTAGGTGCTTCGAGATGTCGCGCTCGTAGCCGCGCAGGATCTCAAGCTGCACCTCACGCGCATCCTCCAAGAGGCCTCGCTCAAGGAAGACGCTCACCGCCTCCGGCATCCCCCCGACGTAGTAGTACTGGCGAAGGAGCGGAACGAACTTGTTTGAGAAGCCGTTGATGAGACTCATGTCTCCCGTGTCGATGAGGTCGCAGAGCGGCTGATTCCCCGTTGCGACAAGAAATTCCCGAAAGCTCAGGGGATGGAGATCAAGTGTATTCACCTTCCCCACGGGGTACCCGCTGCCCTCGTGCACGGTGATGCCCAGAAGCGAGCCGGCTGCAGCCACCGCGTACCCAGGCGCGTCCTCGCAGAAGTACTTGAGGGAGGTGAGCGCCTTCGGGCACGCCTGGATCTCATCGAGGACGATGAGGGTGCCTCCCTCGGACACGACCTCCCCTGTCTCGAACTGGATGGCCGAGACGATGCGCGGGATGTCGTAGCCCAGCTCGAACTGCTCGCGCATCCCTGGGTTGTCGTCGAGGTTCACATACGCGACGTTCTCGAACTGCGTTTTTCCAAATTCTTTAAGCAGCCAAGTCTTACCAACCTGACGCGCGCCATTGAGAATGAGCGGCTTTCGGCGGGGCCTGTTCTTCCAGGCAACAAGTTCATCCATGAGGAATCGTTCCATGCAAGCTCCTCCTCTAAAAATGGCAACGGCCTTATTTTCGCACAGATTGGCGAGAATAAGGCCGTAAGAAAGCCAGTTTTGGAGAAAATCAGGCTGTGTTTTATTCCCACTCAGTAATTAGATTTTGTTCGGGGATGCTCTCTCGTCTCTGTAGTGTCTCAGTGTCTACCATGTTCACGGATTCACCCCGAAATCCATGTCTGCGTTGAACTCAAAATGAACTCACCTTATGAAGGCAGTGTCGAATTAATCAAGCCAATTCTGCTTACTCATCCGACATGTCCTCTCTTTAATAAAGTTTTGAGCGGGTATTTTGGATGCCACTCTAAAACGCTTCCCCTCTACGTCAAGAGCGTAAAACGTTAGAGGCCTCTCAAGGTCAAATAAGCCAGATTGCTCGCGGATTATCTGGGTAGCCTGGATTACATCATGATCAATGCACAACAACTGTTGCTCTCTGGGTTTAAGAACGACCGGCTCATTAAAGAGATACTGCCTGTCGCCATAGCTCAGCTCAACAGATATGAATCCATGCCTAGTAAAGCAGCTGACATCTCTTTTTGCTATCCTTTTGGCCCTCTTGGCCAGAGTCTTAATAGAGTGATTAAAATATGCCCGCTCGATAAAACCAATGATATGAATTTCTTCGCCACAGCTATTTAATACGTTGAATCCAAGCATCCGTCCATCAGATTCTTCGTCGCTCACATCGTGGGCAAGAATAAGATAACAAGGCTCAATTGCACCACGAAGAATCTGCGACTTTTCATAGAAATAGCTGTTAATCAATAAACTTTTCCTGGGCCTCCTCAGCCCCAGATACAACGCCACAACCGTAGAAAGAAAGGTGGCTACCGCACCAAATATCGAACTGTAAGCTGCAATCAACTCAGAATCCATCGTTCAGCTCCGCGCCCTTTACAGACCAATCTCTTGAAATTCCTCTCCCCTTCGAATTATAAAAAGCACAATCTAACCTCTTGCCCTCTATATCTGCAGCCGTTACACAAATCCCACTCCACCGTGCCGACCAAGTTGCTGTCACAAAAAAGGGCGCTATCGGAAACTGGAGAATTGTAAATCCGACGGTTGGGATAATCACGTGGAATACCAAGCGGAAGTCTCATGCATTTATAGGAAGAGGCCCTATTATCAAGCAGCCGCTTATCCACAGTAGCGACCATCCTCACTTCTTGTTCATACGACCATGACTCGTGTTTAACAAATGGGCCAAGATTATCAAGAATCAACCCAGTCACCTCAGCCTGTTTTTCAAAAGGCAGCTTAAGGGCATACCCTTCATTCTCTTCATTGCCCTCCCGGAAGTACGCAATATCAATCAGCTCTATCTGCACTTCATCCCTGCTGAGTGTCTTTTCGGACACAAACCCTCCAGCTCCGAAATGACCAAACTCGAAGCAAGGAGCTTCCATTGCAGATACAAGAATCTCTTTCTCAAAATCAATCATCGCCCCGGCGCCACTGTGACCGCCGTACAGCATCCACATTGCAATGCTTTCGCTGGCTGAGTATGACATACAAATGCCAAAGCGCTTGAAGCTGGAGAAATGCGGGTTGAAGTTGCAAGCATCAAATCTATCGTTCCAATGAGAGCCGTCAGTTAGATAGACAGCAGAACCAGATAGGATTTGCTTTATTCGGTCTATATCAGCGTAATATCTGAAATGAGCGTGTTTTGATCCTTTATTCGATAAATACCTGCAAACGCTTCGGTATGCATCGACATTCTCAAGTGAAGCCGAGTGTATGAGAACATCCCCCTCATACACCCAGCTCTGAAGCTGGGTGAGCAAATCGGCAAACCCCGCCTTGCCATCCTGGCTCTTCATGATTGCCTCATCTCCCATTCACTCAACAGTGAGTTGCGCCGCGCTTCCAGTCGAGGTACTCCTCCTCGGAGATCTCCCCGGAGTCTCGCCTCGCGCGCATCGCGGCCCATGCCCTGACCGCCGCGTCGAGCTTCTGGGCGCCGGGCGCCGCGGGGTCCACGACGACCCGAGCCCCGCCATCGTCGGCCTCGGGCCTCGCGCCGAAGCCCTCCTCGAGGCGGAACAGGACCTCGAGCGCGTCGCGGGACGTCTCGAGCCCGTAGTCGGCGAGCGCGGCGGGGTCCACCTCAAGCGCCTTCGCGAGGGCCTCAAGGTGCTGAGGCCGGGGCGTCCTGAGCCCGAGTTCGTAGTTGCGAACCGCGGACTCGGTCACACCCGCCATCTCGGCGAGCTCGCGCTGCAGGAGGCCGCGCCTCGTCCTGAGCTCGCGTATCCTGCTGCCGTCCGCCATGTCTCCCCTGTCTCTCTCGTGTACGTGGTGTACCAGATTATCTCAGGATAACGCATCAGGATATGAAGGATTGTCATGTTGACCGTTCGTTCTCGTGCTGCTAGTATCCGAATTGACAGCACGTTTTCGTGCTGTCACGAGATTGGAGGGACATGGAGAGCAGAACCATCGGCGCGGGCGAGATCGCTGAGGCCCTCGGGATGTCGCGAGCCTACGCCTACAAGCTCATCCGCCGGCTCAACAAGGAGATGGAGGAGCGGGGGTGCATCACCGTGCCCGGGAGGGTCAGCCGCGCGTACTTCGAGGAGCGCCTGTTCGAGGGCGAGGGGGATTCCGATGTCGGTGACAAGGGATAGGCGGAACGGCACCTGGTACGTCCAGGCCTGGTACAAGACCTACGACGGCAAGCGCGCCCACAAGGTGAAGAGGGGCTTCAAGACGAAGCCCGAGGCGCTCACGTGGGAGCGCGACTTCTACGCCGTGCAGGCGGGCGACATGGACATGAAGCTCGTCGACTTCCTGGAGCTCTACAAGAAGGACATGGGGCCGCGCCTGCGCCTGAGCACCTGGAAGACCAAGGAGTCCATCATCAGGAAGCGCATCCTCCCCTACCTGGGCGAGAAGCGCATGAACCAGATCGCCCCGGTCGACGTCGTGAGATGGCAGAACGAGCTGATGGCCCTCGAGAAGCCGGGCGGGGGAGGGTTCTCCGCGACCTACCTCAAGACCGTCAACAACCAGCTCTGCGCGCTCTTCAACCACGCCGTGCGCTTCTACGGGCTCTCGTCGAACCCGTGCCGCAGGGCGGAGTCCATGGGGTCCAAGTCAGCCGGAGAGATGAGGTTCTGGACCAAGGACCAGTACCTCAGGTTCTCCGACGAGATCATGGACAAGCCGCTCTCCTTCCACGCCTTCGAGACGCTCTACTGGTGCGGGGTGCGCGAGGGCGAGCTGCTCGCCCTGAAGCCGCGCAGGTTCGACTTCGAGCGGGGGACCCTCACCGTCGCGGAGTCCTACCAGCGCATCGACGGGCAGGACGTCCTAACCGACCCGAAGACCCCGAAGTCGAAGCGCGTCATCGCCATGCCCGGCTTCTACGCCGAGGAGATGGAGGCGTTCCTCTCCCTCCTCGACCTCGACCCCGACGAGCGGATCTTCCCCGTGACCAAGTACTTCCTCAGCCACGAGATGGCGCGCGGCAGCAAGGCGGCGGGCCTCGAGCCGATCCGCGTCCACGACCTCAGGCACAGCCACGTGTCGCTGCTCATCGACATGGGCTTCACCGCGCTCGCCATCGCGGACCGCATGGGCCACGGGGCGGCCGACATCACCTACCGCTACGCCCACCTGTTCCCCAGCGTCCAGGCCGACATGGCCCGCGCCCTGGACGGGGCGAGAAGGGAGAACTGACATGCCCTGCCCCAACTCCGCCCGCGAGAGGAGCGTCACCATCGGCTTCCGCGTCACGCCCGAGCAGGCCAGGCGCATCGACCTCATGGCGCGCGCCTCGGGCATGACCAAGCAGGACTACCTCTACAGGCGGGCCCTCGAGGAGGAGGTCGTCGTCAGGTCCGACGTGCGCGTCTACAAGATGCTCCGGGACGAGATGGCGCGCGTGTACCGCGAGCTCAGGCGCATACGGTCCGCCGGCGAGGTCGACGAGGGGCTCGCCTGGACGGTCGACTTCCTCGCGCGGGAGTTCTCCGCCATGCGCGGCGAGGCGGAGCCCTCGGACGTCGAGCGGGAGGACGCCCTCATCTTCGGCATGTCCCGGAGGTGAGGACGCGTTCCCCGCCCCCGTCGGCGCCAGCGCCTCCGCCGCGCGCAGACCCTCTGTGCCGAGGTTATGGAGTCCTTCCGATGGATGGCCCGCACTTCCCAAGCGCTTCCCCCGTCCGCCTCAATCGGGTATACTTCAGTCATTGTGAAAAGCCCTAGGGCTTTTAGCGGCTGCGGGTACCTGTACCTTCAGCCGCATTTTTCTTACCTTTTGGAGCCGATATGGAAGATCCCGGCACCGCGACAACGAGGGAACGGCCGCTCATCGACGCCGCCCAGCAGGTCCGCCACCTCAAGGACCGAGGGGTCCGCTTCGAGCTGACGGACGAGCGGGAGGCCGAGCGATTCCTGCGGGAGAGCAACTTCTTCTTCAAGGTGAAGGCGTTCGCGAAGTGCTTCTCCCGCTACACCAACCCCGGCTCGGAGCGCTTCGGCTCCTACATCAGCCTCGACTTCGCCCACCTCGCCGAGCTCACGAGGCTCGACCACCACCTCCGCGAGACGGTCCTCTCCCTCACGCTCGACATCGAGCACTACATGAAGGTCGAGCTCAACAGGATGATCATGGACGCGGGAGACGACCCTTACGAGCTCATGGCGTCCTTCTTCGACTCCGAGCGCGAGAGGAAGGTCAGGGTGCTCGAGAAGAGGGTCGACCTTTGCTCCATTCGGTCGGAGGCCCCGGTGGTCAGAAGCCTGTCCGGAGACCTGGTGGCATCGGACGCCAAATCCGCCATCTCCGCCCTCGCCTCCCTGCTGCACCTGGCATCGGACGCGCTCGGCGGGATTGACCCCGACCACACCGAGAGGAGTCTCGCCGGGCTGGGCGGGTCATCCTACACCCGCGGGCTCGTAGAGAAGTACGGGGACCCCGGGCACATGGCGGTCTGGAGCTACCTCGAGCTCGCGTCCTTCGGGGGCGTCATCTCGCTCTACAAGTACTACGTCTTCGAGCGGCGAGCGATGAAGGACGAGAAGGCTGTGAAGGGACTCCTCTTCCCGACGAAGGCGCTGAGGAACGCCGCCGCCCACAACGGGAACATGCTCAGCACGCTCGGCTCGAAGCTGAGGAAGCCCGTCGGCTCCATCTCGAGGATGGCGGTCGAGGAGCTGGGGATCGACCGCGAGCTCGCGTCGCTCACCAAGAGGGCGCCCATCGTCCACGACTTCACCGCCCTCGCCCTCTGCTACATGCACCTGGTCAAGAGCGAGGACGCGAGAGGGGACGCCGCAGAGAGGCTCCGGGCCCTTCGCAGGCGATTCACGGCGCACAGGGACTACTTCTCCAAGCAGGGCGAGCTGAAGAACGGCCTAGCCATGCTCAGCGAGGTCATGGACAGGGCGGCCGGCCGGCTCTCGCTCCCATAGCGGACACGCCTCGTAGCATCAGAAGTTAGCTCTCCGCATCCATCGCCGCCCAGCTCGCAGGCGCAATACCCGGAAGAGACATCAGACAAGAGGGACAGGTGGGCTGATAGTCCCCGGATTTTGTCCTGCGTTGCATCGAGGCGGAGACGTACACCGCCTTTCGAGCACGAGTGACGCCGACGTACAGCAGGCCGATTTCTTCGATAAGCCCGTCTGGCATTCTCCTCATATCGACAATCCGGCAACTTTGCGCGGAACGTGAGCACATGCCAGCCCTGTCGCACTGAATGCACATTCCTCCGGGCCAATCTAAACGCGTGACGCCCGGGATGAAAACGCTGTCCCACTCGAGCCCCTTGGCGGAATGAACGGTCATCATCGAGACGCCGACATCGAGGTAATCCGAGAAGCGCCGCAGGGAGCCCTCGGAGAAGATGCTCAGGATATAGTCGCGCCGCTCCGAGGGGCTCATCGCCGCGCAATCTGCCGCAAGGTGTTTCCTCAGCGCTCCGAGAAGCATGGCGTAGGACCGCCCGTACTCGAATCCCTTGGAGCCGGAAAGGAGCTCTTCGGAGACGGACTCGATGATTCTGTTCGCAGCGGACCGACTGACGCCTTTTTCACCAGGTGCCGCATCGGCAATCTTGGAGAGGGCAAGCGCGTTGAACGCCATGAATTCCGAGCTTGTATCCGAGAAGAGTCCGTTGAAGTACGAGACGCCCTCTTCGTCTAGCCCGTCCATGATGAGGTCGGCAAGGGGGCCGCGCTTGCGAACGAGAATTGCGGTTCTCCCTCCCTCGCCTTGCGCAAGCTCTGCGACTTTGGAAACGATGGCAGCCGCTTCGCCTTGCTGCGTGGAGCTGATGAGGACGGGCAGTCGGGGTGTTCCGCCGACAGGGCCTCCCTTCATGTTGGAGCGAATCGCGGCACCGAGCTCTCCGATGATAGATCCTTCGGAAAACCTATGGTTATGCTCGAGTTCAAGCGGCAAGAGGCGTAGGTCGGTAGATGCCTTCTCCTTTAGTCCCGTCATCGCGCCAATAAAGCCGTAGACGCGCTGGATGGGATCGCCGAACATGCAGATTCCCGACTCTTCTGAAAGCAGACCGTTTAGGAAGATATAGCACAGGGCATTTGTGTCCTGCGCCTCGTCGACAAGCACGACAGGATAAGCTGCCGACAGATAGGACCTCAGCTTCGGGCAGAGGGCAAGCAATTCGATTGCAAGGGAGATCATCGCGGAGTATGGCAAGATGCCATTCGGTACGAATCTATCCCTGATGACTTTATTGAAGGGGTAAATCAAGCGCCTCAAGTCTTCGTCTCGACCGCGTCTCATAGAGCTGAGAAAGCTGTCGACGACATTCTTTTCATCGTAAGTCATGCCGCCACCTCGCGAAATCAGCTCGCCGACGGCACCGTTGTCATCAAACATGGAAAGCTCGTCGACGCAGACCGGCAGCGAAAGCGATCTCCAGTACCTTCGCAGCAGAGCCCATGCGAGGCCGTGGAAGTTGGTTGCCATGACTCTGCCCTCGAAGCGCCGTGCCGCGGGACCGGGAAGCGCCGACAAGGCGGCGCTCATGTCCGCTCGCATCCTCCGCGCCGCGGCGACGCTAAAGGTCAGGGCCATGACCCTTTTTGGTGGCGGGACTTCACCGGATGCCAGCAGCCAGCATGCCCGTCCGGTCATCGCCGTCGTCTTCCCATGGCCCGCCGGCGCCTCCACAAAGACCCTCCTTGAAGACGTGAAGATCGCGAAGAGCTGTGACTCGTCCCCACCGCAGCGCTCTTCGATCGCAGCCCTGACGCCATCTCTCAGGTCATCTTGCCTCCACAGCATCAGAGCCCCACCGCCCTGCGAATGATGCCCTCGTAGCACGCGGGAACGCTGTCGGCGCCAAGCGCCTCCGCCAGAGCCACACCGAATCTAACGCCCTTGTTCGATGAAAGCCATGCATGCATGAGCGCACGCGCTTTGGGCGTGTCAGCGAATTCCCCATCGAACTCCGCTCCCTGGAAATCGTACTCAGGGTCCGTCAAGTTAACGTCGTAGGCAGTGCGCGCATTTTTCAGCACATTGCTATTGCCCTTAATGGGTGTTGCCCTTTGCAAGCGATCCTCAGACTCAAGAAGCGTGATGAACGCGCTCTGGTTGCCTTTGGCAAAGAGAGCGTCGATGACCTCGGCTTCGAAATCCCGCCCGGTTGTCGTTATGTGGTCTCCCGAAGTATTAGGCGCCCCGTTATCTCTGTCGACGATGGAAAAGCTTGGGATCTCGAACTCGTCTAGGAGCTCGCAAAGCGGTCCCACGTTTTCCTTCCCGCCGGCCCTGATTGCCACGACTCCGTAATCGTCCAAATCCATCCCGAGGCTGCGCGCGAAGACCGGGATGGCTCCGGACTCCGTCTCCCCCTCAAAGGCCAAAACCGACCGGGCGAAAAAAGCCTCCCTTATCGAATCAAAGCTCCGTATTAGGTGCTTTTCCGCCTTGCTGGACAGGACGATATCCGTTCCGCACTTGACCGTTGGGGAACCTTCGCCCTGTCCAAACCGCACGATGCTCTTGTAGCCGCGAACCAGAATGTTTGGGGAATGCGTCACCATGATGAGCTGGGCCTTGATTGAATCGATTCCGAAATAGGCCTTAAGAAGGGCGTTGAACTTGTCGTCCTTCCCCTCGCAAATCCTGTGCAGGCTCTTCGAGAGCCGCCTCTGCATGTACGGGTGGAGGTGGGCCTCGGGCTCGTCGTATGCCAGCACGGCATGCAGCACAAGCTTGCCGTCGGCACCCAAGCAGAGGCTCTCAAAAAGGCGTGTGGGCGAGAGGCGCATAATGCTCTCGACTATCGAGAGAGAGGCGATGGCGAGGTACTGCAGGCCTATCCCTGCCTTTTTGAAATGGACGCCACTTTCATCCAGCAAGGTAACCAAGCTTCCAAGCGATCCGCCATCCGACGCATCAACGCCCGTCTTCACCCCATACGACGACAAGATGGGAACATCGTCGACGATTGCATTGAGCTCTGAAGACAGACCCTCAAGCTCCTTATCGTCGAGAAAGTCGGAAACTCCCTTACTCTCCTTTTCAAGGTAAAGCGCGATGCCCTTGGCGAGAACCTTGCCGACCCCTCGGGTACCGTCAAACGCCAGGTCCCCCCTGTTGAATGATGCCGTCGAGTACCTGAACATGTGAACGGACCTCATCAGTGAAGGAGGGATCTTTTCCCCGCTTCCCTCGAGCTCGAATTCTATTCGGGAATCCGGGTCGTCGGCAAAGGCGAGCACGGTGATGGTGTCTCCGGTCATGGGGTCGATGTCGAGCCCCGTCGTTCCGAGCTCGTCCTCGTCCATCTTTAGAGTGACTACAGCCCCTGACCGCTTTCCGACGTCAGCGAAGTCCTCCTCGCTGATCATTGCTTGATTGAAGATCGTGTTGAGCAGGTCGAGCACGTTCGATTTGCCGAGGTTGTTCTCCCCGACGATATAGTTCACGTCCTCGTCAAGCTTTATCGACACGCCATCGAGGTTCCGGTAGTTCTCGATCGTTAATTCGACAATCCTCATGTGGCCTCCGACCTTTAAGATTCCGCAGCTTCCATCAGTCTGACACGTTGCGTGTTGTGCTAAGCCGAGGCCGGCGGATGCCGGTTATTCCTCGTACGCGCAGCCTTTCACGGGCCCCGCTTTCCCCGCAAGGGCCGCGATGCTTTTCCGGCTTTTTTCGGGCTCGGCCGCCCCCGCTCAGAGCGGTGCCGGCGAAGCTCGCCCGAAACAACCGGTCGGCGGCGCCTCCCTGCCGGAAAACCAGCGGCTTTGCCTTCGCCCCCCCCGCGGTGCGCGGGATCCCGCGCACCCTCCGCTCCCGCTCCGGGCGGTCGGCAGCTAACGAGGAATAGCCGGTCACGGGAGGAGCGTGGGGACGATGAGGAGGAACCTAGAGGTCGGCCGCGTTCTCCACGAGGCCGAAGCGGCCGTCAAGCGTCACGAGCGCGTCGCCGTCGAGGTGGCGCAGGGGTCCGCCGGAGGGAACGCCGCGCGCCTCGTCCACATCGGTGACGGACGCGTTCCAGTCGCAAGCGGGGCAGCAGAACGCAATCTCCCCCGGGCGACGGGAGTACCGGAACATGCGAAGCTCCTCGCCGCACGCGGGGCAGCGCTGATAGGGATGGACGCTGGGATGCTCCCGAAATGCTCGAAGACGCCCATGTCATCCCCCTCCCGAGGCCGCCGCCAAACTCCTGTTCCCAACATTCTACCCCGCAGAGGGGACACGCACCTTGACAGCAGCATACGACCGCAAAGGACATGCGCTCGGCAGCGCGACGGGCGCGGGACCGCCGCCAAGCGCGGCGGGAAGGAGGAGACTATGCCAAGGAGAAGATTCGCGCCCCCATCGGACATCGAGCCCCTTTTCCACTTCTGCCACCACTGCGACGGCAACTACACGCCTCAGGAGGGCAGCATCGAGGGGGTCTACCCGGAGTGCGCGAGCGCCTCTACACGCGCCGCGACCGTGCCGGCGGCGGGAGCATGACCCCCGGGGCCATTCCCGGCCTGCGGAGACTGCCCGCTCGCGGAGGAGTGCTCCGACCTCGGGCCGTGGTGCAGGGATACCGCGGAGGCTGAGGAGGTCTCAGGGTGACGTCCTGACAGGGGGGGCGGCCCGCCACGGCCCCGGGCAGGGGGAACGACCCCCTTGCATCCCCGCCCCCAGGTGCCGCGGTGCTGAGGCCCGCTAAGAGGCGATCTCCCTCGGGATGAACCGGGACGCGACGAGCCCCGCGAGGGCGGCGACGCACACTGTGCCGAAAACCAAGGACGTCCCAGCTGCGGTGACCGTAGGGGCGAGCATCCCGCACGCGGCCGTCGAGACGGTTCCGCCGAAGCCCCTGAAGAACATGGCCATGGACGTGGCGCGGCCGGCGTCGGCCAGCTCGGCCCCCGTCTGGGCGGCGAGGTTGGAGACGGGCATTCCCACCCCGAAGCCAAGCCCGAGCGCCGCCGCGATAGCGGCGGACGATGCGACCGCCAGCACCGGGGACATCGCCGAAAATGTCGCCGCCGCGAGGAGGTCGAGAGACGAGGCAACCGCAATCGCGCGGAGACGCCCCATCGCGCGGAACACCGCGCCCGACGAGTTGCTGCCGACCATGAGAGCGAGCGTCATGGGTATGAGCACGGCGCCGGAAGACGCGGCCGGCATGCCCAGCCCCTCCTGGAGGAGCCTCGGCAGGTAGGTCACCCCGCCATGAGGGCGAACTGCACGCAGAAGCCAGAGGCGAACCCCGCGACGACCTGCCCGCGCCGGAACAGGACCGTGGGCACGGTCGGAGCGGCCTTGCCCCTCTCCACCCGGGCGAGCGCGGCCGCAAAGACGAGGAACAACACGACAAGGACGGCGAACTGGGGCAGCCGATGGAGAAGGCGCTGCCCGCGAGGCTGAAGGCAAGAACGAGGCTCAGGACGCACGGCGAGGCGACGACGCCCCCCGAGACGTCGAAGCCGCCCCTCGGGGCCCCGGGCGCCCTCCCCGGGAGGCAGCGCCCCGACAGGGCCAGGACGACGACCGCAATGGGAAGGTTGACGATAAAGATGACGTGCCAGGACAGACCCTGTGCGACCGCGCCGTCGATGACGGGGCCCACGACGCTCGCGATTCCGTACATGGCGGAGGCGACTCCCAGGTAGGGCCCCTATCCCTCGGCGCCAGCATCATCGCCGCGGCGATGAACACTCCGGCCTCAAGAACTCCGCCGCCAATGCCCTGGATCAGGCGGAGTGCTGCGAGGGCCTCGATGGTCGGGGCGGCGGCGCACAGGGCGGACGAGGCGGCGAAGAGCGCGAGGCCCACCACGTACACCCTCCTGAGGCCGAACGAGAACGCGAGTCCTCCGCACAGCAGCGTGGAGACGGTGCTCGCTACGAGATAGGCGGTCATCGGCCAGGCGTAGAGGGCCTCCCCGCCGAGCGCGGCGGCCACCGTCGGCATGGCCGTCGCCACCACGGTGGAGTCGAGCGCCGCGACGAACAGAGCGAGCATGAGGCACGCCACCGTCGACTTCCCGACCGCCTTTGGTCCGGTGGCCGGCATCGTTTCTTTTTGCATGTTTCTTCCTCTCTCCTCCGCGCCCGCATGGACGGGCGCCGCGGGCGTCCCCGCATCGGACAAAAGGAAGGAGCGGCCTACCCCCTGGACCTCCTCGCCACGGGCATCCATATCTCGCTGCGATACCCGGCGGAGGAGAAGTCCCCTCCCGCGTACACCTCGAGGCTGACGTCGCCGGCGAGCTCGTAGCCCGACGACGGGAGCCACTCGGAGAAGACCCTCCGGTAGTGCTCCGCTGTGGCCACGTCGCACGGACCCGTGCAGTCGAAGACCGCCCATGTGCCGCCGGGGACGTGGATCTCGTCCGCCCAGTCGGGAGCCTCTGCCGCGGACGCCACCGCTATCCGGTAGCTCGACTCCCCGCCCTCCGACACGTTAACCCCGAGGACTCCCCCGGGACCCGAGCCGTCGGAGAGGGCGAGCAGCCCCTCGATGCTCCCGGCGCTTGAGGCGCCTCCCCAGAACCTGTGGAGTGCCTCCCTACCCTCGTCGCCCATCTGGGCCAGCGGCTCCTCCCCCGGGAAGCCGCAGGGAAGCGACACCCCGACGAGGCGCATCCCGCCCCACGGGACAATCCTCCACGACAGGGGCTCGGCACCTGTGACGGCAAGGGAGAACGAGAGCCGTGGGAAGAGCGAGAGGCGGGCTCCGGGGCACTTCGCCTCACTGGGCGAGACGCCGAGGGCCTCCCGGAATGCACGGGTGAACGCCGTCGGCGAGCCGTAGCCGTACCGCATCGCGACGTCCACGACGCGCTCGCCGCGGGAGAGGTCGAGGGCCACGCAGGAGATGCGGCGACGACGAACGTACTCCCCGAGACCGATGCCGGCGACGTAGGAGAACATCCTGCGAAACTGCCCCTCCGTGCAGGCGGCTAGGCGCGCCGCGTGAGCAACGTCGAGGCTCCCCTCGAGACTCCTCTCTATGTAGTCCATCGCGTCGTTGAGATCTTCGATTCAGCCCATGGGTCACCGTCCTTTCAAGATGAAGAGCATGGAGCGACAAGGTACCTCGGTCCTCGCTTCTACGGGTCGGATTATGAGAGTTTTGATTATCGAAGGGTCGCGCCGCATCACGCTAAGTCCCCGGTGGTCGAAGTTGCACCGAACGGGCGCACGGATCCGGTAGCATCAACTCCGAGAAGATTGTATGAGGCCGAGGAATAATCGGCCGTATCGTTTACCAGCGCGTTTTGCAAGTTTTGAGTTCATTTTTCCCGTTGAGTTCAAATTTAGTTCCAACATGCGCAGAGCCCAGCTCGAGAGCCTCCTGTTCAATTATGTATGCTGTCCCATAAGCCCCCGGGCGCACGCAAGGCATCCGCCTCGTCACCCGGCGTTGCTATCCATGTCTCCGCATATCACGCCGTTTCTCCAGAACGGCATTCTACCAGCGTATATCTCATTCTACCAGCGTATATCTAAAGCAAAAGGCCTCCCGTCCGATTGGACGGGAGGCCCTTCTCAACGCTCTTCCGAGTTCCGGAGTGCCGACGGATTGCTCACTACCGATGGGCGTGATGATACGGAATTGCACGAGTCCCAATCATACTGGAAAGTCCAAAATACGAACATCTATACGATGATTTACTCCCACTCTTTCACGCTCGTTTGCCGTGGCGCCATTCCAGTTGGGTCTAGTTTGGTTGTCGGTTTTGTCCACCTTGCCGCCGAATCCCTCCGCGTGTCCTCGCGTAGGCGTTTGGGACAAACCCTGGGACAAATCCGCAACTATTTCGAAACCGCGAGCCCACAGTTTCATTTTTGTCCCGGGGACAAAAACAGCAAGGCTTTGAGGTCCGAAATCGCTCGAAAGGGATGCCAAAACGGCTGTTTTCCCTCTTTGGCGCCTGTTTAACGAAGTGAATCGTAGCCAGTGGCTTTATCGTCTTGCGTTCCCGCAGGTCAGGAGGGATATGCAAGAGCGATGACTGAAAGAATCGTCGCAGGCGGCTTCGCGCATGCCCCTAATCACGCTTCGGCACTGCTCGATAAGGCTCCTTCGCTTCACTTCATGAACAGAGGAGCCTTCAGTGGATCGGAGCTCGAAAATCAACGATTCCCCAAGTCAGGTACTCCCATTTTCCTTTCTCCTTATCGAGCTCAGGATACTCGCTCAAAAACCTTTCAACGCCCCTTTCCATGCGCGCAAGCAGGGCAGTTAAGTTGATGTTGATCTTTATGCGGCAGTCGTTTTCAACCCCATCCGGCTCTGGTGAGCTGGTGGATCCGTATCCGACGACCAGCTGGCTGTCGTTGTCGAAGACCTGTATGCCGATCGAAAGGAACGGCGAGTATTTTGCCCCCGCGCCGTCAACGACCGAAGATCCAGTATGGAGCACGGCGTTTCGCAGCTGGCAGAAATCGGATGCGGTGAAGTTGTCTTCCCGCATGAGCGCGTTCATCGTTCGCTCGATATGGTCTCGACTTTGCTTGCGAGATCTGTCGATGTCGTCAACCACAGGGGTGCCAGGAAACCCGAGATACCTCGTGCACCAATTTCGCTGTCCATCTCTATTGCTAGAGTCAATCAAGTTTGAACAAACATCTGGAATGGTAACTAGAACCGTAAGGCATGAGATTAGCAGCCCAGCATCGAACGCCAAGCGAGCCTCTCCGATAAGATTTCTCGGCGAGCGCTCAATGGTTCGCGGGGCGCCCTGGGGCGCGCCCACGTCGTTTTCGGTATCAGGAAGCAACAGGTCAAGCTCCGAGTCCATCGGTAAACCTCGATCTCTATACTCTCGCCGCCATCGTTCGGAACCAGCTTCACAGAATAATTGAACTGCGCCGCCGTTTGGCATAAGGTCTCCACTTTCATAGTCTTTGACTTTAGGCGCTGGTCTAGCGCCTGCGGGGTGAGACCGAGATCGATGGCAAGGGAGCGTTGGGGACGGCCTTGCCCCTCGAGTATCGACTTGATGGCATCTGCGGATCTCATTGCTGTAACATCCCCTGATAGAAGGTCGACGGGAACATAAACTCGCGGTCTTTTTTCTTTTTGTCGTCATCGAAACGAACGGCAATTCTGTCGCTGCCGATTGAGACGACCTCACCGCAGCCGAAGCTCTTATGGAAAACCTGGGTTCCCTCCTCGATCTTGGAGAGGTCCGCTTCGGTGATGGCCGGCTCTTCGGAGCTCTAAAGCCTTGGGCTCGGACTTCTTCGGATAACCGGAGAGCCACCAGCCAGCCTTGAAGTTCGTTGCCTTGCCGCCTTCCAACTTGTAGGTGAACTGCGCGCCGTTCACTGCAAGCTCGTTCATAACGGCGTCGAGCTCATCGCCGCCGATGGCCCGAAGGCTTCCTCCCTTGGGGCGGCGATCGACGATGCGGACGTTATGGGACTCGAGTACGCCGATGACCCAGTCCTTCTTGACGGGAGCCTCTCCAAGCATCGTTGCTTTCGCAGTCGACCTTGAAACGCTCGATGCCGACGGTTTGACCGAGGGTTTTACTGCAACAGCAGGCGACGGAGCTTCCGCCTTAGCGCCGTTGCCCAGAGCGGAGCCGTCGGGAGCCACCATCGATTCCTGTTGCTTCGCGTAGAGGTAGTCGTAATTGGACAGGAACGTGTCGTAGAGGCCGACCGGTCGTGGGGCGGTGCGGACTCCTAGTCGGACCTATTCGGTCCACCTATTTGTCCGCACTCCTCCATCGGAAAAGCCACCGTTATGGTCGTCACTTACGATTCAACGACCATCTCCTGTCATCTTTATGGCGATATAAAGTCTTATGTCATCATATAATTACGAAAACAGTGGGCTACCTAGAACGCCCTTACTATCACCACTCGAGTCATCGGAGACGTCATGGTATCTAACAACGACGCAAGACCCGACCTGCTCTACTCACAGGTAGAAAACAATCTCCGTCAGCAAATCATCTCTGGAGAGCTCGGCGTGGGCGAGAAGATTCCGACCGAGTTCGAGCTCTGCGAACGCTATTCGGTGAGCCGCATTACCGTCCGAAGAGCTGTCCAGAATCTCGTGGATGAAGGCCTGATCTACCGGCTTCGCGGAAAGGGCTCCTTTGTCTCCGTCCCCAAGCGAGTCATCCGAAAAGGATCGCCTAACAACTTTGGCTACCACGCCTTTTCCGATATTAGCGGCAAGAACCATAGACGGGTCCTGGAGCGGTCCTCCCTCGAAGCCACCCCTGCCCTCGCAAACGCGCTGGACATAAAGGTCGGCGATACCGTTCTGATGGCAAAGAGGCTCGTGTTCGAAGACTCCATCCCTATCGCGCTCGACTCCGTCTATGTCTCGGAAAGGTCTTTCCCGAGTTTTCTTGATGACCTAAGCGAGGACATGAGCCTCTACGGCCTCTTGTCGGAAAACTACGGCATACAGCTGGGGGTCGAGGAGCTTGTCATAGACGTTTCAACCGCACGCGAGGATGAGGCCAAGCTCCTCTCTTGCATCATCGGCTCGCCCATCTACGTGCTATCCAAGATAACCAAGGACAGCGAGGGCAATCCCCTTCACTATTCAAAATCCCTGCTCAGGGGAGACAGAGCGTCATTCCGCTTCGTGATTTCGCCGGAGGGAAAAATCCTTACCGAAGCATAAGCACATAAAAGAGGCCGCAAGCGGAGTTCGAGCTCCGCTTGCGGCCCTCAGCTTTCGTTTCTCGAGGAGAGACGTTCTCACTCTTGCGCGATCCTCCGCCCAAGGGCGTCAGTTGCCTTGAGAATGTCCACGACTTCCGCGTCGCAGAGCCTCACGGGGCTCGCGTCCCAAGACTCGGCCTGCATTGCCGCCTGCACAACTTTGCGAAGGTCGTCGTCGCTGGGCGCAAGCGAGAGCTCCGAGAAGGTTGTCGGAACGCCGCAATCCCTGCAGAAGCGCGCCACTCGCTCGACTTCCTCACTCGGGTAGTCCTCGGCAATCATAAGGCTCAGCGTCGAGAAACCCACCCTCTCGCCATGCATGGATTTCTCGCCGTCGGAAAGCACCGTCATCGCGTTGCCCAGACCGTGGGCAAGAGAGCATCCGACGTTCTCAAAACCAATGCCGCTCATGAGGATGTTTGCCTCAATCACGTTCTCAAGCGCCGGCGTAACAATACTCTGCTCGCATGCCTTGACGGCAGCGCGACCATCCCTCTCGAGCGTTTCCATGCACGCGCAAGCAATCGCGCGACCTGCCGCAGTGCCAACCGCCTGCTCGCTTTGACACCAAACGTAGTTGGCATGGCCAGTCTTCCAGTTGGACTCGCCCTCATAGTAAGTCGAGAGGGCGTCTCCTATCCCCGCCGAGAGAAATCTCGGTGGGGCGCCTGCGATGACCTTGGAGTCCACCAGAACAAGATCGGGATTCTTCACATGGAGGACAATCTCGTTCATCTCCCCTTCATCGCTATAGAGAATGGACATGGCGCTCGTGGGGGCGTCCGTCGCCGCAATCGTGGGGCACACGACGAGCGCCGCGCCACTTTGAGCGGCAACCATTTTGGCCACGTCGATAACCTTCCCGCCGCCCACGGCAACGATGACGTCAAACTCACCCCCAGCTTCATTGCTAAGCCTCGATATGCTCTTGCGGCTTATCTCGCCCTCAAATGTCAGGGTCCGATACGTGCATCCATCCAAAGAGGGGTAGGCACCATAGAGCCCCTCCCCCAGCATCTGGCACACGAAGCTGTCCACAAGGAACAGGTGGTTTTTGCCAAACATCGACGCATACCGGCCCACTCGCCCAATAACATCAACGCCCTGCAGATAGTGGCCAACAGAACACCAAGCTCTCATTTCGCGCCCCTTTCTTCTGGCCCGGTTACCAGGCCTGCGGCTTGCTCCCAGCCGAACGGCCCCACCGTCTCCGGCGGGTCCGTTCATATCCCTTGCTTGACGGCGGAAATCCTAAGCGACCATGTCGACGATGCGGACGCCCTCGCCGAACAGGCCTTCCCAATCAGACTTGAAGGTCTTAAGCGTGCCCTCGGTCATGGGGTGGACCGCCAGGGCCTCAAGCATCTCAAGGTCGACGGTGACGTTATCGGCACCGGCCTCGATGGCCTCTTGGAGCGAAAGCGGAGTCTTAAGGGAGGCCGCGCTGACCACGCAGTCGATGTTGTGGGCAACGAAGGCCTGCTTGATGCGGCGCACGACCTCGATGCCGTCACCGCCGTTCTTGTCGAGCCTGCTCACATAGACGGCAACGTATGAGGCGCCCGCCATGGCCGCGAGCATCGCCTGGTTGAAGGTGTAGACGGCAGTACAAGAGGTGGCAATGCCGGCATCCTTGAGCTCGCGAATTGCCTTGAAACCCTCCGGACATGCCGGAATCTTCACAAAGGTGTTGCCCGGAACAGCCTTGACCATTGCCTTGGCGTCCTCCACGAGCTCCTCTGCAGTGTCTCCCATGGCCTCAAGGAAGAAAGGGGTTTCCTCTCCGATGACGCCACGGATGTCCAGCGCATTCTGCACGAAGGACTTGCCGGTACCCTTGAGGCAGTTGACGGCAATGGAGGGGTTCATGCTGAAGCAGTTAACGGGATAGATGCTACTGGCGGTCTTCACCATTTCAAAGTCGCCGGTATCGAGACAAAATTCAAGCACTAGATTCTCCTAACCGAGGATTCCGACGGCCCCAAGCGCGACGCCAAGGACCATGATTGCGATGATCTGCACGAGGACGTTCACGCCCTTCTTGTTGAGGGCATACAGGATGCCGAACGCCGCCACCGGAAGGAGCTTCGGGAAGATAGAGTCGAGCGTGTCCTGAAGCGAGAACGCGGTGCCGCTGATATCAAAGGCGATGGGAGTCGTGATGGCGACGTTCGTCGCAATCATGCCGCCTATGACCATGAGACCGACGATGGAGAGCGCGCAAGTAAGCTTCTGCATGGTGCTGGGATCGGAAACCTTGGAGATGATATTCTCGCCCAGGCCGTAGCCATACTTCACGCCAAGGCAGCGCAGAGCAATGTTGACCGCGTTGAAGATAAGCAGAAACAAAAGCGGGCCGAAGGGAGAACCCGCCATGCACAGACCGCCCGCAATGCCGGTGGCGATGATGCGCAGGGTGCCGCCGATGAGAGAGTCGCCGATGCCCGCAAGGGGACCCATGAGGGCGACCTTCATGGAGCTGATCGAGGAGGTGTCGAACTCCTCGTTGTTGGCGTTCTCCTCCTCCATGGCACAGACGATACCGCCGATGAGGGGTTGCATGGTCGTGTGGCAGTTGTAGAACTCGAGGTGACGCTGGTAGGCGGCAATCCTGTCCTCGGGCCGGTCATAGAGCTTCTTGATCGCAGGGATCATCGACCAGCAGAAGGCCATGTGCTGCTGGCGCTCGAAGTGCCATGCGTGAGACGTCGAGAAGGACCTGAGGAAGAGGCTCCGGAGTTCCTTCTTACCAAGCTTCTTCGTTGCATCGCTAGAACTCATTGTCGTCCTCGCCTTCCGTCATAAAAGCCGAGCCCTGGCTGGGCATAAAGATGTGTGCCATAAAGAGAATCCCGACTATCACAACCGCGAAACAAACAATGCCCAGAACCGGAACGCCAAGATACGCCGCGAGGACAAAGCCCAACAGGAGGAAGACCGCGGTCTCCTTAGAGGCAATCATGGTCACAAGCTGGGCAAAGCCGAGCGCAGGGAGAATGCCGGTCGAGATGGTGATGCCAGCGGTGAGCCACGCCGGAATCGAAGCGACAAAGGCGGATACCGCGTCGCCGCCGAACATGAACGCCACAAAACCGATGACACCAAAAGTCACGTCAAAGAGAAAACCGTTGGCAAGAAACACCGCGGAGATGCCCTTATCATTGTCCTCGGCGGCAAACTTGTCTGCCATTCGAGCCATAAGCGGGGTAATCACGCCATAGAAGAGGTTCACCACAAAGGCAGAGAGAATCGCCGCAGGCATCGCGATGGTGACCGCCGTGTCGATGCCGTTGCCCGTGCTGATGGCGAAGGCGGTGCCCAGCACCGAGCCAACGATCATGTCAGGCGGAATGGATGCGCCGATAGCCTGCATGCCCATAAAGACAAGCTCCAGCTGGAAGCCGATGGTCACTCCCTGAGACATGTCGCCCAGCGCAATGCCGACGAGCATGCCAAGGACCAAGGGTCTGCCCAACATTGCCGTGCCGACGAAGTAGTCGGCCTTTCCCACAAAGATAATCAGAGCGATAAGAAACGCTTGAAAAGCCATTGCCCCTCCTTCAACTTACTGACCGTCACAATCAGAGGTCCTTCTCGGAAAGAACGACCTTCTTGTCCTTTGCTACCTGCCTCACCTCGACTTCCACACCATCGCGGACGAGGCCGCGGACGACCTCTACCTCTTCACCGGTTAGATGGACCGCACTGCCGAAGCTGCGGGTCGTCTCGGAGCTCTTTACGGTGCCGCCCAGATTCAGCGAGGAAATGCCACACTCGCGGACCAGCCTCTCGGCATCCGCAATGCTGCCGGTAACGATGAGCAGGCGATATTTGTCGGTTACGCCGCTTTTGATTGCCTTGATGGAATCGTCGACGCTTTTGATGACCAGCTTTATGCCCACCGGCTTTGCCAGTCGCATCGTCTTCATGCGGACCTCGTTGGATGCCACTTCATCAGAGACGATAAGAATGGCATCGGCTCCCAGGGCATGGCTCCAGGAGAATGCGACCTGGCCGTGGAGCAACCTGTGGTCCACCCTGCATAGCTTGATCATTTCTTTTCCTTTCCTTGGTTAATGCACGCTTGGCTAAATCGTTTGAAGGCACTTCTCGAACAGGGCTTTTGTCTCGGCTAGATACCCTGCCGGATCTTGGAAGCTCATTGGGTGCACGTACTCAAGCGAGAAGCCCCCTTTGTAACCGGCTTTCTTGAACGAAGCGAGAATGCCTCGCATGTCCAAGTTGCCATGGCCCCAAGGCATGTGTCCCGTGGGAGTACCGTCCACGAAATGGCAGTGCGCAATGTCGCTGCCGAACGCATTGAACCAATCGTCGACAGTCTCGCCCGCGTCGCTCATGGCGCCAAGGTCAAGCGTGAGCTTCAGGCTGTCGCTATTCACCGCATCCTTGATGTTGGCAATCTGCGCTATCGTTGGCGCGACCTGGGAGGATTTACTCCAGATGCTCTCAAGCACGAGAGTGACCCCCCGAGCATGTGCGTAGGTCGAGAGCCCCCTCAGCATGTCGATGCTTCGTGCGCGCGCTTCATCGACCTTCTCGTCAAAGTAATTCCAACCGGGGGTCACAAGAACCTTCGGGCAGTCAATGGCCTCAGCAAGATCAATCACCCTACGGAAGTAGGAGCGCGTATTGCCAACGAGGAGTTCGCCGCGAGCCGCCATGTTGTTGGGCTTTGGATTGTTCTGCTCGCCACAGAGGCACTTGATCTGAACCCCATACTCGCGCATGAGAGCCTTGAGTTTTGAAGGGTCCTCCGAGAACTGCCCGTTGATAAGGAAGTGCTGGGGACAAAGCCAGATCTCCGCATTATGCAGACCTGTTTTCGCGCAGGACTCAAAGAACTTCTCGAGGCCGTAATACCTGAACGAGATGTTCATCGGGTAAAGGGACTGGATATCCATGTCAGAAATCCTCGCCGCAGTCCCGGCCGGCATCGAGCAGGTCGTTGCAGACCATGATGGAGTCCTTGCAAGAGTCGACCGCCGCCCTTACGGCCGCGAGGTCGGGATTTGCGTCAGAGAGAATCTCGACGAGCAGGGGCATGTTCATGCCGCAGACGAGCGTAAAGTCATTCTCGGCAAGGGCGGCCATGAACTCGTTGTTCACGCTGCCGCCAAAGAGATCGGTAACGACGAGCATCTCCTCGCTGGGAACCTTACGCGCCAGCACGTCTTTGACCTGCTGGGCTAAGGTAACGTCTGGGTCGACGTATGCGCAGAGCGTTGTCAGGTCCGGCAACTCCCCAAAAATGATGCCTAGGGTATCTTTCATTCCCTCAGCAAGACGACCGTGCGATGCCAGAACTACCTGCATATCGAGACTCCAAACTTTGTTATCCGCTGTAATATTGTCAGTACTGATTATATGACATGATATAACAATTACAAGACAAAGAGGACATTTCTGCTTGCAGCGCCGCGAACGGTCGCAAATGACCGGCGAATGGGTTTAAGCCCGACGCAGTACCTGAAGTAGCTGCCGTCTGAAGCTCGGAGGCTGTCCGCAAAGTCCGAGTTGCACGGAGGCACAGAGACGCATACAGACGAAGGACGCTGTGCCGGCGCCATCTCTAGCGAACCGACGCCGGTTGCAGCTAGGCGCGCTCCCACACCCCAGCAGATCGCACCCGGGCAAATGCAAAAAGCAGACTGCGAAAAGTGCTGCCCATTCTCATGTAACTGCTTCGGTTACATGATATACTTGGCCAAACAAATACTATGTAACGTGATTGGTTACAGCCAATGATAGTTCTCTACAGCAATAAGAAACTTGAAGGGATATGCACCAACGAAGGCAAGTGCAGGCGATTTAGGTCAGATCTGGTCAACGGGGTCAAGCTAAGACACAACGCCCTTGAAGTTGCGGAATCACTAGAAGATCTCGCTCGGATTGACCCTTTAGGAAGGTGGCACAGGCTAACGGGAAACCGTGATGGCCAGTGGTCGGGGCGGCTTACGGGAAACTACCGAATCATCATCGAACCCGCCCTGGGAGGGATGCGGGTCGTCGCAGTGGAGCAAGCAGTGAAGGTTCTCTCGATTGAGGACTACCACTAACAGAAGGAGAGGAAAATGAGCGCCAGTTATGCCGTCGCGCCCGGCATGTACCTGCAGGAATGGATTGAAGAGGTATCTCTGACCCAGCAGGAGGCCGCCGATCGCCTGGGGCTATCCCGCAAAACGGTCAACGGCATTATTAAGGGAACCCAGCCCGTTTCGCAGGAGACCGCCATCAAACTGGAGAGGGTCACCTCCATCCCCAGGGACGCGTGGCTGCGCTTCGAGGCAAAGTACCGCGAGGACCTCGCTCGCCTCGAGGATGAGAAAAACCTTGCGAGTTCCGCGTCGATCATACCGGCAGAGCTCGCATCTTTTATGCGCGCTCACGGAATAACCGACGCAACGAGGAGAAACCCCGGCAAGCTTGTCTCCGACTTCCTTGCCATGGCCGGCTTCGGAAGCGTCGAGGCGTACGAGAGCGGCGCCGCGAATATGCTCTCGTCGGTCGCCACCCTTAAGGAGTCAGGAAAGCAAGTCGACCCCGCAAGCATGATGGCTTGGATTGCCCTGGGGAAGCAGGCCGAGTCGGCGATGTTCGACGGGCTCGTCGCATATGAGCCGGGCGCACTGAGGGCCAGCTTGGCCGAGCTCAGGGCTCGGGCAGCAGCAACCGACCCGGACACGCTCCGCGACATTGCGCGGATACTTTCCAGAAGCGGGGTTATCCTGCAGTTCGTTGAGGCGCCAGCCAAATTCCCTCTTCACGGAGTCACGAGGTGGACCGCCGACGGCAACCCCGTCATCCAGCTGACGGGCCGCCGAAAGAAGGACGGCTACATCATATGGACGCTCTTCCACGAGCTCGGCCACATTCTCAACGACGACAATACCGGGATGACGGTCAACTTCATCGAGGGTCGAGGCGCCCGCGCCCCAAAGAGCGACGCCGAGAAGCGCGCGAACGCCTTCGCCAAGGAAACGCTTCTGGGCCCAGGGGGACTCGCGCCCTACCACGGCCTCAGCGATTCGTCGAGCATTAAGGCCGCCGCACAGGCAAGGGGCGCGTGCCCCGGCGTCGTCGTCAACCTCATGCATCGCAACCACACGCTCGATTACAAATGGTGCAACGACCTTCTGGTGGACATGGACATCCCGTTCGTCGGCTAAGCCGCGGCGCATCGCCTAGTTGTTGTGTGCCAATAGGTTGTTTACACCGACGATGCGCGACATGGGCGGGAGGCCCCCGCACGCGCTGTGCGGGGGCGACCAATTATAGTGCTCGATGAAGGCCGGGAGGGCGTCCGCCCTCCCGGCCTCGCTCTCCCACGCCCTTCCGTACTGCCATTCCTGCGCGATGGCGCGGTTCATCCGCTCCACCTTGCCGTTCTGCCACGGGCTGTAGGGCCTCGTGTATACGTGCCGGGCGCCGGCGGCGGCCAGCAGCGCGTTGAACTCGCCGCTGCGGCAGCCCGGCCCGTTGTCGGTCATGACGCGCTCGACCGTGAGCCCCAGCCCCGCGGAGAAGCGCAGCGCGCGGCCCATGGACGCCGCGCAGGTGCCCTTCCTCTCGTCGGGGAGCAGCTCCGCGTAGGCGACGCGGCTGAAGTCGTCGACCGCGACGTGCAGGCAGGACGACCCGGCCCCCGAATGCCCCCTCGAGGGGTCGCCGCCCCGCCCGAGGGCGCGCCCGCCGCCTCCGCCCGGGATCCTCGCGACCTTCTTGACGTCCACGTGGACCAGCTCCCCGGGCCTCTCGCGCTCGTAGCGCACGGGGGTGACGGGGCCGCGCCGCCGGACCCCGCCCGCGACCCGGTCGACGTCGGCG
>ERZ838839.1049-NODE-1049-length-30060-cov-9.671355_pt1 | contig 30060 bp, 30 predicted proteins | sample MGYA00519909_ERZ838839 | MGnify/ENA primary metagenome ERZ838839 (study PRJEB31850, sample SAMEA3708843) | human gut metagenome | biome: human gut; feature: human-associated habitat; material: faeces | place: China | collected 2014 ... | reverse complement strand
CGGCTCTTGCACCATCATTGTTGCCGGCATGTCTGTCGCTGTCTTTGGCAGCATTATCAGCATGTATACTGCATTTCGGGAGACTGACAGCGAGAAGATCAAGCTCATCCATGCTCTTGGAGGCGGCAAACGAGAAGCTCTGTGCTATGTGATCTTCCCTTCCAGCCTGCCTTCCGTGATCAGCATTCTCAAAGTCAATATCGGTCTCTGCCTGGTCGGTGTAATCATCGGAGAATTTCTCGCCGCCAGAGAAGGTCTCGGATATCTGATCATCTACGGCTCACAGGTATTCCAGATGGATATGGTTGTGATGAGTATTATTCTTTTATGTATTATGTCTGCGGCGCTATATCAAGGAGTAGGAATACTGGGAAAATTTCTACAGCAGCAATATCACCAGCATTAAAGCAATCTGTCCACTGCTTCACGTTTGCTGTTCTTAGCGCCTGCATTTTTCCGCATCCTGTTCCCGCCAAAGCCTGTTTCCTGCCGCTTTTCTTTCCTGCATCTTGTAGAAAACTTGCAGGAAACAGACTTTACAGCTTCTGCTCCTTCTCCAGCTTCTCTGCTTCTTCCATCTCCTCTGCCGCCTCGACTGCCGTCTCCTCCGGAGTCTCGCTTTCAAGCGGAGCCGTACCGACCGCGATAAAGGTTCTCGCAACCGCCAATGGCAGAAAGCCTACATAGGCGCTGTAGATGCCGAACTGACCGACCGCCCACGCTCCGAGTACCACGCCCAGGAAAAAGCTGATGACCGTATAGGTATAAAGAATTGCTTTTCTCTTAAATTCCTTATCCTTTGTCAGACCGTACTGCAGCCAGCCAAGCACCGACTGTTTGAAGTTGTTCGTCATAAAGATCGTCGCGCTGTTAAATCCGTCGGCACCGGAATAGACGCCCCACTGAAATGCAGATGCAAAGAAAATCGGATAAATTCCGACCAGCGCCGGTTCAAGCGGCAGCATCGACGCCAGTGCCAGCGCAGCCGCATCCACCCAAAGGGCAAGTTTCCGCATGTTTATCTTCGTAAAGTTCGTGAGCAGATATGCGGATGCCACGCCCAGTCCAAACAGCACCAGCGCAGCCAGACGCAGAAGGACGTTAAACCACTCCATCGACACCAGTTCCGCTCCCATCTCCATCAGGTTGCCTGTCTGAGCAGAGCCAAAGTTTCCGGCATGAAGCAAAATCGCATAGGCTCCGAGAAATCCCCCGACCAGGGATATATTCCAATGAAGGATCGCATCCAGGCGATCCCGAATCACTTTCTGTACCATACCATTACCGCCTTTCGCGGTTGATTGTATCGCGCGGCGGCTGGATCGTCAATGACAATTTACAAAAAATTACCATTTCTATCATAGACATTATCTATATAATAGCAAAAAAACAGCCCCTGCCACACGACAGGGACTGCCTTTTATATTAGACTCTAGGAGTTAAGCTCTATATCTAATAATATGTAACGATTCACATTCGATTATTTATCTTCTGCGATACGTTTTTTGTTGATGTCTTTCCACATCTCAACGTCTACGCCCTTCCAGCAAAGCTTATCCGGGTTGTAGTACGGGTCTTTCTTTGCTTTCATCTGCTCTTCGTAGTCTTTGTACAGTGCAAATACCTTCGGAGACAGAAGCAGTACAACTAACATATTGATCCATGTAGATCCACCCAGTGCCAGGTCGGAAAGGTTCCAAGCCAGACCGGAATCGATATTGCCCCAGATGAAGATAAGGATAGGCATAACAATCTGCATAATTCTGATAACCACTTTACGGGTAGCTGCTTTATCATCGCCCTGGAACAGGTAAAGAACCGAAGTCTCGCCCTCGTAATAGTAGCTGATTAAGCAGGTAAAGGAGAACAAAGCCAGCATGATAGCAATGAACAGAGGAGCAATACTTCCCATAACGGTGCTGCAGGCATTCTGAACGAAAATAACGCCATATGTTCCATCTGCTGCTAACTGAGCCATCTGATCGTGCATTGCACCGGTACCACCGATGTAACCAAACTGTGTATTGTAGCATCCGCTTAAGAGCATCATCAGACCAGAAGCGGTACATACGATAACGGTATCCAGCCAAACACCAGCTGCGTTTGCCATACCCTGTTTAATCGGGTGGCTGGTCTCTGCTGCTGCGGCGGTCGGCATGGACTCACCCATACCAGATGCAGATGAGAATGTGCCTCGTTTAACACCCTGCTGGATAGCGATACCAACGCCGCCGCCCAGAAGAGCTTCTTTGGAACCAAATGCACAGGATACAACCTGAGCGATAACGCTCGGAATCTGACCTGCGTTTGCGATTAAGATAACAACGGTTGCAATCAGGTAAATGCCTACCATCGGCGGAACCAGCATAGATGCTACAGAACTGATTCGTTTAACACCACCCATAACTACAACTGCCATAGCCAGTGCGATAACCAGAGCCGAAATCCACATCGGAATACCTAAAGCGTTCTTAAATCCATCGCAGATTGTAAAGGTAGCTGCTGCCGGCATGAATAATACAACGCCCAGTCCGAAGAATGCTGCATAGAAGGTACCATAAGCTTTCCAGCCAAGACCTCTCTCAGCACAGTAAGCGCCGCCGCTTCGATACTGACCATCGATACGGTTCTTATAAAGTACGGATAATGTACACTCAGTAAAGCAAACAGCAGAGTTTGTCATACCAGCGATGATCATCCAGAAGAGTGCGCCAGGTCCGCCCATGTAAAGAGCTACGGCTACACCGGCTACGTTACCGGTACCAACACGCATCGCCATGGTTGTACAGAAGGATGCGAATGAAGAAATACCGGATTCAGACTCCGACTTGTCAATGATTCGGCTCCACATATCTTTAAAATGAACAAACTGGAAAAAGCCGAGACGGATTGTAAAGTATAAACCACTACCAACAATCAGAACTAACATTCCAACGCCCCAAATGGGTCCGTTCAACATACTGACGATGTTGTTAATTGCTTCCATATAAAGTTCCCCCTTTATTTGATGTAGTGCCGCGCGCTGGCTAAGCAAGTTTTTCAATTCGCTCAAAAAACTTCTTGCTTTTGAAAAAATTATATCACTAAAGTGAAATTTGTTCAACAAAATTATTTGAATTTATTATGCAGAGTTTTCATGATATAGCATAGAATCATGAATCCCTCTGTTTTTTTCATGAAATAAATTGCACTTTTTCGAGCGTCAATTAGTATAAATGCACAAGATATCATGATATTTTGTCTACAACTGCGCCATTTTCCGTTAGACTCCCGTTCAGAATTTTGTCCATTTTCTTTCGGAGTTTCATGAATTTTGTTTACCATTTGTTTATTTTTTAACTTTTTGTGTGTTTCATTTAGATGAATTTTTTATGTTGTATTTGAGATCGTAGGCATATTTCTATCTTTTTCTCCCATTTCTTTCACGAATATGATATACTAGGGACACTTGGCAGAGCCATCGGAATGAATGTCCGCCGCACACGCACCCATGTAATCCGCCCGGATATTCCGTATGAATCAGATTCGTATTCTACATAATTCTTACAAATCTTCTCATCCTCCTTTGGTATCTGTCAGCTCTGTACATTTTATGAATCAGACCGAACGCTTATTACGAAAATGGAGGGAGTATTTTTTGGATCTCAAAGATATGCGGCTTTTTTTAGCCATTGCAGAAGAAAATAACCTGACGCGTGCCGCCCAGAAAAACGGTTACACGCAGTCGGCGGCAAGCCATATGCTGCGAAATATTGAAACAGAACTCGGGTTTTCCCTGTTTTCGCGTTCCCAGAGAGGACTTGCCCTGACGCGGAACGGCGAGGCACTGCTTTCCCCGATCCGGCGGACGCTGGCGGCGGCGGAATATTTTGATCAGACAGCTGCCTCCATCCGGGGTGTCCAGACCGGGCACATCCGGATCGGCGCTTACTTAAGCGCTTCCGTCCAATGGCTGCCGCCCGCCCTCAAAAAGTTTCTTACCGATTACCCGGATATGACCGTTGAAGTGCTGGAGGGGTGTTCACAGGAGATTGAAGGATGGCTGGAAAATAGCTCCATCGATTTCGGCATCGTCGGCCCCCACCCGGACGGAAAGATGGACTGGCTTCCCCTGAAAAAAGAACCCTACCTGGCTGTCTGCGCGAACGATTCCCCTTATGCTGAATATGAGCGCTTTGACTTAAAGGATCTCCCCAAGGTTTCTTATATAGAAGAAAAAGGTGAAAATGACCTGCTGCGCCAGTTCCAGCAGCTCGGCATCACACCGCCAAAGCCGTCGTTTACCTCGCAGAACACCTACTCCATGCTCGCGATGGTCAGCCACAACCTGGGCGTCTGCATCCTGCCGGAGCTGGTCGTCCGTGATATTTCTAAAAATGTTGTCCGGCTGCCGCTCAATCCGCCGATGGAGCGCGTGCTCGGTGTCCGGATTCCGTCAGCCAAAAAAGCGTCCCCAGCTGCCAGCCTACTGATCGCGCAGCTGCAGCGGACAGTGTTTGAGTTAGAAGGGCCACTTTTATAGTCAGATGCTTTTTAGAAACTTAAGATGAAAGTTTTGGGAAAAGAGGAGTCATTCGAATATGAATTTTCAATCAATGGAATATTTTGCCGCGGTTGCGAAAAACCGCAGCTTCACTAGGGCCGCCGATGCGCTGCATATTACCCAGCAGACATTAAGCGCCCATATCGCCGGAATCGAGCGGGAGCTTGGATGTCCGCTCCTAATCCGTCACATCCCGCTGGAGCTTACCTATGCGGGGGAGGTATTTCTGCGCTATGCAACGGAATTTAATACAAAATATGACTGTATGCTTCACGAATTTGGCGATATTTTAAATAACCAGACAGGAAAACTGCGGATCGGCATCGCATTCACGCGCGGACACGCCATCATGCCGGAGCTGATCGCCGCCTTTCAAAAGGAATATCCCGGCGTGGATGTGGAACTCGTCGAATCTTCCAACGATGTGCTGCAAAAATACCTGCTGGACGGCACAATTGATCTGGCGATCGCCAATTTTTCAGTTCGCATTCCCGGCATCATTCTGCGGGATTTCTATGAGGAAGAGATGGTTCTCATCGTCTCCACTGCCCTGCTGCAGAACATTTACGGCAAACAGACCGAAGCCATTATCCAGGAAGTCAGCCGCCATCACCGCTACTCCCTTCTGGCTCCATGTCCGTTTCTCCTAAACCGTGAACATGATCTAGTCGGACGCATCGGGCGGAATATCCTCGCGACAGACAACTTCGTCCCCTCGGTTCATGCCTGCTCTGACAACATCGCTACCCTGCTTGCCCTCTGCGCGATGGGAAAAGGTGCCTGCATCAGCCCAAAAAACCTCGCATTTTCTATTCTCAGCAAGGAACAGCTGGATACACTCCATGTCTTTACGCTCGGGGAAGAAGCGCGGTACCCGATCAAATTTGCGTGGCTGGAACAGAGCTATGAGTGGAATATGATTTCACGGTTTATTGAATCGTCGCTGAAATGCACTCATTAAAAACAGGGGAGACAGCCTCACACACACCGCTGTCTCCCCTGTTTATTCCCCAAATGGTCCCTGTGCGCCTCGGCGCACGCCTCTTATTCATCTACCAATGTAATCTGTACCCGTTTCCCCATCGCCGCTGCGATCTTTACCATAAAATCCAGCGACGGATTGTAGCTGCCGCTCTCGAAGCGGGTGATATTCGGCTGGGAAATCCCCGCCTTTCTGCCAAGCTCCGTCTGTGTCATGCCGTTTAACTTACGATTCTGCTTAAATCCCTCGATCGTCGCCTCCCGCGCCTCCTGCTGCCAGCGCTCCATCCACTGTCTGTATTCCGCATCCGTCTGAAACGTCTCCGGAATCCTGTTTGCGTTTTTCATTGTGCTACCTTCTCCTTTTCGAATCTGCTCTGCCGCGGCGCCACCCTCCCAAAGCCCGCCGCTGCCGTCCTCTATAGAATACCATCTTTCCACCCTATAAATCAAGGTATTTCCCTGTAACGGTTCACCGGCAGTTACTTTAGATCGCCTTTTCCCCTAAAACATACGATTCGCGCGCTCTGCCACTTGAAAGCAATGCCTCTCTTCTGGTATAATAGATGGACTTATGCAAACATCTGCCTGACCGCTTCCAATCGGCGGACTTCTAGATATTTGCGGCAAATCTTATATAATGTTTGAGGAGTTACAATTTCATGGAAAAAAGAGAATCTTTCAACAGTAAGTGGGGCTTCATCCTCGCCTGTATCGGCTCGGCGGTCGGTATGGGAAATCTCTGGATGTTTCCCACCCGCGTCTCCCTGTACGGCGGTGGCTCGTTCCTGATCCCGTACTTTATCTTCGTCGCCCTGATCGGCTCCACGGGTGTCATCGGGGAAATGTGCCTGGGACGCGGCACCCGCTCCGGTCCAATCGACGCGTTCGGCGCTGCCTGCGAGACACGCGGCAGGCGCAAACTGGGTGACGCGCTCGGTTTCATCCCGGCAGCCGGTTCCCTCGCGATGGCGATCGGCTATACCGTCGTCATGGGCTGGATCCTAAAATATGCCATCGGAGCCTTTACCGGTGCCACGCTTGCCCCGGCCGACACAGACGGTTTTGCCTCTGCTTTCGGCTCGATGGCGTCCGCATTTGGAAACAATGGCTGGCAGCTTGCCGCCCTCTTCTTCTGCATTCTGATTCTGATGTTCGGCGTCGGAAGCGGAATCGAGAACGCCAACAAGCTGATGATGCCGGTATTCTTCATCCTGTTTGTCTTTTTAGGCATCTACGTAGCATTCCAGCCGGGTGCGATGCAGGGTTACCGCTACATTTTCCGCATCGATCCTGAGATCCTCGCAGACCCAAAAACATGGATTTTCGCACTGGGGCAGGCATTTTTCTCCCTGTCCGTCGCCGGAAATGGAACCTTAATCTACGGTTCCTACCTCTCCGATGAGGAAAACATCCCGGCATCCGCCGCGCGGGTTGCCCTGTTTGATACGATCGCCGCGATTCTCGCCGCCCTCGTCATCATCCCGGCAATGGCAACCACCGGCGCAAAACTTGATCAGGGTGGTCCGGGACTTCTCTTCATCTACCTCCCGAACCTCATCCGCTCAATGCCGGGCGGTACGTTGATCGCGATTATTTTCTTCGTAGCCGTTCTCTTCGCCGGGATGACCTCCCTGCTCAATCTCTACGAAGCACCGATCGCCACCGTCCAGGAAAAACTCCACCTCGGCCGCGTCCCTGCCTGCGCAGTTATCGGTATCATCGGAGCTGCCGTCTCCCTGTTAATCCAGGGCATCGTCTCCGACTGGATGGACGTTCTCTCCATCTACATCTGCCCTCTCGGTGCCGGACTCGCCGGAATCATGTTCTTCTGGGTATTCGGAAAAGACTATGCAGAAACGCAGGTCAACAAAGGTCGCGAAAAGAAATTTTCAAAATGGTTTGTACCGGTGTGCCGCTATATTTATATTCCGGTATGTGTGCTGGTATTAATATTAGGCATCGCATTGGGCGGTATTGGATGATATGAAAAAGAATGTGCCTTGGCACATTCTCGCGGAGCGTTTTTTATTTCTTAGGACGCAATTTCCTATGAAATAAAAAAATGATTGACAAATCTCATTTCCGCGCTATAATAAGAACTATCATTTAAAACCCACAAAACAAGTAGGAAATATATTTTTATAATCGTTTATGAATTTTAAGGAAAGGAGGAAACCATCATGAGAACATCTTATTCAGTTATGTCTGCTATGTGTTGTTGTATGGAGTGTATGTGCTGCTGTTGCTGTGACACTCTTACTTTTGTTGTGCAGACAGATAACTGGATGATATCTTCATGAGGTTTTTCTCATCTTGCTTTCACTGGAAAGTGATAGATACAATCCAATTTAGGAGGTCTGGACAACCAGACCTCCTTTTTTGTACCCATTTATATTTCAGTATGCAAAATTAAATATTTATATTGCATTTAGATATATCATTCGTATAAAAAACGCGACACATACAGAAGTCATTTTTCAGGAATTATCCCTTAAAAATGTGCTTCCCCAGATAAACAAAGTTAAAGGAGACCAGAAATGATTCGATTTGAACATTTAAGTAAAACATTCCAGACGAAAGACGGTGCATTTGAAGCACTGAAGGATGTGTCCTTCGAAATCGAAAAGGGCGATATCTACGGCGTCATCGGTTATAGCGGTGCCGGAAAATCCACCCTGATCCGAATGGTAAACGCCCTGGAAAGACCGACTTCCGGAAAGATTTTCGTCGAAGATAAGGACATTGGAAGCCTGAGTGCAAAAGAGCTTCGCAGCCTCCGAAAGGGAATCGGAATGATTTTCCAGCAGTTCAACCTCCTGGAATCCAAGACAATTTACGACAACGTCGCGATTGCCCTGAAACTAAACGGCACCCCCAAAAAAGACATCGAAGCGCGTGTGAATGAGCTGCTGGAGTTCGTCGAACTTTCCGATAAGAAGTCCTACTATCCGGGACAGCTCTCCGGCGGACAGAAACAGCGCGTCGGTATCGCAAGGGCACTTGCAAATAATCCGTCGATTCTTCTCTGCGATGAGGCGACCAGCGCCCTCGACCCGAAAACGACCGATTCCATTCTCGATTTGCTAAAGAAGATTAATGAAACTCTTCATATTACAATTGTGATTATCACACATGAGATGAATGTCATCCAGAAAATCTGTAATAAAGTCGCCGTCATGGATTTCGGTAAAGTCGTAGAAACGGGCTCTGTCATTCAGGTTTTCTCAGACCCGCAGTCCGATATCGCCAAACGGTTTGTCGGCAATCTCATCCACGACGTTATTCCGGAACCGCTCGTCGAGAGCATCCGCCGAGAAACGCGGAACAGCCGCCTGCTCCGCATCAAGCTGGAAAATACAGACAGCACCGAGCCGCTTCTCTGGGATATCAACCGGCGGTTTGAGGTGGAAACCAACATTCTCTACTCCACCATCAACGTTATTCAGGGCATAGTTGTCGGCATCATGCTCGTTCTCTTCATCGGAAGCGACGAGGAAATCAAAAAAGCCGAGCGCTACATTCTCGAATCAAACGAAGAATATAAGGAGGTTGTATTACCATGATTCAGCAGTATTTAGGCATTTCGCCGGACAAACTCATCAAGGCCGGTTGGGAAACCCTGTATATGGTCGGTTTTTCCCTGATTATCGGTTCCATCGTCGGATTTTTCATCGCCATTGTCTTATGGCTGACCCGCAAAGGCGGGCTCAAGGAAAATCCATTGCTTTACACGATTTTAAACGGTTTCATCAACATCATCCGAAGCACACCGTTTATCATCCTTCTGGTATGTGTAATGCCCTTTACGAAAATCATCGTCGGCACCCGGATCGGTACCAGGGCGGCTATCGTGCCATTAGTTATCTATACCGCCCCATTTTTAGCAAGACTTCTTGAGACATCGCTTCTGGAAGTCGGCGGCGGCATCATCGAGGCAGCCCAGTCGATGGGAGCGACCACGTTCCAGATTATCGTTCATTTTGTGCTTCCAGAAGCATTTGCTTCGGTTATCCTGGCTCTGACAACCGGCACCATCGCCCTCATCGGAGCAACTGCGATGGCCGGCTACATCGGAGGCGGCGGCATCGGAAACATCGCCCTGACCTACGGCTATCAGACCTTTAACTTCCCGCTGATGTTTGCGACCGTTTTCATCCTGATTGCATTTGTCTGGATCATCCAGAGTCTGGGAAACCGGCTGTCACAGAAGAGACGGACACATCAGTAAACCAAATCATATCATAAAAGCTATTAAATTATTTTATATCCAAAATAACAAAACGAAAAAAGGAGAACCCCATTATGAAAAACGTAAAAGCCTATGTAAGAACCACCCTGACCGCCGGTCTGATCCTCGCAGCTGCTGTTCTGGGAGGCTGCTCAAAGAGTGATGCTGGAAGCTCCGCTGCTGATACTGCCGCTGCTTCTTCCGGCACCGAATCTGCTGCTTCCGCCGATGCTTCCAATTCTAATAAGAAGGAGCTCAAATACGGAAAAGCTGCCGGTCCGTACACTGTCTTATTTGAGGATGCCATCAAACCAATTCTGGAAAAAGAGGGCTATACACTCACCGAGGTTGATTTCTCTGACCTTCTCCAGAATGACCTTGCTTTAAATGACGGCGAGATCGATTTCAATGTAGAGCAGCATACCGCTTATGCCGAAAATTTCAACGAAGCCCAGAAGGGTAACCTGGTCCCGATTTCCCCGATTCCGACCGTTCCGGCTGCCATCTTTTCTGCCACCGAAACCTCTCTGGACGCCATTCAAGACGGTGCCAAAGTAGCCGTTCCGGACGATGCCGCCAACACAGCCCGCGCTTATGTACTCTTACAGAAAGCCGGATGGATCACTTTAAACCCGGATGTAGATCTCTCCACTGTCACCCAGGCAGATATCACGGAAAACCCGTACAACATCGAATTTACCGAAATGAACTCCACTAATATTCCAGCTGTTTTAGATGACTTTGATTATGCGGTTATCACCGGAAGTATTGTATACAATGCAGGAATCGATCCATCCACTGCCCTTCTTCAGGAAGACATTCTGCCGCATCTGATTCTGCAGGTCGTTGTAAAAGAGGAAAATAAAGATGCTCAGTGGGCAAAAGATATCGTTGCTGCTTACCACTCCGATGAATTCAAAGAATATTTAGACAAGAATAACAATGGTTTATGGTTTGTTCCGGAGGAACTGTTTAACTAATAGGAAACAGCATCGGAAGGCACCAGCAGGAAACAGGAGGATTTCACATGGCTCTCATTTTAGATAAAACCGAACAGAAAATTGTCGATATCATCGACGCACACCGCAACGAGATCATTGCATTCGCCAAAGATATCTACACCCATGCAGAGCTGGGTTATAAAGAATACAGAACTGCAGAAAAATTTGCTTCTTTCATGAAAAATCTGGGGCTTGAGACAACGGAAGGATTGGCTGTCACCGGTGTCAAAGCCTACTTAAATGAAGAAGAGAAAAAGAATGTAAGTCTGGCCCTCATCGGGGAACTGGATGCGCTCCGCATCCCGGAACATAAATATGCCAATCCGGAGACTCAGGGAGCTCACTGCTGCGGACATCATGCCCAGCTGGCCGGTGTCATCGGTGCAGCCCTGGCTCTGACCAATGAAGATGTTAAAAAAGAGCTGGACGGACAGGTTGTATTCTTCGCCGTACCGGCAGAGGAATATGGTGAGATTGAATTCAAGAACTCCCTGACCGCCCAGGGAAAAATCAAATATGGCGGCGGAAAATGTGAACTCATCCGCATCGGTGCTTTTGATGATATCGACCTGGATATCGTCCACCACACCGGTGACAAGGATATCAGTGTGGGTTCCCACTCCAACAATGGTTTCGTCTCCAAGGTCATTCGTTATAAAGGACTGGCTGCCCACGCAGCCGGTACCCCGCATCTGGGAGTCAATGCATTAAATGCAGCTTCCCTCGGACTTTCTGCCCTGGCTTACCAGCGCGAAACCTTCCGGGATGATGACCATGTCCGAATCCATCCCATTATCACAAAAGGCGGAAATCTCGTCAATGTAGTACCGGATGAGGTGGTAATCGAAACTCTGGTACGTGCCGCCAACAAGGATGCCATCGCCGATGCTGCTGCCAAAACAGACCGTGCCTTCAAGGCAGGTGCCATCGCCGTCGGTGCTTCCTGCGAAATCACCACTATGCCCGGATACCTTCCGGCTCTGAGTGAAAAAGCCGATGAATCAGTCCTGGCAGCCGCTGAGATTGCCGCACAAACCAGTGAAAAAGATTACCAGATCGTCCAGGAAGATACCCACGCCTACAGCGGCGGCTCCACCGATGTGGGGGATGTACAGCATCTGCAGCCGGTCCTTACCTTCAACACCGGCGGTAAGGTAAGCGGTCTCCACTCCGTTGATTTCGATATCGTAGACGATGAGCTTGCCTATGTGGTCACTGCAAAAATCTTCGCCCTCTCCGCTTACCGCCTGCTTCGGGACGGGGCTGTGAAAGCAAAAGAGATTGTAGCGAATTATCAGCCCATCTTTACCAAAGAGGAGTATATCAAATATATGGATTCCTTTATTAAGACGGAGACGTATCAGTAAGATAACAGAAAAGAAGGACGGGAGGTACTTTTTACAGCACCTTCCGTCCATTTACAGTCAACTTAAAGGTCGTTCCCAGTATCTCCGCCGACTTCCGGCAAAGCATCATTCTTCCCAGGAAAAACTCAAAATAATCATACATGGAACATATCTTTTCATCTACCTGAAGATTCAGGGCAATAACTGAACGCTCCTTTTCAATCTTAAGTTTGGACTCTGTTACCGCATAATTCACACATGCATGTCTCTATTCTTCTTTTTTTACCTGCTTCAGCAGTTCTTCCGATACTCCATCCAGCAGATAATTCTTATGTCCGCTTCCTGGTCTGTCTGTGCGTTCCCGGATCTGATTCTTAACACGCTTTACTTCCTCCTGCAGATCTCTGGCCGAATAGAGTCCGCATCCCTGACCCCGGATGATAATCTGCTCCAGACGGTCAGAGGTTGCCACCATGACCTTATATTTTCTTCCATTTTCATGGGCAAACTTCTCGATATACTGATCCGCCGTCTCTGCTTCCTTTGTAAATACCACATGAATATTGTGGTAATCAATGGCCTCTGTCCAGTGTCCCTGTACCCGGTATGCATCAAATACTGCAATCACTTCGATTCCACGGCTTCCCTGATAATCACAGAGAATATCCAAAAGCTTATCTCTGGCACTGTCGATATTTACCTCCGACAATTCTTTTAATTCATCCCAGGCAAATATGATATTGTATCCATCTACCAGAAAGTACTCTGTCTGTCCGCCGGACTGCTTTCCCCCGTTCCTTTTGCCGCTTCTCCCCGGCTGCTTCCGCCTTTTTGTGCGGCACCGGCAGCTGACTCCTTCCGGCGTGCGGCAGTCTCACCGTAGACACCGGCTCCGTGGGAACAGAAGACCGAGCCGCTTGGGTTTGCCAAATCCGCATCCAGATCATAACCGGCTGCTTCGATGACCTCTTCCTCATTATGGCAGGGTCCATATCCATCCAGGGATGAAACCGGTGCACGGTCGGTAAGTATCGCCTGTCCATCCTCCAGAATCGGTCCTTCAAAAACCGCAAACCGGCGTTCCAGATCCGTCATTGCACGTCCTACCATCTTGTCCGGTATCGTCAGATGAAATGCATAAAATGGCTCCAAAAGCATCGAATGTGCCTGCATCAGGCCATGACGGATAGCCCGGTAAACCGACTGACGGAAATCACCGCCATTCAAGGTATTCACAGGCAATTTTACTACCTGTTATGATACCATGAATGGTGGGAATTGTAAAATTTTATCATCGGTTGATGAAATTCAGTACCACCACAAGCAGCAGCATATGAACTGGATAAAATGCATAACAGAGATACTGGAATGGTTTACTGTGGTAGCCCTGTCTGCCGCGGTACAGCCAGATGGGGATCAATGCCAGAAGCGCAAGCCCCTGCTGGCACAGTTCAAATTCCATGCCAAAGAGCTGAACCGGATACATCAGACCGCCCAGCAGTTCCACATTCAGCCAGTATAGGGCAGCCAGCTGTCCCAAGAAGCACCACCATTTCCGCCCATGGAGGAAATAGAACACAAATACCGTCAGAACACCGACCCCGTAGTAATCCACCATGCAAAGAGTTCCCAGTACCAGACCTGCCAGCACAACCAAAACGCACACCAGCAGATACATCCAGGTTTTTCCTTTTTTCCGTACCTGTTCCATAAGCCAGACACCTAAAAGACCCAACAGGAATGTCCAGAGGACATTCTGGTGAACTGGATAAAACCAGGTACCGCCGTACATCAAATCAAAGGGAATTTCTGAAAGCACTGCAAACAGCAGCATCCGAAGGATGTACTTTTTAAAGCTTCTGGTGTGGAAGTACCCCTCCACCGCCATAAAAGCGAAGATAGGAAATGCCACTCTTCCGGCACAGGTAAGCCACTCCCTAGCAGGAAGAAGCGTCGCCCAAAGGTGATCCATCAGCATAAGCGTCATGGCGATAATGTGCAGGACAGCTGCAGTAAGTTCAAAGTTTTTTGAAGCAGATGAATCCATTCAGTTCTTGTTCCTTTCCTATTGCATTTCTATCGTATAATTATAGCTGTATGTGTGAACATAAAGCATATTGTCCTGAGGCACCAGAAGATCCGGCTGTTTTTTCAGCTCCAGGCTTGCAATAACCTCGCCGGTGTGAAGGTTGAGCTGATAAAGATAATCCTTTTCCGAGGTAAAACCATACCCGCAGATAATAACGTCCTTTTTTACAATAAAATTCATGGTGTTACAGGTCTGATCCCCACTTCGCCAAAGAAGCTTGTTATTTTCCAGATCATAGGCAAACATAAAGCAGCTATCCGGCTGTGCGTAACCATTTGTCACACTGATGCCATAAAAGATATCATCCAGGAGGCAGGCATTATTGCCGTTGATATACCATTTATCCGTTGGATACTCCAGCACATACAGACAATTTCCGGAAATATTTTCATAAATATACAGCGCATCCCCGGACCAGATATACTGATATTCGTCATCATAGAAATTATTCCATTCCTTTCCGACCATAGGAAGGGATAACTGTTTGCTTTCATACCATTCGTTCGCAAAATCGATTCCATTTTCCTCTTCCGACACAATTTTTAACGTTAACGGTGAAACTGCATCTCCCTTCGGATGAATCTCCCCAACTCCGGATAAGTCAATGGTGATATACTTAGTTTCAGGAGCCGCATTTTCCCCTTCCCCTGCATCCTCATTTTGAATCAATACGGACTCCTCACCGGTCTCCCGGACACTTTCTGCAACACTTGACTCATTTTGCATCGTATAATCCATGTCCTTCTTGCCACAGCCAGCCAGGGTAAGCAAACAAGTCCACACAATCATAAAAGTTAGAAGTTTTTTCATATATATCCATTCCTCTATGCTCAAAAAGATGTTATCACTTTGGATGAACTTTCTTCTGAGCCATTTCTATTTGAACACGTTGAGAAGTTACCTTAACTTATCTCTATATCAAAACATGCCCGGCAGTTTCGCCGCCAGGAATAATCCAGCACCAAATGAGATCAGATTGGCCACAAAGGAATACAGGATATAATATGCATCCTCCTTTTTCTTTTCTGATAGCCTCTTAAGAATTGTGCAATACAACACTGCCTCCAGAGCAAATACAATCAGCTCAAAAAGTACATAGAAAAATGTAAATGCAAGAGGGCCGGAATTATAATTAATCACATTGAGCAGCACATTTAAGATAATTTGCGTAATAATGTTGACAACAGCCAGAATCAACAGCTGTTTTTTCTGTCTGAAACCAAACAGCAGCGCCACCAGCATTTCGATTAAAATAGTAAGGACGATCCTTGCCCCAAGAGCCAGCATCTCCTGCCGGTAATTATACGAACGGTAGGCCTCAATCCGCTCATTGGTACTCAAATCATCATTGTATTCCACCGAACCGATATCCACACCATCCATATCCACTGTATAATACGTATCAAATGCATAACGAGCATAAATTCCACTGGATACAAAGGTTTCCGTTTCCGGATAATACAGAAGAATCTTAAAATCACCCGGCGGATAATAGGTCCATGCAAGCTCTTTGCTTTCACTTACCTTCCAGCTCCGCTGCAGAAAATAGTATCCATCCGGATCCTTGTAATTCACAAAGATCTTCCAGATACCAGGATCCATGTACTCTTTCTGGGCACTCTCCGTTCTTCCATCCCAGGCACTTGCCGGACCAGTAGATTTCTCCTTCGACAGCAAAGTTCCATAACAGAGCTCATCCCCCATATGCTCAAACTGAATCCGAACAGAGGCCTTTGGTCCCATATCGGCATTGACTGTCATCGGAAACAATAAAACTACCATTATCATGCATAGAAACATCATAAAAACAGGACTGTATTTTCTATTTTTCATACCAAAAGCCTCCCTTCAGATATTTTTATTCTGGTAAAGAATCTCATCGGCATTCTTGCTGCAAAATACTACATCCGATGGGAATCATCTTCCATCTTGTAAACAAACAGGCGGTTCATCCCCTCCTGCCATGGGTATTCAAATTCCAGACGATTCCCAATTCATCACATATTCTTTTTCTCCTGTGAATTCGTCCATCTCTTCACTCTGAATAGTAAATCCTTCTCGTTGATAAAAAGACATTGCCCTGACATTCTTCTGATATACCTTTAACTGTAATCTGTCTTTTTTATCCTTGATGTAATCCAACAACATTTTACCGATGCCACGTGACTGCATTTCGTCAGAAACAAAAATACCTTCTATGTATTCATCATTTATTCCTATAAAGCCTTGAATCATTTTATCATCTTCATACACATAAACTTCCGCCTGTGGCAGCATTTCCTTCACGAATTCATAATTACTTATCCAGTATTGTTCAGGAATAAAAAAATGTGCTTTCAGATTAGTTTTCAACCATATATCAGCGACTCTATTTATATCTACCTTCTGCAACTTTCTAATCATAACGATTATTCTCCATCCAACCTGATTATAACACGATTAACTCATTACGATTTACCTATCTGTACTCAACAATTTCTTCGAAAGGTTTCCTTGGTCTTTTAGCCGGAGCTTCATTGGCAAATCCAATCGCAACAATTCCTGTCAATTGGCTGTCTGTTCCGATAAAATCCATCAGCTCATTATAGGCAAAACAAGTATTGGCAATCCATAAGGTGCCCAATCCATATCCCGTTGCTGTCAGAATCATATTTTCAATTGCTGCACCTATGGACAGTGAATCACAAATTTCAACGATTCGTTTTTCATTTTCAATGCTTGCAAATGGCGTGTGCTGATTGGTATTAAGCACTGCTATGAGACAGGGAGCCTCCTGCATGATTCTGACTGTATTCTCAGCATCCGGTATGGCAAATGCCCATTCAGGCATAAGTTCATGGGTTGTTTTTTCCGAATTTATACCATGACGCATGACATCAACCAATTTATCTTTTTCTTCACCCTGATATACAATAAATTTCCAAGGCTGCCTGTTTTTTGCAGATGGTGCGAGAGAAGCACTGTATATAATCTCTTCAATTAACTTTCTTTCAATCTTATTCGGCTTATATTTTCTTATGCTTCTTCTATTCTCGATTTCTTGTATCATAATTCCTCTCTTTTGTTAAACTTGAAGTTAGAAGTTACTTTTTGACTTCCTTCGTGATTTCGGTTGTCTTTAACTGTACCTGATAAGTGTTTTCTTCTCCGCTCAAATTGGTTGTTTTCAAATCGCCACCATAGCAAATTTCATTTTTGCCATCTAAAATAATTACACTATTCGACACAGAAATATATTCATTTTCTCCGCTAAATGAACTACCTTTTTTCCATACTTTAAATAGAATATCCCATATCATAGGCTTTTTTACTCCTGTAACAGCCAATCAGCTATATCGTGAACTTCAATTCCTTCATAGCTATATTTCGGATGCCTGGTTCTGGCAATGATCATTTTCGGATAGGCATCTCGGATCTGAAGCAGAGGGGAACATTCTCTCTCAAATGTCTCCTGCCCGGAAATGTTATCACTTACTTGAATATAAATTTTTTCGCTGCCCCTCTGAGCAACAAAGTCAATTTCCTTTTTATAGAGTTTGCCGACATAGACATCGTATCCACGTCGAAGAAGTTCGATGCAAACGATATTCTCATAAACTCTGCCATAGTCCATATTTCTACTTCCCAGAATTGCGTATCGAATACCGCTGTCACACAGATAAAATTTCTCAGAACTTTCGAGATATTTCCTGCCACGAATATCGTATCTTTTAATATCATAAAACACAAAGGCATTACACAAATACTTGATGTACCTGCCTACGGTCACATGATTGGTCGGGCTCTCATTTGCTGTCAGCAGCTGACTGACCCTATTAGGCGAAGTCAGATTGCTGATATTGTCCATCAAGAACTCGCTCAGACGCTGCAAAACCAAAGTGTCCGGCAGAGCATATTTCTGTACTAAGTCCCTTGTAACAATGGTTTCGTAGACTTCCTTTATATAGTTTGTTCTGTCTTTTTCAGTTCTATAAGCATAGGAACCTGCTAAACCGCCTTTGATGGAGTAATCATCAAAGAGTTTATCTTTATCACTGACATCATCGTAATATTGGCAATACTCCTGGAAGCTGAAAGGAAACACATGAATTTCAATATATCGTCCGGTAAACAACGTTGCCAAATCCGCACTCAACAGAAATGCGTTGGAGCCGGTTACATAAATGTCGTATTTTCCTTTAGAATACAGGCTATTGATTGCTAACTCAAACTTGGGACACATCTGAACCTCATCTACAAACAGATAGTTTGTTTTTCCTGCCTGATAATGTTCTTCCACATAGGCGTGTAAGGCATGGTATTCCCTGATTTCTTCATACGTCAAATCCATGAAGTCAATGAAGATGATATTGATATTTTCAAAATGGCTTTTCAGGTACTCAATATATGCCTGCATCAGCTTGGATTTGCCAGATCGACGAATACCTGTGATAATCTTGATGTCGGGAGTACCGTTCAGCTCAATGATTCTGTCGAGATATTTTGTTCTTGTGATTGTTTTCATATAGTCACCCGCTTTCAAAAGTTGAAAAAAATTCATTTCTTGAAACTGCTTTGATATTTTTATTATACTGTCTATAAATAGTATATGCAAGATGCCGCTTTCAAAAACAACAAAAAATTCATTTTTCGAAAGTGGGTGTTATGCAAAGGCAATCCTTCCAAAGTAATCAATTTACTTTCACAATAATATGAATTATTATATTAGCAAGAAGGAGAACACAATATGACCCAATTTGAACAATTAGATTTATTGCTGAATGAATATGGAGGAATAATTCATGAGCAGAATACTTTTGTTGGAAGATGACACAATGATTGCTTCGGGGATTCTTTATGCACTTGAGACAGAAGGTTATGAAACAAATCATGCCACAGGTATAAAAGATGCCGGAAGTTTAATAGAACATTATAATTTTGACCTGGCAATTATAGATATGCAGCTCCCGGATGGAACTGGATTTGATGTAAGTGAGATATTCCAAAATACTGCTACATCTGTGATTTTCCTGACAGTTGTGGATGATGAAAATACAATTGTGAGGGCATTTGATGAAGGAGCAGAGGATTATATTGTAAAGCCTTTCAGAATCAGGGAACTTTTGGCGAGAGTCCGGCGCATTTTATCTGCCAATATTAAAAATGGAGAGAAGGACAACATAATCTATATAGGTCATGCAGCCATCCATACAGATGAGGCAAAAGTTTATGTGAATGATAAAATCATAGAACTTACAGCATTGGAATATCGGTTGCTGCTTATTTTTGCGAGTAATAAAGGCTTACTTTTGACAAGGCAGCAGATTCTTGACAAAATATGGGACGCAGACGGCAATTTTGTTGAGGATAATACGCTTACCGTTTATGTGAAACGGCTGCGGGAGAAACTTGGAGAGGCAATACACATTGAGACTGTGAGAGGAATGGGATATCGTGTGGATTAAGAAAAAAGAGATAGAACAGTTGTCGGAGTTTGTGAAAGGCTATAGTTCCGGCGAGGAACTGGATATTCGAGTGAATAAGGAAGGCTCTTTTAACATATTAAAAAATGATATTTATGCTCTTGTGAACACGAAAAATGAACAGATAAAGGCAGTTGAGACAGAACGAGACAGTCTCTCTGACTATATGGCAGATATTTCCCATCAGTTAAAAACACCGATTACTTCCATGATGATTATGGCGGATTTATTGGAGGAGGCAGAGCCGGAAAAACAGACAGAGTTCATTCATAACATACAGGTTTCGTTAAATAAAATGGAGTGGCTTGTAGGGGCACTTCTTAAGATGGCAAAGCTTGATGCCCATGCAATTGATTTTATCAAAAATGACATCCACACGTCAGAACTCTTAGAGGCGGTAAAACCATCGGTGGCAATCCTTTTGGATATCCACAATCTGACCATAGAGCTGAAACAGGATTGCATCATACATTGTGATAAACACTGGACCACAGAAGCACTCACAAACATTGTCAAAAATGCGATCGAATATTCACCGGATGGAAGTGTGATTGAGATTGACAGCGGAGAAAATCCCATGTATAGCTGGATCTCGGTTAAGGATAGCGGTATGGGAATGGACAAAACAGAGTATGCTGCTCTTTTTAAAAGGTTTGAAAACTCTACCAATGAAAATGGATTTGGAATCGGAATGCCGCTTGCACTCTCTATTCTGAAAGGACAGGGTGGTGACATTGATGTTGATTTTGGAGGCAGGGGAGAGGGAACGACTTTTATTTTAAAATTTTTTAAGTGAATTGTTTCTAAGTGACAAAATTGTCACAATAATAACTTCTTTTGTCACGGTACAGTCATTTTGCATTGCTAGGATGGTATTTAGGCTTTTGCGAAACTTATTAAAACCTAAATTGAATTGTGAGAAATTGACAAAAGACATGAAAGACACTGGGGAGCCGCCGGTACTTAGAAGGCTGGTACAACGGTAAGTTGTGCCTGGCTTCTTAGTACCGCTGCGAGCGACACGTAGCGAGAGCGTGTCTTGAATGTTTTTGTTAATTTTGAACAATTTAAAGAAGATTATGAGGAGTTTCGCAATTGCCTAACTAGGAAAATAACAAAAAAGGAGAATCATTATGGAAGCAGCAATTATCTGGATCGCATTGATTATTATATTTGCAGTGGTGGAGATCATCACGGTAGGTCTTACCTCCATCTGGTTTGCAGGCGGAGCAGTGGTGGCATTGCTTGTAGACGCAGCCGGGCTTGGACCGGTATGGCAGTTTGCAGCATTTGTGGTCGTGTCGGTGATCCTGCTTGTATTTACAAGACCATGGGCATTAAAATATATGAAGCCGCGTCTTGTGAAAACAAATTATGAGGCAGCAGTGGATAAGAACGTATGCCTGACAGAGGCGGTAGATAATATTAAGGGAACCGGAACCGCCGTGTTAAATGGACAGGAATGGACTGCGCGCGCTTACGAAGATGGAAAAACTTTTGAGGCCGGCATGATCGTGAAGGTAAAAGAAATCCGCGGCGTGACGCTTTATGTGACAGAGAGCGATGCAATGCCGAAAAAAGCAGAGGAAGCAGAAGCACCAAAGGAATCAGAACAGTAAACAAAAATCAGACAACATGGTATGACAGAGAGATAGAAAGAAGTGAAAAAAATGAAATTAGGAATGGTATTTGAAGGCGGTGCGAGCCGGACAGCATTTTCCTGTGGTGTGATGGACGCATTTCTGGAAGAGGAACTGATGCCGGATTACTTTATCGGTGTCTCGGCAGGAATCGCATTTGGCGTGTCGTATCTGTCAAAACAGAAGGGACGTAACCTGAAACTTTTAGAAGAATATATGGCAGATAAGCGGTACATGGGATTGAAATATCTGTTTGACCGCAAAAAGAAGAGTTATTATAACATCGGATTCGTTTTTGACGAAGTCCCGAATAAGCTGCTGCCGTTTGACTACGAAACTTTTGCAGGATACAAGGGTGTCGTGGAGGCGTGTGTGACCAATATCCATACAGGAAAAGCAGAGTATCTGAAAGTGCCACAGAGCGTGGAAATGAAAGATACACTGGTGGCAAGCTGTTCCCTTCCAATTTTATTTCAGCCGGTCAAAATCGGAAGGCATTATTATCTGGATGGAGGAATCGCAGATTCTATCCCATTCCGGCATGCTTTGGAGGAGGGCTGCGACAAACTGATCGTCGTGCTGACCAGAGAGCATGGTTATGTGAAAACGACTGAGAAAGCGATCCGGATCACGGACAAACTTTACAAAAAGTATCCAAAAATCGTGGAAGCCATGGATACAAGGGCTGAGCGTTACAATGAGGATGTAAAAAAACTGGATGAGCTTGAGCAGCAGGGAAAAGTTTTTGTGATCGCACCGGAGACGACACTCGGTGTTGGACGTACAGAGTCTGATCCAAAGAAACTCAGGGAACTTTATGAGGAGGGCCGACGCATCGGTCAGGATAGAATGAAAGACCTGAGAAAATATCTGGAGTGTTAGGATTTATAGAAAATAGACAATTGCGAAACTCATGAAAGTGTAAATTGAATTGTGAGAAATTGACAAAAGACATGAAAGACACTGGGGAGCCGCCGGTACTTAGAAGGCTGGTACAACGGTAAGTTGTGCCTGGCTTCTTAGTACCGCTGCGAGCGACACGTAGCGAGAGCGTGTCTTGAATGTTTTTGTTAATTTCGAACAATTTAAAGAATGTGATGAGGAGTTTCACAATTGTCTATTTATGAAAATGATAAAAGGAGTAAACAAAAAGATGAAAATCGTTTTTTTAGATGCAAAATCCATTGGAGATGACATTGACCTTTCGGGTTTTGACCAGCTGGGAGAAGTAGTAAAGTATGGATTCTCCACACCAGAGGAAGCAGGGGAGCGCACGAAGGACGCAGATGTTGTCATTATCAATAAAGTACAGATCAACGAGCAGACGATTGGCAGGGCAGATCACCTGAAACTGGTCTGCGTGACTGCTACCGGTACCAATAATCTGGACAAGGAATATCTGGCAAAGAGACAGATCGAATGGCGCAATGTCGCAGGCTATTCCACAGAGACCGTTGCACAGCATACATTTGCGTTATTGTTTTATCTGTTGGAAAAATTGAACTATTACGATCAATATGTAAAATCAGAAAAATATATCGGAGATACGATTTTCACACATTTCTCGAACATATTCCATGACTTAAACGGCATGACATGGGGAATTGTCGGACTTGGAAATATTGGCAGACGTGTTGCAGATATCGCAAAAATGTTTGGCTGCCATGTCATTTACTATTCAACTTCCGGTAAGAATAACCAGGAGGGGTATGATAGAGTCGATTTTGATACTTTGCTGACAACATCCGACATTATATCCGTGCATGCGCCGTTAGATGCCAACACACAGGATCTAATGAACGCCGAAGCCTTTGCAAAAATGAAGAAATCTGCGATTTTCTTAAATCTCGGACGAGGACCGATCGTGGTGGAGCAGGATCTGGCAGATGCATTGAAAAACAATGAGATCGCAGCGGCAGGACTGGATGTGCTGTGTGTCGAGCCGATGAGTGCAGACAACCCGCTCCGTGAGATCAAGGACAGCAATAAGCTGATCATCACGCCTCATATCGCATGGGCGAGTGTTGAGGCAAGAACAAGACTGATGAATATCATTCTTGGTCAGGTAAAGGAATATTTCAAATTATAAATAACACAGCCTGAGACAATTCCGTGCTCAGGCTGTAATTCTTTTTTAAGACGGCAGTTCACTGGATAACCCACTGTGAAAAGAGGCGTTTCCATAGTCTTTCAAAAACTGTTCGGTCAGAAGTGATGCTTTCGGTGAGTGTATCCGTTCTTTCAAGAGGGCGGACAGCTCATTTAAACAATAAAGGTATTTTACTTCGGCTTTCTCATACAGATCGAAGAAAGATTCCACGGATGTGATGGACGGATCCCATGGGTTTGTCCATTTTTTGTGCTGCATGTTAAAAGGATCAGTGCGGAATAACAGCGAGTCGTTGGCGATCAACGGTGAAAATACCGGGTAGCCGAGTGTATGCTTTTCTGCAAAACGGAACAGCACTTTTTTCTGTCCGGTGCCATCGTATAAAATCCGGAAACCAAGCTGCGTGGCGAAAATCGCCATAAAAATCGTATAGCGGCTCACAAACAGACCGTGGTAAGTATGCTGGTAAGCGTAGTGGAGCATACGCGCGACGATCCATTTCTGACGAGGTGTCAGCATGATCGTATTTTCCATATGGAAGTCAGCACGTCGTCTGTGGTACTTCAGCTCAAGCAGAGAGGTGTCGATCTCGGTCTCTAAATAAGCGTGGCGGGAAAAATAACCTCTGTCATTTTTTTTATAATGGGTGCGTCCATAAATAAACGGATGGCAGATGGAATCTAATATATAATGTCCCAAAAATCCTTCCAGATAAGCATTTGCGATCTGCAGATCTTCCGGCTTCTTAAAGATACTGCGGCTCTCTAAAAGTGCGGCATAAAAAGCGCCGGTATTTTCGGTGTGCGCCATGTCGCCCAAATTGTGTCCGTGCAGTACGTAAGCCGGCAGATAATAGAAAAAAATGTCAGGTCCCTGATGCCCTAAGGCATAAACCGCCCTGTTTTTATATAAATTGTTTTTCAAAACCGGATCGTTTAATTTCTCATACATATCACGACCAAAAATATAATGTGTCACGTAACCGGGCATAAAGTCATCTCCTAAGTAAAAGTATTTCATTTTCAGTACATTTTTATTATACCCACAAAATCAGTAGCTGTTAAGCAGAGAAGTCATTATTAAGAAAAATATAATAACTGCGCAAAAAGGTGGATAAAATTATGACAATGTTTATAATAAAAGTAATATGCGAAAGAGGAGAAGGAAATGAATTTAAATACAATAGGGGGAATTTTACGATTTTATCGAGAAAAATATAACTTTAAACAGAGCGATGTTTGTAATGGAATATGTTCATTTATGGAGGAAACATGAAAAAACAAAAGATATTTTTAAAAAATAAACAATTATTAGGATTTTATCTGGTGGTGGGAGTTCTTTTTTCTGTTATCAGTGTTGTTGCACCATCTATATCCGGAGAACTGGTAAATGCGGTTATTTACCGTCAGGGAGATGTGAAAGTATATTTGTTTTTACTTGTTTTAACATATATACTTTTACTACTGTTTTCCATTGCGGATCAGTATTTTTTTCAGTATTTCCAGATTAAGGAAAAGAATGCAATGCGAAACGAACTGTTTCAGGCATCCCTAAAGAGAGGAAATCAGGAAAAAGAGCAAATTGCAGCATTTACATCGTTTGTGAATAATGATGTGCCGAATATTGTAGAGAATTATTATGGTGGTACGGTTGATATTATAAAATGTGTCTGTATCATCATTTGTGTTGCATTAGAACTTTTTCAGATTCATTGGCTTTTGGCGGTAATTATTTTTGGAAGCAGCATATTGATTATTATGATTCCGAATATCATGCGTGGATATGCATCGAAAAATCGAAAAAATTACGGAGAAGCACTCGAAAAATTTAATGCAGTGCAACAATCGCTGTTAAGCGGAGCAGAAACTGTAAAGGTGTGTTTGTACAGAAGCAATGCCAAAAGAATGATAGAAAATAAGAACAATGAGATTGAAAAAGAGGAAAAACGTTTGCGAAACTGTCAGGTAAGTGTTTACGGGCTTGCCGGAGGTATGCAGATATTGAAAAGATTTTTAATTCTTGCGGTAGGCGTGTATCTAATTTATAGAAATATCATAAAGGTAGGGGGACTTTTGGTAGCAGTCCAGTTGGCAGAAGTACTGGCTGCACCGGCAGAAACACTTGCCTATCTGTTAAATGCAAAAAATGAAGCAAGACCACTTGTAGAAAAATATGAACAGCTTGCAGAAACAGAAGAAGACCGGGGAAAAACAGATATCAACGATATAGAAGATATTTGTGTGGAACACTTATCCTACGGGCGAAACGGAGTAAAAATAATCAAAGATGTTTCTTTCACCTTTGAAAAGGGCAGAAAATATATGTTGACTGGATCAAGCGGAAGTGGAAAATCAACGTTTTTGAGATTAATAGGAAAACTGCAGGAAGGTACATATCAGGGAAATATCCGCATCAACGGCATTTTACTGGAAGAGATAAATATGGATTCTTTATATGGAAAGATGGGAATCGTATTTCAGGAGCCGTATTTATTTGGATTTTCACTAAAAGAAAATATTATTATGGGGCGCAATGTAAAAGACAGCGATTACGAAGCAATTTTGAAAAAATTAAATCTGGGCTATTTGTTGGAACGCTTCTCAGATGTGGAACTTGACACAGAAATGGTAGCAAAATTATCGGGAGGTGAAAAGCAGCGGATTGCATTGGCAAGAGCGATGGTTGGAAAGCCGCAAGTGTATCTGTTAGATGAGATTACTTCCTCTTTAGATGAGCAGAATGCCCGAGAGATGGAAGAAATACTGTTAGCCGAAGATGCTATGGTTCTTTATGTATGTCACAAAATCATACCAGAATTGAAAGGACAGTATGAAATGCTGACATTTTAGGAAAGTAAAGGAAGCCAGAAAAGAATAATCCGTAATCATACGGTTGACTTTGAAAAAAACAATGTTATAATGCATATAGTATTAAAAACTACATATCATAATATCGATATTCAATATGACGGTTTCTGTATATAGATGATAGACAATAAGTGGAAAATGTATATTGACATGCGACAAAGAAAAATTTTTGCATATTTAAAAAAAACATGAAATTTCATATACTTTCCACTAGTAAGAGAGAATATAGTTGTGAAAGCCTAAATATCTATACAAACGAGACAGATAGGTTGATTGGTGTGGAAAACGGAGGATTATGAGATGGCAAATTTAGTAGAGACAGTGGAAAGAAAAGCATTTGGTGTCGCAGTCGATGCAACATTAAAAAATCTGAATAAGGATCGTGAGAAAGCACTTCTGCAGATTGTTGACCTTGCAGAAAAATTTATGGGAAACAACTTCAGCAAAGAAGCGTATGATGGCGCGAGAGCAATGATCAAAAATCCAGATCATAAATGGATGAGATATGTAAACCGTCTTTTAGACGAAACAGATCCACACGTTGCTAAAATGACAGCATTAAACCTTGGTTTTCAGGCTGCATTTTTAGGAACAAAGACAATCCGTAAGATGAGGGAAGTACACAACTGTAACATTCCATGGCTGATCTTAATGGATCCGACATCTGCATGTAATCTGCATTGCACCGGATGCTGGGCAGCAGAGTATGGTAATAAGTTAAACCTGACATTTGATGAAATGGACAGCATTGTCACACAGGGCAAAGAGCTTGGTATTTACTTCTATATTTATACCGGCGGTGAGCCGCTTGTCAGAAAGAATGATCTGATTGCACTGTGTAAGAAGCATTCCGATTGTATTTTCCTTTCATTTACAAACGCAACGCTGATTGATGAGGCTTTTGCTGATGATATGCTTCGCGTAAAGAATTTTGTTCCAGCAATCAGTGTAGAAGGTGATATGGCAGCACATGATGGCAGACGAGGAAAAGGCTCCTACGAGAAGGTAGAAAAGGCAATGAAGCTGTTAAAGGAGAAGAAGCTTCCATTTGGTGTTTCATGCTGTTATACAAGTGCAAACTGTGACAGCATCAGCAGTGATGAGTTTTATGATTGGCTTGTTGATAAAGGTGTATTATTTGCATGGTATTTCCACTATATGCCAGTTGGAAATGATGCAGTACCGCAGCTTATGCCGACACCAGCTCAGAGAGAGATGATGTATGACCGTGTTCGTTATTGCAGACGTACAAAGCCGCTCTTTGCAATCGACTTCCAGAACGATGGCGAGTATGTTGGCGGATGTGTAGCTGGAGGACGCCGTTATCTGCATATCAATGCAAATGGTGATGTAGATCCTTGTGTATTTATTCATTATTCCGACAGCAACATTCGTGAGAAAACACTTCTTGAGTGTCTGCAGTTTCCGTTATTTATGGCATATCATGAGAATCAGCCATTTAACGAAAATCATCTTCGCCCATGTCCAATGCTTGAGAATCCGCAGAAGTTACGCGAGATGGTAGCAAAGACACAGGCAAAATCAACTGATATGCAAAGCCCAGAGAGTGCAGATCATCTTTGCAGCAAGTGCGATGAGTATGCAAAGAACTGGACACCGTCTGCAGAGAAGTTGTGGAATGAGTCACATAAAGAATAAGTGATAGGCAGCCTGAAAGTTAACAAAGGGCTTTTCATGAAATTAGAATCCTTCCTGATAAGATACCATTTATTTGTATTTTGTATCTTATGTCAGGGAGGATTTTTTGCATTGCAGTTACAGTTCATGGATAAGCCAATATTGCGGCAAAGCCCGAAGGTGAAGGGCTTTCGTTGCATGACGCATTGTAAATTTTGCAAGAAAAATGAATTGACAGCCGCTTATTGTAAGGGTAAGCTAATATTATGAAAATTAAGGTTCATTGCTAGAATATTAGAAAGAGGGTGCAAAGAATGGGAAGATTTGTAAATTCAGGAAACAGTGAGTGATAAGTGGGATATGTTAATTAGAGACGAATCAGCAAAAGAAAATGTGCAGAAAGAGTATATTGATTTTTTGAGAGGAATGGTTAAATGAGAAAAGAAAAACTAAGAAAAAAGCAGTGTCTTATAATTGCTATGAGTATTTTAACAGTGCCCTTTAATAATATCCATCATGTGCAGGCTACAGAGACAGATCAGCAATATCGAAATCTGGAAAAATTATGTTTGGTGTGGGGCTATACAAAATATCGTCATCCGGTATTTCTTTCAGGTCAAAAAGATTGGGATGAAGAGCTATTAAATTTAATTGATCCGGTCAGTGAAGCTTCTAATGACGATGAGGTAAATAAAATCTTGTATGAGTGGTTTGAGGGACTTGGCAGTACAGACTATGGAACAGATTTTTATGATCTATCATGGGAAAATGCAGATGAGGATGATAAATTGTTTTTAGCAGATACAACATGGCGCGATGATCCAGAATATCTCGGTGAAGACTTGTCATCTGCATTGATGGAAATTGATGAGGTTCCAACGATATACCGTGGAAATGCACCGATGTTTATTACGCGAGATCAAATTAGTATAGCTAGTTTTGATAATGAAAAGGTACTTGACGATTTTGATTTTTCGGATAAGGCAGATCGATTGCTTGGACTATTTCGTATGTGGAATGTAATTGAGTATTACTACCCGTATTTGAATATCTTAGATAAAGAATGGATTGAAATTCTTGATGAGATGATTCCGATTATGCTTGAGGGAGATGATGAGCATAGCTACTGTATGGCGATGGAACATTTTACCGCACAGCTTCATGATGCACATGCTTTATATGGATATGCTGGTGTATTGGAAGAATATGGTGAGTACAGTGCACCAGTACGCTTAATCCAAGCAGAAGGGAAATATGTGGTAAATCTTGTATATAAAGACTGCGACCTTCAAGTAGGAGATGTGATTGTGGCATTTAATGGCAGACCAATTGAAGATATTATTGAAGAACAAAAACAGTACATATCCATCACAGAAGATGATAAGATCTTAAATCAAATGGAGGGATTTCTTTTAAGAGCAAAGGAATCAGATATGGATATTACTGTCCGTCGAGGTGATGATGAGATTTCTGTCAAAATACAAGGGTTATCATTAGATGAAAATCAGGCAGTAAAAGTAAAAGAAAAAGAACCTTATGAAGTATTAGATAATAATATTGGACTAATGAACCCTAGCGTGTTAACAGATGATGAATTTTCAGATATTATGAAAAAAGTGAAAGAAACAAATGGACTTATTATTGACCTGAGACAATATCCTAAAAATGGTAATTGGATTAATAAACTTGCCGAGTATATTAAAACGAAAGAGACACCATTTTGCAGATCTATTTATAATTCTCCTACAATTCCAGGAGCCTATTTAATAAATTATGTAGAAACATCAGGAGGGAAACAAGTACCATATCATTATGAAAAGCCAGTAGTAATTTTAATGAATGAGCGAACACAGAGTTTGGCAGAATATACGATAATGATGTTTCGTGACGCAGATAATACCGTTGTGATGGGTTCAAATTCGGTTGGGTCAGATGGTAATTTAGCCTATTTATATGCTCCAGAGGGAAATATTTTACAATTTTCAGGTATTGGAATATTGACGGCAGAAGGAGAACAAACACAGAGAATTGGATTATCACCTGATATTTATGTGGAGCCTACGATTGCAGGAATTCGAGAAGGCAGAGATGAGCTGATTGAAGCTGCGATTCAGTATATTGAGAAGAAAAATAATTAAAAAATGAGGTTCGT
>ERZ838839.1035-NODE-1035-length-30250-cov-4.027157_pt1 | contig 30250 bp, 28 predicted proteins | sample MGYA00519909_ERZ838839 | MGnify/ENA primary metagenome ERZ838839 (study PRJEB31850, sample SAMEA3708843) | human gut metagenome | biome: human gut; feature: human-associated habitat; material: faeces | place: China | collected 2014 ... | reverse complement strand
ATTAAATGCTGCGTTATCAGGACCAGTTGTGTTGATCAGCGGGTTCAGTCCGACAACCACACTGTTGTTGGAGATGTTCAGAACCTGTTCTGTTTTTCCGTCAGAACTTGCTTTTTTGTCATCTCCGCCACATCCGGCCAGACAGCTGACAGCCATTGCTACTGCAAGCCCCATCGCTAATGTTTTTCTTTTTTTCATAGTCTTCCTCCTTTATATCCAGCAAGATTACGCTTGCGGGTGATCTTCCATCAACTCTTTTGCTCTGTGACAAGCTACAAAGTGTTCCGGTTTGAGTTCTTCAAGCTGCGGTGTCTCCTGATGACATTTTTCTGTTGCATATCTGCATCTCGTCACAAATCTACATCCAGGTTTTGGATTAACCGGGCTTGGGATCTCTCCCTCGAGTCGAATTCTCTTCTTCTGTTCTTCTGTGTCCGGATCCGGAATCGGAATCGCTGCCATCAACGCTTTTGTATATGGATGAAGTGGATTCTGATATAATTCATCACTCTCTGCAAATTCAACCATATTTCCCAAATACATTACACCGACACGGTCTGAAATATGTTTTACCATAGACAGGTCGTGTGCGATAAAGAGATAGGTCAGGTTTTTCTTCTGCTGAAGTTCGATCAACAGATTGACAACCTGTGCCTGAATGGAAACATCAAGAGCTGAAATCGGCTCATCACAGACAATGAATTCTGGTTCAATAGCAAGTGCTCTTGCGATTCCGATACGCTGTCTTTGTCCACCCGAAAACTCATGAGGGAAACGAAGTGCATGCTCTCTGTTAAGTCCGACCAGTTCCAGTAATTCATAAATCTTTTCCTGGCGTTCTTTTCCGGTGTAAAGCTTGTGAATGTCAATTCCTTCCCCGATAATATCACCAACTGTCATTCTCGGATTCAGTGAAGAATATGGATCCTGGAAAATAATCTGAGCTCTCTTTGTAAACTCTTTCTTTTCATTTTTATTCAGTTTATTAATATCAACTCCGTCAAAAAGAACTTCACCGCCTGTAGCCTTGTAAAGCCCCATAACCGTCTTTCCACAGGTTGTTTTACCACAGCCGGATTCTCCTACGATTCCAAGAGTCTCACCTTTATAGATCTTAAAGTTTACCCCATCCACTGCCTTCAGTGTCTGGTTTCTTCCAACCTGAAAATACTTCTTCAAGTCTTTTACTTCGATCAGTACTTCTTTCTTATCCATGGTTACTGTCTCCTCCTTATCATATTCTCAGGAAGATTGCTCACATCCGCTCTTGGATCGTGAAGCCAGCAGTTACATTCCTGTGTATCACTGAATTTTGTAAGCTCCGGATATTTCTTTCTGCAGATATTCATTCCATACTCACAACGCGGAGCAAAAGAACATCCAACCGGCGGATTGATAAGATCCGGCGGCGTTCCTTTTAAGGAATACAATGTTTCTTTGTTTATAGAATGGATCTTCGGAACGGAATCCAGAAGAGCTCTCGTATAAGGATGTGTAGACTGATAGAAAATCTCACGTACATCACCACGTTCTACAATTTTTCCTGCATACATAACCTGAATCTTATCTGCAACACTCGCTACAACACCTAAGTCATGTGTTACAAGGATCATCGCCATATCCAGTTCTTTTTGCAGTTCTCCGATTAGTTCCATAATCTGTGCCTGAATGGTTACGTCCAGAGCAGTTGTCGGCTCATCCGCAATCAGGATCTCCGGTTTACATGCAAGGGCGATAGCGATCATCGCTCTCTGTCTCATACCGCCTGAAAATTCAAACGGATACTGTTTCATTCGTTTTTCTGCATTTGGTATTTTAACCAGCTGCAGCATTTCTAAAGCTTCTTTATGTGCTTCTTCTTTAGAAATCTGTCTATGGATCAGAATACTTTCCGCAATCTGATCTCCGATCTTCATGGTCGGATTCAGTGAAGTCATTGGATCCTGGAAAATCATTGAAATTTTGCTTCCTCGAATGGAAACCATTTCATTTTCTGATTTTTTCAGAAGATCTTCCCCGTGGAACAATACTTCAGAATTTTCATTTATTAATGTGTTCGATTCTGGAAGCAATCGCATGATTGCTTTTGAAGATACTGTCTTACCACAGCCAGACTCTCCTACAATCGCAAGAGTTTCTCCTTTATGCAGATTAAAATCGATTCCTCTTACTGCATGTGAGATTCCGGCATAGGTCTTGAAAGATACCTCCAGGTTTTTCACTTCCAGTATTTTTTCTTTCATCTTGTAGTTCCCCCTTTTATTTTCTCAGCTTCGGATCCAAAGCATCTGAAAGTCCATCACCAATCAGATGGAAGGTCAGCATTGTAAGTACGATCATCAGACATGGGAAGAACAATTCATGTGGGTAAAACATAAGCTGCTGCTGTCCTGCTGATGCAAGTGCTCCCCAGCTGGTTTCCGGTGGTCTTACTCCAAGTCCGATATAACTTAAGAAAGCCTCACTGAAAATAAATCCCGGAACTGACATCGTGATATCAACCATAATAATTCCAAGTGTATTCGGAAGAAGATGTTTGACAATAATACGTCCGGTCGATGCACCAAGTGCTGTTGCTGCCTGCACATAATCCTGTTCCTTGATCTGAAGGATCTGTCCTCTTACCATACGCGCAGTTCCTACCCACGCGGTAAGGCTCATTGCAAAAACAAGGGAGAACATACTTCTTCCAAGTACCATGGATAAAATTACTACAATAATCAGATATGGCAGGTTTCCGATAAATTCGCAGATACGCATGATGATGTCATCTACCAGTCCGCCTTTTAATCCTGCCAGCGCTCCAAGGAGTGCTCCGATCACAAACATTACCAATGTACAACATAAACCAATATAGATTGAAATACGTCCGCCTACACAGACACGGGTAAAGAGATCTCTTCCCATATCATCTGTGCCAAACCAGTGTGCACTGCTTGGTCCCTGATTCTTGATCGACGCATCGATCAGCTGATAATCCTGTCCTGTGATCAGCGGTCCGACAAACAGGATCACTACGATCACAGCTAATAATATAAGACCAAATATCGCAAGTTTATTTTCCCTGAATCTTCTCCAGACATCCGCCCAATAGGTCAGGGATTTCTGTCCGATATCTTCACCAGATAATCCTTCCGTCCCAACACGTTTAAAATCATCTGATTCATTCCATTCTTCTGTCATTACTACCTCTTTTGTACTCATCAGAAGCCCTCCTATTTCTTACCTTTTGCAACTCGGATTCTCGGATCGACGATTCCATACAGAATGTCTACGACAATCAGCGAGCCAACGAACAAAATAGCAAAGAAAATTGTAAGACCGATTACCATCGTATAGTCATTATCCGAAACTGCTTTTACATAGTAGAATCCAAGTCCCGGAATCGCAAACATACGTTCAAGGATGAATGATCCTGCGAAAATCCCTGCCAGAGAAGGTCCGATCATAGTAATGATAGGAAGCATTGCATTTCTCAAAACATGTTTCCGTACAACTCTCTTCTTTGTACATCCCTTTGCTTTTGCTGTAATAATATAATCTTCTCCGATAACAGATAAGGTACTGCTTCTCATATATTTTGTATAAGATGCGATACCGCCGATTGCATATGCAGCAACCGGAAGAATATAATGTTTCATTTGTCCCCATCCGAATACCGGCACCAGTTTCCACTTAAATGCCAGAAAATACTGCAATACAGATGCAAATACGAAACTAGGAACACAAATAGCTAATACAACGAGTACCCTTATGACATGATCCACCGGTTTTCCCCTGTTAAGAGCCGCTACCATTCCGAGACATATACCAATCGTTGTCTGGAAGAGTAGTCCCAACAAACCTATCTTCGCTGATACCAGCGTATTGTTTTTAATAATGTCATTTGCTGACTGTCCGGTATAAATAATTGATTCCCCAAAATCTCCGGTCGTCAGAAGATTCTTCATATACGTTGTATACCGCTTTACTACCGGCTGGTCCAGTCCGTATTTCTCACGGATGATTTCCTGTGCCTGTTCCGGCATCTGTCCGACTTTTGCAGCGATCGGATCTCCTGGAGCACCTGCTACCAAGAAAAATGTCGCTGTCGTAATCAAGAACAATGTCAAAACAGCATATGCCAGCCTTTTCCCAATAAATTTAACCATACCTTCAGTTCCTTTCTCCGTTTTTCTTTTGATTTTCATACAGAACATGCGGGACAACCATGTAGTGGATTTCTATCTCTTTACAGATATCTTCAACTGTCCCATTATGAAACAAATCCAAAATTCTCTGATGATTGATGTGGACCACATCAAATGGTACCAGAGTTTTTGTATCCATCGTATAATATGCCGCCGTATTCCCTCCTTCCAGTATTTTCCAGATTCTATGAAGTTTTTCACTGTGTGCGGTCTTCACAATACATTCATGGAACTGTTCATCAAATTTTATAACATCATACAGATTTTTCTGATTGGCCGCTTTCTCCATGGAAAGAACAAGCTTCTGCATCTCTTCATCCTGTTCTTTGCTGATCTCTCCCCCGCACATCTGCACTGCCAGTTTCTCAAGCGTAGACTGGATCAGGTATGTTTCCTGCATCTCTTCATAAGTCATCGTCTTTACTACGCAGCCTTTCTGTGCTTCATATACAACCAGCCCTTCTTCTTCGATCTGCCTGAGAGCTTCTCTTAATGGGCCTCTGCTGACTTTCAGCTCTTCTGCTACTTTTGCCTCTATAATTCGTTCTCCCGGTTTGATCTCTCCTGATAAAATCTTATGTCTTAAAATTTCAACTACTTGCTCTCTTAATGTTTTACGTATTATCATTTTGTCTTCCTTTTCACAATTATTTAGAGTTCATAGGCTTATTTAATAATGTTACTACGATAAGTCTACAACATTTTGTGCAGAATGTCAAATGTAAACATTTGTCATTCTGCATTTTCTTCTGCAAAAAACAAAAATCTTGCAAGAATGTTAAATATTTCTCACAAGATTTTTGTTTTTTATAATATCTTTCACTTATTCCAATACCAGTTTTGCTGCTCCGCAGATTCCTGCATCATTTGCAAGCTCTGCAAGTGCAAATTCTGTATCTTTATCTGCAAAGAATGCCATTTCTTTAAATGGTTCTTTGATGTAATCGAGCAGAACCTCTCCGGCTTTTGATACACCTCCGCCGATTACGATAACCGCCGGATCACATGCAGCTGCAAGGTTCGCCAGCGCATGTCCCAGATAATTTCCAAATTCAGTTGCGATTTCGATCGCGACTTCGTCTCCGGCTTTCACTGCATCAAACACTTCTTTCGCAGACATCTCTGCCACATTTCTGAGGGTACTTGGTTTCTCATCTTTTGCAAGACGCATATTGGCAAGTCTTGTGATTCCTGTTGCAGAAGCATACTGTTCCAGACAGCCTTTCTTTCCACATCCACAGGTTTCTGTCTCCTGGTAGTTTACACACAGATGACCGATCTCTCCGCCAGCACCGTGTGCCCCTACAAGGCACTTTCCATCCACGATGATTCCACCGCCAACACCGGTTCCAAGGGTAACCATAATAACATTCTTGTGGCCTTTTCCGCCACCTTTCCACATCTCACCAAGCGCAGCTACATTTGCATCATTCCCCGGAATCACTTTCATTCCGTCAAGAAGCTCTTCCAGTTCACGTGTCACTTCTTTGTATCCCCATCCGAGATTTGCTGTATTCTGAACAATTCCATCCTCGTTTACCGGTGCCGGAAGTCCCATTCCGAGTCCAATGATCTGTTCTTTCACCAGGTCCTTTTCTGCCATCTTTGCTTTCACTGCCTGCGCAATATCCGGGAGGATTGCTTCTCCCTGGTTCTCCGTACGTGTCTTGATCTCCCATTTGTCAAGAAGCTCTCCGTCTTCCTGAAAAAGTCCCATCTTTACTGTCGTTCCGCCTATATCGATACCAAAACAATATTTCATCTGTCTCCTGCTCCTTACATATTCTTTTTTAGATTTTCCTGTACCCGGCGGTACAGCTCCTGAGCTGCGTTATAGCCCATTTGTTTCTGTCTGTGGTTGACTGCCGCTGATTCTACGATAATGGCAACATTACGTCCCGGACGGATTGGAATACTGTGGCATACAACCTTATTACCAAGAAATTCTGTATACTCCTCAGTAAGTCCAAGCCTGTCGTACTCACGATCCTTGTTCCAGTCCTCAAGCGTGATGACGAGATCAATATTTTGTGTCTCTCTTACACTCTGCACACCAAACAGCGTCTTTACGTCAATGATACCAATTCCGCGAAGTTCAATAAAATGGCGGGTAATATCCGGTGCTGTACCAACAAGAGTATCATCACTGACCTTCCGGATCTCCACCACGTCATCTGTTACCAGACGATGGCCTCGCTTGATCAGCTCCAGTGCCGCCTCACTTTTACCGATACCGCTGTCTCCCATGATCAGAACACCGACTCCATAACAGTCCACCAGTACCCCGTGAATTGAAATACACGGTGCCAGTTCCACTTTCATCCAGCGGATCAGTTCTGCTGAAAAGGAAGAAGTCTGTTTATCCGTAATAAATACCGGAATATTGTTCTTCACTGCTTTCTCCAGAAATTCCGGATCCGGCTGCAGATTTCTGCAGAAAATAAAGCATGGAATCCCATAATCAAGCAGCGTATCATATATTTTCATCTTATGCTCATATTCCAGTGTCTGCAGATAAGTGTACTCTACATATCCGATAAGCTGAATCCGTTCGCAATCAAAATGATCAAAAAATCCGGCGAGCTGAAGTGCCGGACGGTTAATATCCGGAATTTTTACTTCCCGCTGTGTCATATCGACATCCGGAGTAAGATTTCTAAGTTCCATCTTCTCTATGATTTTTGTTAATGTAACTCCCATAGTCCTGTCTCCTTTTATTGTTCTTCCATCAGAGTAGCTTCTGTATCTTCCATTTCGCTTCCTCTGAAAAAATTATACACGCTTTTGGCTGATTTTTCATCCATTGATGGAATTTTTTTCAAATCTTCCACCTCTGCATTCTTAATCTCATCCAGACTGGCAAATGTCCGCATCAGTGCTTTTCTTCTCGCAGGTCCGATTCCCGGAATATCATCCAGGATTGAATGCACTTGTCCCTGACTACGCAGTTTCCGGTGAAATTCTATAGCAAATCTGTGCGCCTCATCCTGCACTCTTGTGATCAGTCGAAACCCTTCGGAATTGCGGTCGATCGGAATCTCGATATTCTGATAGTAGAGTCCTCTCGTCCGATGGTGGTCATCTTTGACCATACCGCATACCGGAATGGATATATGAAGTTCATCCAATACTTCCAGTGCTATATTAACCTGTCCTTTTCCACCATCCATCATGATCAGATCCGGAAAAACATTAAAACTTCCCAGCTCTTTCCCGCTTTTCTGTTCCTCCAGACCATGCCGGAATCTTCTGGTGAGGACCTCACGCATACTTGCATAATCATCCGCCCCCTGCACACCCTTAATGTGGAACTTACGATAATCGTTTCGTTTCGGTTTTCCCCTCTCATAAACGATCATCGACCCTACCGAGGCAAATCCATTGGTATTGGAAATATCATACGCCTCCATACGCACCAGGTTATTAAGATCAAGCAACTTTTCTATTTCTTTTACTGCACCGATCGTTCTTCCTTCTTCACGCTTGATACGCTCCTTATCTTTTTCCAGTACCATCTTTGCATTTTTCGCCGCAAGCTCAACAAGCTTTTCTTTTTCCCCTTTTTTCGGGATACGGAAATGAACCTTATGCCCACGTTTTTCTCCAAGCCATGCTTCCAGGATCTCCCGTTCTTCCGGTTCCACCGGAAGCATCAGTTTGCCCGGAATATATGGCGTTCCGGCATAAAACTGCTTAATAAAGCTGGAGAGGATCTCTGCATTTTCATCTCCCTGGGCAATCCGCAGATAAAAATGATCTCTGCCGATCAGACGACCATTGCGGATAAAGAATACCTGTACCACCGCATCCTCATGCTCTCTTGCAAGAGCCACAATATCCCGGTCCTCGCCCCCTGTATCGGTAATCTTCTGCTTCTGTGCAATCTGCTTCACGCTGTGCAGAAGCTCCCGGTATTCAATTGCTTTCTCAAATTCCAGATCATCCGATGCCTCCTGCATCTTTTTCTCCAGATCCTTTAAGATTTTATCATAATTTCCTCCCAGGAATTTGAGTACTTCATCAACCGACTCTCTGTATTTTTCCTGCGAAATATACCCCTGACACGGTGCATCGCACTGCTTGATATGATGATAGAGACAGCATCTTTCTTTCCCGATATCGCGCGGAAGGATGCGGTTACAGCTACGCAAACGGTAAAGCTTCCGGATCAGTTCGATCGTATCTTTTACCGCCGTCACACTGGTATAAGGGCCGAAATACTTTGACTTGTCCTTCTTCATCTGCCTTGCCATCATAATCCTTGGATATGCTTCGCCGGTTGTCACTTTGATAAATGGATAACTCTTATCATCCATCAGCATCGTATTGTACTTTGGTCGGTGTTCCTTGATCAGATTGCATTCCAGAACCAGTGCTTCCAGTTCCGAATCCGTCACGATATACTCAAACCGGGTGATATGCGTCACCATCTGGTCAATCTTGGCTCCCCTGTTCCTGCTCGGCTGAAAATACTGTCTGACACGGTTCTTCAGGCTGATCGCCTTTCCAACATAAATGATCTCGTCCTTTTCCCCATGCATCAGATAGACTCCCGGTTTCCCAGGAAGTTTTTTAAGTTCGTCTTCAATAATAAATGTCTGATTTTCCATAGTCACATTATACCTTGCTTCCTGCAGACAATACAAGTCATTCTTTCAAAAGAATCTACAGAAAAAAAGAGGCTCCAGAACCTATTGTTCTGAAACCTCTGCATCTTCTGTTATTTTAGACTAGTCACGCTTCTGCGGAAGGATGAATCCGTCTTCGTCTCTTTCTACTTTCTTCTGCGTTTCTTTCTCTTCCTGCTGTGCAGCTTCGGTATCTGCCTCTTTCTTCGGCATCTCGATCGTCTGCTCTTTTACAGGATTCTCTTCTTTCTTTTCTTCCGGTTCCGGAATTCCTTCACATCTGCGGTAAATCTTCATAAATTCTTTTCCGGTGATCGTCTCTTTCTCAATCAGGAATCCGGCGATCTGATCCATCGTTTCACGATGCTCGGAAAGCATTCTCTTCGCTTCTGCATATGCTCCCTTCAGCATCTTCATAACTTCCTGATCGATTTCTGCCGCGGTTGCCTCTCCGCAGTTCATAACAGCTCTTCCGTCCAGATAACGGTTTTGGATAGATTCCAGTCCGATAAGTCCGAATTTTTCAGACATACCATACTGTGTTACCATCGCTCTTGCGATCTTGGTTGCCTGCTCAATATCGTTCGATGCTCCGGTTGTAACTGTGTCAAACACCAGTTCCTCTGCTGCACGTCCTGCAAGGGCTGTCACCAGCATTGCTTCCAGCTCAGCCTTGGTATTCAGGAACTTCTCTTCCTCCGGTGTCTGCATCACATAACCGAGTGCACCCATGGTTCTCGGAACGATTGTAATCTTCTGTACCGGTTCTGCGTCCTTCTGAAGGGCAGTTACCAGTGCATGACCGACTTCATGGTATGATACGATACGGCGCTCTTTCTGGCTCATGATACGGTCTTTCTTCTCTTTACCCACAAGAACGACCTCAACAGCCTCAAAAAGGTCTGCCTGGGATACAACATTTCTTCCTTTTTTTACTGCATTGATCGCAGCCTCGTTGATCATATTGGCAAGATCAGAACCGACTGCTCCGGAAGTTGCAAGTGCAATCTCTTCCAGATTGACTGTCTCATCCATCTTAACATCTTTGGCATGTACTTTCAGGACATCAATACGTCCCTTGAGATCTGGCTTATCTACGATGATACGTCTGTCAAATCTTCCCGGACGGAGAAGCGCCGGATCCAGGATCTCCGGACGGTTCGTTGCCGCAAGAAGCAGAAGACCTTTATTACTGTCAAATCCATCCATCTCTGCAAGGAGCTGATTCAGTGTCTGTTCTCTTTCATCATTACCACCAAGCTGTGAATCTCTGCTTTTTCCGATCGCATCGATCTCATCGATAAAAATGATACACGGTGCACTCTTTTTGGCCTCTTCAAACAGGTCTCGCACACGCGATGCACCGACACCGACAAACATTTCCACGAAATCGGATCCGGAAATGCTGAAGAACGGTACTCCGGCTTCTCCGGCCACTGCCTTGGCCAACAGGGTCTTACCGGTTCCGGGAGGGCCCTCCAACAGGACACCCTTGGGGATTCTGGCTCCGACACCGGTGTATTTTCCCGGCTCCTTCAGGAAATCGACGATCTCCTCCAGTTCTTCCTTTTCCTCTTTCAGACCGGCCACCTGAGCGAATGTGACACTCTTGTCACCCAATGTCATCTTGGCGCGGCTTTTGCCGAAGTTCATCATCTTGCCGTTACCACCGCCTGCCTGTTGGGCATTCATCATCATGAACAGGAAAGTTCCCACCGCCAGCACGACCAGCATCGGCAGCATATAGGTCAGGAACCAGTTCTCCCTTTCAATGTCATTGACCACCGGATCAAACCCATACTCACGTACCAGGGTCTCCAGTTCTGTAATGTCCGTTGCGTACAGCTTATGAGATACACCGTTCTTCATCTGGATCTCCAGATATCCGGTAGGTGCTTCTCCGTTGGGCTGCACCACGACTTCCGATACATTGCCGGCATCCAGATCCGCAATGAACTCCGCCTTGGTGTATTCATCTGTACGGTTGTTCAACAGGTTGAGACCGAAGATCACCAGAAGCAGAAGTATGATAAATATAAAATATGAATTGATTGTTTTGCCGTTTTGTTTCAACTTCACGGGCCTCCTACATCTTTGTATCGCTTAATCGAATTCTACCACACCGATGTAAGGCAGATTACGATATCTCTGATCATAATCCAGACCATAGCCCACTACAAACTCATCGGGAATATTAAATCCGGTATAATCCACATGGACATCGATCACTCTTCTCTCGGGTTTGTCCAACAGGGTGCACAGACGTAAAGAAGCCGGACCTCTGTCCTTCAGCATCTCCAGCAGATAGCTCAGGGTTCTTCCGCTGTCCACGATATCCTCTACTACAATAACTTCCTTATCTTTCAGAGATTCGTCCAGATCCTTCACGATCTTGACTACACCGCTGGACTTGGTATCGCTGCCATAGCTGGATACGGACATAAAGTCCAGAGATACGGGAACAGTGATACGCTTTGCCAGTTCACACATGAAAAAGCTGCCACCCTTCAGTACACATACAAGGTGTACCTGCTTGCCCGCATAGTCCCTGCTGATCTGCTCACCGATCTCCTGGATTCTCTTATCTACTTCCTCTTCTGTCAACAGTACTCTGATATGCTCTGCCATTTTCTTTTGTCTTTTCGCTTTTAAGCGAACTCCTTTCTTATTAATTGTACCTTTAAAATACGTTTTGTATTCTCCGTTACTTTATAATATTCGCTGATACGGTATCCCACGACCCACAGTACATGCTCTCCCTCTGCCAGGATCGGCAGTCTGTCGCGTTCCGCCTGTGGGATCTTTTGATCGACCAGATAACTTTTCAGCGATTTATGGATCATCCCGCCTCTGCCGTCAGCAATGGTCAGATAGTCACCCGGCTTTCTTGTCCGTATCACCGGACATTTTTTTATTTTATCATAATCAAACCATTTCGTATACTGATTTGTGGGAACTTCTTGGTTTTTTTCATGGGCAGCAGCCCGGTCACACACACAGTATTCCACCGTTCCCACTTCACATTCCACTGTCCCTGTCTGTCCGGGAGACAGCTGCAGAGTTGGTTGATATTTCTCAGCCACTTCCGTCTTCTCCAAAAGCTCCCTGTCTGTCCTCTCTACTGTCAGCAGGACTTCCTCATATTGCCGTCTACCCCGGATGCCGAACGGAAGACAGATCTGTCGGTTGCCTTCCCTGGTAAACAAGGTCAGCAGCTCCTGAATATGCTGGTAAGTGATGTCTTTCTGCCCGGGAGACAATTGCTTCACTTCTTCATACAAGAGGCGCTTACGGATCACAGGATGCAACGACAGAAAAGACTCCACAGCAATACAGATCACTGCGTTCCGGCTGTCCCCCGTCTCTGCGGACTCTCCGTCACCGTCCGTTGCCCGGATACATCGGCCAGCTGCTTCTTTTGTCTGCAGTTCCAGATAGTCCTCCGTCTCCGCCAGCAGCTCCGCCGTCTGATTCATATGCGCTACACAGCCCTTTACAATATTCTGCTCCGCATAAGGCAAAATATGATGCCGAATACGATTTCTGGTGTAGTCATCCTCCTCATTGGTGGCATCCTTGCAATAGACAATTCCTCGCTGTTGTAAAAACTTCTCGATCTCCCACCGTTCCAGACATAGGAGCGGTCGTATAATCCGATCTCTCACAGGCAAAATGCTAGCCAGTCCCCGGATTCCACTGCCCCGGAACAAATGGAACAGCTGGGTCTCGCTGCGGTCATTGCTGTTGTGGGCCACTGCGATCTTCGTGGCTCCCCACTCCTTTGCCGCCTTTTCAAACGCCTCATATCTCGTTCTGCGCCCGGCTTCTTCCTCAGAGATTTTCTCCATGCGGGCTCTGTTCCTTACCTCTGCCCTGGTCAGGAAAAAAGGGATTCCTCTCTCCTCGCAGAGCTGCTCCACATACCGGGCATCTTCTCCGGCCTCCGCGCGAATGCCGTGATCCACATGCACTACGGCAATGTCTGTAGGTACTTCCTTCTGCCATTCCAGCAACAAAAATAAGAGGCAAACCGAGTCTGCCCCTCCAGAAACACCGGCTACCACACGGTCGCCGGCCTGCAGCATGTGATGCTCTCTGATATATGCAAATACTTTTTCTCGCGTATCCATCCATGTATTCATGTTTTTACTCTATCCTAATTATGGGGAAAAATCAAGGCGGCATCACGTGTTTTCCCACAGGCAGAGCACAAATACCGTCATATCGTCCCGAATCCGTCCCTCTGAGACACAGATGGCATAGGACAATATTTTCTCTGCGATCTCCTGCGGGTTCTGTTCCTGCAGCCCTTCCAGCACCTGTGCCATGCGCTCTTCCCCGTCTTCCATCATATCCAGAACCCCGTCCGTCATCATGACCAGCAGATCTCCCGGCCGGATCTGACACATCTGTCGTTCCATCTGCACTTTTTGAAAAATACCTAACGGCAGGCTTTCGCCGCCGACACAGAGAACCCTTCCGGAGGTCTTCCAGAACGTGGCAACACCGCCCACCTTGCAGATCTCACATTCGCCGGTATACAGATCCAGGCTGCAAAGGTCTATCGTAGGATGATCGTCCTCTTCATTTTGCGCATACAACGCGGAATTCAGGAGATTCACAGATGCCTCGGTCCCGAAGCCCGCCTCCAGCATTTTTTCCATGAGATCCATGACTCTGCCGCTGCCCCGGCTGGCATCCTCCCCGGAGCCTGTCCCATCAGACAACAGCAGGATCAGCTTCCCTTTTTCCGATTCCATGGTGGCATACTGATCCCCCGAGACTTTCTCCCCTTCTTTTACCGCCCGGCTCACCCCCGTCAGTGCTATGTATTTCGGTTCCTCTGTGAACAGAAAACAATGCGGCTCCTGCTCCACGAGATAAGGGCTTCCTGAAGAAACCTGCAGCTTTTTTCCCAATAATACCGTCAGCATGTCCGCCACCTGTGCCGCCTTATAGTGCCTTTTTTCGGTGGACAGTGTCATACTGATCCCTGCTTCTGTCCCGGAGCTGCTGCCGTCCTTCTCCACATAGCAGAGGTCTCTGGCGATGATCCCTTCACTCTTGAGCGCCTGTACCAGGCTTTTCCTCTTTTTCTCTTCCAGCGGACAATACCCCAGTTCCTCTCCTGCCACCCGTTCCATGATCCGGGCCACTTCCTGCAGATGGTCTCCCATGATCTGTCTGCTCTGCCACAGCATACATTTTTCCAGAATATTCTGCCTGTCCTCTCCTGTAATCTGTATCTCCTGCCGAAAGCTCTTCCCCAGTTCCTCAAAACTCTCCGCATATCCCATCAGTTTCTGTCTGCACAGCAGTGAGATCTGTGCACACTGTTCTCTCTCCAGCCGTTCCTGCTCCTTTTTCCCTATGATCATGGCATCCTCCCCTTTCTGTTTTCACGATTATAGGGCAGTTTTCCTCTTCCTTTTGTCAAATCGAGGGAGGGAGAGACTTCATTTTTTGCGACAAAAAAAGCAGGTTCACTGTTGAGAAACAGTTTCCCTGCTTAATTGTCTTCCTGAAAAAGGATCTCACCTTCGTATACCAGTCCCAGCTTATCCTTCGCCACCTCTTCCACATAAGCTTTCGTCTGAGTGTACTTACCGAATTCCTCGATCTGTTCCGCTCTGGCCTGCTCTGCTTCGATCTGCGCGCCAAGGCTTGCGATCTGGGTATCATAGCCCGCAATCTTCTGTTGTAATTCCACGCTCCGCACCGCAACGACCACCATGATCATCAACACGACCAGGGTCACCAGGAACATACTGAACCGGTTCTGGTGTCTCTTGCGGTAGGCTGCTTTTCTTCTTGCCATACGCGCATCTCCTTTTAATGAATATTTTAAGCATTTTCCTAAGTATAGTCAACTGCTTTTTCAGCCAATTTCCCGTTATCCGCAAGGCTTTCCGGATTGGGTGCAGAAGAGTATTCAGGCCCAGTGCCACATACTTTACAAAAAAGGGACTGATTGTCCTGTGATATAGGTACATTCCCGCCAATGCCCCCAGCACGGCAAACCATCGCAGGTTCCCGTTACTTTCATGAAACATCAGCAGAAAGACCTTTCCCGCACAGTAGATCCAGAATGCCAGATCTTCCAGAGATACCATGCTGGTACTGTGAGCAAACACTCTTCGCAGGATCCGCAGAATATCATACAGAAAAGTGATCCCCACACCCAGCAGAAAGGAATGCAGCAGAAAAACATTTTCATCCATCAGCGGAACAGCCTGCCCAGGAAAGATTCCTGTTTTTCTCCGGATGCTGCGGTATCCGAATATACAAGGCTGTCGATCCGGCCGTCAATATCCACTTCCCCCTTGTCTAATGTCAGGCGGTTCACATGGAGCTCGTTGCCACGGATCATCAGCATCCCCTGTTCCGTCTCCAGCAGGATCTCCCGCAGATCAAAGGAAAGGACGTCATTTACCCCATTCACGGTACATGTCCGTCTGTTGGTCATGGTCACTTTATGCATACGTCCTGTCGCGTTTAAATCTTCCATTCTCTCCATAGCCTCCCATCCTCCGCTCCTTCCGGAACCGGACTTACAATGTATTGTATGGGAAAATGTGGAAATTTATACATAGAGAACCTGATATTATATATAACGGAAAAGTTCTTTGGCTTCTTCTTTTTTCACGGTCTCCTGTACATCCAGGACCTCGACTTTTACTTCCTTGTTGCCGAAAGAGATGGAAATGATATCTCCCTCTTTGACATTGGCGGATGCCTTTGCCGGCTTATCATTGATCAGCACTCTGCCGCTGTCGCAGGCTTCATTAGCCACAGTACGGCGCTTGATCAGTCGGGATACCTTCAAATATTTGTCTAATCTCATGCTTTTAACCTCACAATCATCCGTTTCTGAAAAACAAAAGAGACCCGAAAGGTTGTCCTATCGAGTCTCTGAAAATTCAGCTTCTATTATGCGTTCAGCATATCCTTTAATGCCTTACCAGCCTTGAACTTAGGAGCCTTGGAAGCAGCGATCTTCATAGGTGCGCCGCTCTGAGGATTTCTACCCTCTCTAGCTGCTCTGCTGGATACTTCGAAAGTACCGAAGCCAACTAACTGAACCTTACCATCCTTCTTTAACTCTTCAGCAACAACATCGGTGAATGCCTTTAATGCCTTCTCTGCGTCCTTCTTGGAAAGACCTGCCTGATCAGCCATAGCTGCAACTAATTCTGTTTTGTTCATATTGAACTCCTCCTGTAATGAGTTTTCGTTATTAATTTTACGCTCGAAAATAGTTCTTTTGAAACGTCTATACATATATATATCTGTTTTTATCCCTTTTGTCAAGGTTTTTCCGCATATTTACGGCATTTCTTCCCCTCCCGGAAAGGATCATTCTGTCGATGAAGAGCTGGCCGTCAGGTCTACAAATGAGTAGGATACATCCTTTTCTTCTTCATCCACCTGTACCGTATAACTTCTGGTTTCATAACCGGATTTTCGCAGGGTGATCACATGACTTCCTGAGGTCTTCTTAAAACTGCAGGGGGAAATTCCCACATAGTTGCCGTCCAGATATACCTCCACATTTTCCGGAGCATCAATATGCACGCGGTAATAGGTCGTAGTCGTATCTGCGGTGGAGGTAGATTCCGTTGCGGAAGAGCTGGAAGAACTGCTGCTTTCCGTACTGTCTTCACTGTCGGAGTCCGCCTTATCCAGCTGGACATCCACTCCCGCGGATTCCTGCCCCACTCTGAGATACTGTGTAAGCGACTTATAGCCGTCCGCCCTTGCTATAATCTGGTGAATACCGTATTCCAGCGTGATCGGCTGGGAAGCATCCACCTGACTTCCATCGATATACAATTCTGCATCGGAAGGATTCAGCGAAAACAGCACCATACCGTACTGTGTCTCTGCCACTTCCAGATCACCGATATCCAGTGTTGTTTCCTCGTTGCGGTTGATTACGACATTTTTCGTGCCACCACCGCCGTTATAGCTGATATCTACCTGATAGCTTCCCTCTGACACCGTCACCAGCATGTCCTCTGTGATCCGCACGATCTGTGTCTGGCCGATTTCCAGCCAGCCACCCACAAAGTTCTCATCGTTGACCAGTCTGAGGTATCCATGGCCTTTTTCCACTGTTACGCTGAGCACTGTGCTGTCAATGCCGTGAAATGTCAGGATATCCGCCGGATTCAGATCCATTTTTTCAATGCTGTGTCCCTGGGAAAAATACTGGGTATCCTTAGACAGCTGGAACACCTCTTCCCCGATGGCCACCTCATTCCGTACGGTATTCATCTCGTAGTGCTCTACATCGTCATACTGCCATGCTGTCTGCGCCAGCTGCATGGAGGTCAAATGCTTCTGACTTTTCAAAAAAGTCACATCCACGATGTCCCCCTCCTGCAACTGACTCAGGGAAATTGCCTTTCCATATTTATCTGCGAACCGCGTTGTTCCGTCCATGGACAGCGTGTAACGTTTGCCTAGATCCAGATTTAACAGTGTGACAGTGTTGTCAACATTATTGATATCCACCAGTACCGCCGTATCTGCGGAATCATAGCTGTCCGGATTGGTGACAACAAAGCCGGTATCTATCCGCTCTGCCTGTGCCGTTGGCGCAGGTGTTGCCGCCGTCCCGGAGGATTCTGTCTGCCCGCATCCAGCAAATGACATTGCTGTCACAAGCAAAAGGATTACCACTGTCTGTTTCGTTTTCGAATACTTTTTGTCTTCGAATCTTTTCAACGTTTTGCTTCTCCTTTGTCTCCTGACGCTGCGATCCTGCCGCAACGTCTCTTCCGTTGTCTGCCGTTCATTGCCCGGCTTTTATCTTTGCAGCAGTTTCAGGAATTTCTTTCTGGCCGCTTCCTGTTCCAACAGGCGGTCCAGTTTCTCCTGATTCTTCTCCGGGATCCAGGCCTTGCCGGAATTATAATAAAAGTTTACGATCTTCCACAATTTCTCAGGATAGGACAGGCGGTAGACCAGATCCTGTCTCTCATAGGGCTTTAACGGCCGTACACTTTCGTAAGCCGCCAGAAGCACTCTGCCCCATTCGGCATCCCATTCACTTTTTTCCAAAAGCTTTCGCAACAGCAGATACAGGTCTCTCACCGGCCCGTCTGCCTGACATTTTTCGAAGTTTACCAGGAAAAATCCACGGTCCTGCCGCAGAATATTATGATATTGGTAATCTCCGTGGCAGAAACACAGCGGTACTTCCTCTCCGCTGTCGGAGGCAGCCAGCTCGATCTCTTTCCATTCTTCACACAGTTGTCTTGCTTCCTCTAAAAAAGGATCAATCACTGCAGACAACCGGATCTCGAACCAGGTCTTCTGGCTGCGCTGTTTCAAGAACCTGCGGGCTCTCTTGAGCTCCCGGTTATGCTTCTCATAGTCCCGGCTGGGGAGATATCTCTCTATGACCGGTGCCGAAGTCTCCTCCGTCTCCGGAAATACCGGTGTAAATTCCAGATCACCGTGCAGTCTCGCCAGAAGCCGCATGGCTTCCATACATTCTTCCCTGTCACGGATATTACATTCTCGGCCTTCCCACCAGGTCTTCAGAATATATCTGACACCGTCCCGGTCTGTCACCGATAACGCACCTTCCTTTGTGGCAAGCAATCGCTCCGCAGGAACGGTTCCCCGTTCCTCCAGGTGCTTCAGGACCTGCTCCTGCAGACGCAGCTGTTCCTCGCGTCCTGTATATTCCTTGAAGATCAGGCAGCCCTGCTGTGTATCGCACAGAATCGCCCCCCGCCCTTTTCGGGTACGCAATACCTCTATCTCATACTGCTCCAGCAGTGCCACCGCTCTGTCATTCACTTACAACCCCTCCTAAGATATGTACTTAACCGATTTGACGGTTCCTACGCTATCTTATGAGGAAAGCCTGTAAAGTATGCTCAATCTTTGTCTGCCGACAGTTCCTTTACCTTTTCCAGCAGCTGTTCTCTGGTATTCTGCTCGGGATGTTCCAATACCAGTTCCAGCAGCTGTTGCAGCATCTCTCCCAGCTCTCTGCCCGGTTTCATACCGGTGTCGATCAGATCCCTGCCGGTGACCGCCAGTGTTTTCAGGGAGACGCACTGCTTCTTTTCCAGTATTTCCTGATACAGTTTCTTCCAGAGTTCGAAATTCTCCAGTTTTTCTGTTCTCAGGTAATCGCTCTGTGCCAGAATATCTGCCTGTTTCACCGGGAACAGCAGCGGGAAAATATCTTCCCCGATCTTATTCACCGCCCGGCGGACAATCCGCAGATCCGGTATCACATCATTGCCATAATCATGGTATCTCACCAGACGGGTGACCACCGCAACGGTATCATTATCAAATCGCAGTCTCCGCAGAATCTTCCGCGCCATCTCTTCTCCCACCGCCGGATGTCCGTAGAAATGAGTGATTCCGTCTTCATCCACAGTAAGTGTGGCCGGCTTGCCGATGTCATGGAGCAGCATGGCATAACGCAGATTCTTGTCCGGCCCGATCTCCATAAGTGCATGTAATGTATGCTCACCCACATTGTATTTATGATGCTTGTGCTTCTGCGGTGTCTCCATCATGGCATCGAATTCCGGTAGGATCACCTTGGTGACACCCATGTCATAAGCTTCTCTGAGGGTGTCAGGATGAGGGGACACCAACAGTTTAGTCAGTTCCACCTGAATCCGCTCCGCACTGATCTTCTGCAGGGTCGGTGCCAGCTTCCGGATTGCCGCCTCGGTGTCTTCGTGGATCTCGTAGCCCAGCTGGGCTGAAAAACGAATTGCCCGCATGATCCGCAGCGCATCTTCTCCAAAACGTTCCTCCGGGTTGCCTACGCATCGGATCAGCTTCGCCTCGATGTCTTTTAATCCGCCGAAAATGTCGATCAGGCCTTCCGTTTCATTATAAGCCATGGCATTGATGGTAAAATCCCGGCGTTTCAGGTCCTCCTCCAGGTTCGGAGTAAACGTCACTTCTTTGGGATGTCGGCTGTCTTCGTATTTTCCATCCACACGGTAGGTCGTAACCTCAAAGCCTTCCTTGTCCAGCATGACGGTTACGGTGCCATGCTGGATTCCGGTGTCGATGGTGCGACGAAACAGCTGCTTTACCTGCTCCGGTCTCGCCGAGGTGGTGATATCCCAGTCCTCCGGGGGTCTCCCCAGAATGGAATCCCGCACGCAGCCGCCTACCACATAGGCTTCAAATCCGGCATTCTGTATGGTTTCTATGATATATTTCGCTTTTTCAGGTATTTGTATCTGAATCATATATATCCTCTTTTGCAAAAATCACATACGCTCATTGCTCTGTGAGTTTTCGCTTGTTACTGCTTTGTGTCTATTGTTTGTTTCTAAGAAAGGCTATGCCTGCTCCGGGTTCATGATGAACTTATCGATGACTTCCACCAGTCCGTCTTCATCGTTGGTGCCGGTGATATAGTCCGCCGCATCCTTGACCGCCGGCTGGGCATTCCCCATTGCTACGCCGGTTCCCGCATATTCGATCATGGAGATGTCATTGTAACCGTCCCCGCAGCAGATCGCATTCTCTCTGGTCAGTCCCATGCCTTCCAGCATATGATCCAAAGAGGTGGCTTTGTTCACATCTTTCGGCATGATCTCGATGAAATAGGGTTCGGAACGGTAGATGCTTGCCACATCGCTGTATTTTTCCTGCAGCTGTTTCTCCAGCTCCGGTGCGATCTCTTCCGGTGCTGTCATCAGGCATTTATTAATATCGAAATTCACATATTCGACGAAATTGTCAACGACCTTTATAGGAATTCCGTTGATTCTGGCTTCCAGCTGCACATAGTCATCCGGCTCGAACGCAGAGATGACGCCAGGACCCTGATAAGTGATCAGTCCGCAGCCATTCGCTTTGGCGAATTCGTACAATCCGGGCACAATGGACAGGGGCAGTGTTCTCTGATAGACCACTTCTCCTGTCTTACACTCCACGATACGGGCTCCGTTAAATGACAGTAGGTATCCGCCGTATTTTTTCAGTTCCAGCTCCTCTTCGCATTTCCGCATGCCGGGGGTGGGACGACCCGAAGCCAGGATCACCTTGTGACCATGCTGTAAAATATTCCAGATTCCCTGTTTGGTAGCTTCCGTGATCTCTTTTTTTGAATTGGTCAATGTTCCGTCAATATCCAGTACCAGAACTTTTTCCTGCATGTTTATTCATACCTTTCTCAAAGTTATTCTCTGTTCAGCTCACGTAACTGGCAGAGTCACATTATCATGTTTCCCGCCCTTTTGCGACTATTTTTGCTCATAACCTAACAGTACCTGTCTCTTCTGCTTGTGCAGTGAAACAGGTACTTGTCTGTTGTCTATGTTCTGTTCCTGAGCAAGCTTTACTGTGCCTGTGTTGCGGTCTCTTCGGTAGCAGCAGTCTGCTCCTCGGTGATCTCCTGGGTCTCTGCGGTCGCGGTCTCTGCGGCTGCGGATTCCTCTGCCTGCACCTTCAGGTAATTCAGTTTACCCTTGGGATCCTCTACTGTTACATCTGCGGTAATATCCTGCATATGCTGACTCATTGTATTGGATACCAGCGTATTCTTGATGTTGATCTTCCACTCGGGCTGATCCTGTCCGATGTAGTAAAGTACATAGGTGGTGTCACTGACAGTGATGGCTACGGTATCTCCTGCCTGACGGCTGTTGTCGAAGATCCAGTTGCTCAGCTCCTCTGTCATACCGGTCTTGGTCACCTGCTCGAACAGACCGCCGTTTTCTACTGCAGAAGTATCCTGTGTATACTTCTTGCACAATTCTGCGAAGCTGTCCTCGGTAGCTGCACCGTTCTTCCACTCCTCCAGGATCTCTTCACCGGTCTTATCCTCGGTGGGAATGATCACACGTACATCTGCGGAAGGAGTCTCATCCAGATATCTCTTCTCAAATGCCACGGCATAGTAGCAATGGCTGTTGTCGTTAGTAATGACGGTGGTGTCTCCTGCCTTTCTGGCATCATCAAACAGCCAGTCGGAGATCAGGTAGTTCACGGAAGACTTCTTCTCATTCTCGTGTGCTTCGCCGTCTTTTGCCACGGTCTGCTCCGCATCGTCAGCCAGTACCTTGGCATCTTCCATGGCCTTGGCGATCTCAGCATCGGAAGGCTGGTAAGCGGTATTGGTGCTGTCGGAAGCTGTTGCATCTGTAGCTGCCGTTCCGTCTGTTGCAGTGGTATCGGTGGTTGCAGCAGTCTCCTCTACGGGATCCGCCAGTTCGGTAGGTTCTGTAGGCAATTCTGCCTCAATGGTCGTCAGGCGATAGTCTACGGAATCGTAGGTTGCCTTATTTTCCTCATAATAGCTCTGGATCTCATCATCACTGGGAGCATTGTCCTCCTGCAGCTTCTGATAATAAGCGTTCATTACCATGTCGTTCTTCACATATTCTTCGATACGGCCCATGGTTGCATAGCTTCCGTAGATGGAACGTACATATTCCTTCTCGGAGATGCCTGCGGATGCAGCGGAGGTTTTGATGGTCTCCTTGAAAGTATTGTACTCATCCGTGGTATCGTAGGTGAAGCCGGCTGCTTTGGCTTCTGCCATCAGCGCCTTATTCTGCTTCAGGCTCTCTACAGCATTCTGCTCAAAATAGTCCTGCCAGGTCAGAGTATCGGAATACATCTGGGTGGACAGATCCTTGCTGGTATCCAGTCCGAAGTATGTCAGATAGCTGCCGTACTGGGTGATATAATTGTTCTTGGTCAGGTTGTATTGGTAATCGAACTCTACCTTGTTTACAGCTTCTCCATTGACCACCACATAGGTCTCATGAGTTGCCAGATAGGTACGGATGGGGAAAGATGCTACCAGACATACCAGAGCCACAAGCACTACGATGCCGATGGCCGTGCTGATGCGCTCTTCCTTTTTCTCCTTTTCCTTCTCCTCTTTACGCTTCTGTACCTTACGGTCATATTTGGTCATGACCTTCTGTTCTGTTTGTTCTTTATTTTCTGTAACTTTTTCATTTTTAGACATTGCTTACATGTCTCCTTCCTGGTGTCTTAAGTCCCAATGACTCCTTATTTTACCGTATTTCTGCGGAAAAAGAAAGCTATTTCACATATTTTTCAAGTTTTTCCACGATATTTTTCACACATCCGGGCTCAAAAGGACTGTCCAGTCCGACTTCTTTGATCATATTGGTGTAAAAATCACTGGCGGACAGCCTGCACAGCTTCAGATAGCTCTTCCACGCCTCTGTAAAATCGGCATCCATCTTCACCTTGTACTGTAGTGCGCAGGTCTGTGCCAGACAATAATCGATATAATACAGAGGGTAGTCGTAAATGTGCAGCTGCTTCTGCCAGAAGCCTCCCTGTCCGAAGAAAGGATCTCCCTCGTAATCCAGGTGGGGCTTGTACTCCCGCTCCAGACGGCTCCATGCCTGCTTTCTCTCGGCCGGGGTCAGCTCCGGGTGCTCATAGACGATATGCTGGAACTCATCCACCATACAGCCGTAAGGAATAAACGCAGCCGCATCCTCCAGATGCATTTCCACGTAATCCTGCGCTCTGTTGCCGAAGAACAGGTTCATCCACTTTTCCGTGAAAAATTCCATGGACATGGAATGGATCTCTGCAGTCTCCATGCCGATATCCGCATGCTCTCTGATAGGATCCTGTGCAGCGAGATACCCCTGAAACGCATGACCACACTCATGCGTGATGACGTCCACATCACCGCTGGTACCGTTAAAGTTAGCGAAGATAAACGGTGCATGGTAGAGAGGCAGATAGGTCATGTAACCGCCAGCTTTCTTGGTCTTGCGGCCCAATACGTCAAACAGTTGGTTCTCCATCATGAAATCAAAAAATTCCGCAGTCTCCGGGGACAGCTCACGGTACATCTTCTGGCCTGCTGCCATGATCTCTTCCGGGGTGCCGGTGGGCGCCGGGTTGCCGTCCTTGAAATATACCTGCTCGTCGATATAGCTGAGCTTCTCCAAACCCAGACGTTGTCTTCTGCGGTCATGCAGTTTTTCCGCGAAGGGTACAAAATACTCTTTGATCTGCTGACGGAAAGCCTCTACCTCGTCCTTGCCGTAGCAGTTGCGGTTCATGCGGTAATATCCCAGCTCCAGGTAATTCTCGTAACCCATGGCTCTGGCCTGTGCGGTACGGTTCTTCACCAGTTTGTCGTAAATGGTATCCAGCTGCTCCTCATTTTTCCGGAAAAAGTCACTCATTTTCTCCCATGCCTGTCTGCGGACATTGCGGTCGCAATTCACCAGATAGGGCCGCAACAGGGACAGGTTCAGTTCCTTGCCGTCAAAGTCGATCTTGGCACTGGCAATCAGTTTATCATATTCCATAGTCAGGGAGTTCTCTTCCTGCATCAGCGGGATCAGCGCCTCGCTCATAGACTTCTGTGCCAGCTCCATATTCTTGAATGCTACCGGACCGATCTTCTCCTCCAGATAAGCTCTGTAGGGGGATTCATATAATTTCTTCTGATAAGCCAGCACCAGATTGCTGAATACCGGTCCCTGCTCATCGTAGTATTTATGCTCTTCCTCATAAAACTTGTCGGAAGTATCAATGTCAAAGCGGATGTTCGCAATGGTCATCAGCGTCATGACACGATCGGTCATCGCGTAATATTTTTTATGCACCTCGAACTGTTCTTCACCGCTCTTCGCCGCATCCAGCTCCCGGATCAGCTCTCCCATCTCTTCCTGTACTTTGGCAAAATCTATTCTCTCGTAAGGCATGTCCTGAAATCTCATAATTATAGTAACCCTCTCTTTCTGTGTCCTTAGGAACCTATACTGCTTATCTTACCCCAAAATGCCGGGAAAGTAAAACTTTAGAAGCGTTCTGTAAGATTTTTCTGGATTTTTTGTAGCCTTTTTGTAACATTTTTCAGACTTGCCAATAAGGAATCCCTATGGTATGGTGGTATTAGAAGTAATTTTTCTTCTTTCAAAAATTCTTATAGACCCGTCAGTGGTCAAAGTTTCCCTTATTATTTATTTTATATGGAAAATATTTGTTTTATTTTTACATTTATTTTGCAACAGAAAGGAGATTTATGGAGTTAAAACAAAATAATATAACCAGCAACTATTTCTCGGAGGAGTATTTGATGAATACTGTGTCGAGATTCTGGAAAAATTTTGTTGCGGAAGAAATTTCGTATGGGAATGCGATAGCTGCTGCGCCGGGGAATGTGGCTGTGGCAATACCGGCTTCCGGAAAGCGGAATTATAAGGATCTGGTGTTCCGGAAAATATTTCATGACAAGGAGAAGCTGCTCTCGCTGTACAATGCGCTGAATCACTCGCATTATGAAGATCCGGAGCTACTGCATATTACAACTTTGGAAAATGCGGTTTACCTAAGCTTGCAGAACGACCTGTCATTTGTGGTGGATTTTGATCTATGGTTTTTTGAGCACCAGTCCACCCTGAATCCCAATATGCCGTATCGCTTTTTGCTGTATCTGGCAAGTGAATATTCAAAGATGAACTCAGATGACCTGCTTTATTCCAACAAGTTACAGATGCTGGATACTCCACATTTTGTAGTGTTTTATAACGGAACGGATCCTCTCCCGGAATACAGCACCCTGAAGCTGTCCAGCGCCTACCGGAATAAGGAAGAGACTCCTCAGCTTGAATTACAGGTACAGGTAATCAATATCAATCTCGGGTTCAACTCCGAGCTGATGGATGCCTGCCAGATTTTAAAGGATTACGCCCAGTTTGTCGCAGAAGTCCGTGAGCAGGCAAAGGTGTATCCAAACCGGCAGGCTATCGTTCAGGCCGTGGATGTATGTATCAGGAGGGATATTTTGAAGGAATTTTTGCTTGAGAATAAGAAGGAGGTTATTGATATGGTGTTTTTCGAATATGACGCCGAGGCGGAAAAGAGAGTTATTTATAAGGATGGCGTAGAGGAAGGCAGAGCAAAAGAAATTGTTCGGTCATGTAAGGACTTTAACTTGTCAAAAGAGGATGCAATCCACAAGTTAGAGACTCTACTATCAATCCCTACACAATCTGCCATTGACTATTACGAAAAATTTTCAAAGGAATTTGAAAATGAATTCTCAAAAGCACAAAAAATTATGTAAAAGGAGTACATTGGTATGAACTTTTTTGAGTATGATGCTGAGCTTTCTATTTCTACACAGGCAGCCATGGATTACTATGATAATTTTTCGAAGGAATTGGAAAAGAAATCTTTGGATGATCAAAAGGCCTTATAAGAACCCAAAAAGGGCAGCCCATCATGGACTGCCCTTTGGTTCTTACATAACTCTTACAGATATGGTTCGTTCCTCTTAGGAAACAACCTGATCTCAGCTTAAGCTTACTGTAACAGAGACAGTACGCCCTGGTTAGCCTGATTGGACTGAGCCAGCATAGCCTGACCTGCCTGAGCCAGGATGTTGTTGTTGGAGTACTTAACCATCTCAGTAGCCATATCGGTATCACGGATCTGGCTCTCTGCGCTGGTGGTATTCTCTACAACGTTATCCAGGTTGTTGATGGTGTGCTCAAGTCTGTTCTGAACAGCACCAAGTGCGGAACGCTGGGTGGATACCTTCTGGATAGCAGTTGCGATAGTCTTAACAGCCGCATCAGCATTCGTGGAATCTGTTCCATTTACCTGCAGTCCGTTTACACCAATGCCCTTAGCACTCATAGACTCTAAGGATACTTCGATTTTGTTCTCGGCGGTGGTATCAGCACCTACCTGGAAGCTTAAGATCAAAGCTTTCTCAGAAGAACTCAGTGCAGTGCTTCCGGATGCTCCAATTGCCAGTTTCACATTGACAGCAGCACCTGCTGCAAGGTCATTCAAATTTCCGGTATATGTACCAGTGATAGTAGCATCTGTGGTTTCAGGCTCTAACTGCTTGCTGATGGTAGCAGAGCCTGCAGCTTTTACATCAATTCCGTAAGCTTTCTTAATTTCAGCAACTGTATTTGTAACCTCTTTACCATCCTTCAGTGTAACGGTTGCGTTTTTTCCATCAGCAGAAGTAACCTTAACAACTTTCTCCGCTAATTTTTGTGCTGCGTCATCTGCAATATTAAAATTAGTATCATCACTGGACACTACTTTAACAGTTCCAATTTTAATCTCGGCACCATCTGTCTTTTCACCTATCGTGCCACCATTTGCTGCTACAGTTACTCCATCAACCGTTCCTAATACGTCGTTTGCCGCAAAGGTCTTCTTATTGCCATTTGAGGCAGCGTCACCCTTTAACAGATAAGTCTCATTGAATTTCGTGGTTTCAGATACACGGTCGATTTCATTTACAAGCTGATCGATCTCATTCTGTACATAGTTTCTGTCGTCTGCAGACATAGTACCATTTCCAGCCTTTACTGCCAGCTCGTTCATTCTCTGCAGCATATCATGTACTTCGGTCAGGGCGCCTTCAGCGGTCTGTACTGCACTGATACCATCCTGTGCGTTCAGGGAAGCCTGTGTCAGACCTCTGATCTGCTTTCTCATCTTCTCACTGATGGACAGGCCTGCTGCATCATCAGCTGCACGGTTGATCTTGTAACCGGAAGACAGTTTCTCGGTGGACTTTGCCTGAGAAGCGGTGGTTAATCCTAACATTCTGTTAGAGTTCATTGCTGTTAAGTTGTGTTGTACTACCATAATAATTTACCTCCATGCGTAAAAAGTGTTGCAGATAAATCCGTTTATCTGCGGTGTTTGATTAAAAGTTACATTTATAATAATGCGGGCCTAGGATTCCGCTTTATTATCAATCCTGCTTGTTCTGTACGATGACAACCTTGGATTTCTTCTTCTCTGCACCTTCCGGATTTTTGTAATACTTTGGTATCGTGGCCAGAAGCTTCGAATCCTGAATCCTCTTTTCAATGGCCTTGCTTCGTACAATGTTTACTTCTTTGGGTGCATCGATCATGATTCTGGTCTGTCCTCCGCTGCTTCCGAGAAAGACGATCTTTACATCATCACCGATCATTAAAAATTCTTCATCTCTTACAGAAAGTCTTAACATGACGATTCCTCCTTGAATTTAGGTATTTCCTTATATCCATCCGAAAATGTAACACACTTATTATTGTGTTACATTTTTTTTCTTGCGCATTTCAAGTCAAAATATGGCATTCATACTACAAGAGTCTGTGAAACTTTTTCTCTATCTATTCCAAAGCTGCGGTAGAATTGTTCACAAGGTTTATGGTATAATTTGAATACAAAATTGAGCAATAAATCGAGATTTGTCTGTGAAAAGCCCGTGAATAAGCGGATGTTAATATGTATTGCTTGTGGCAACGGCTCTATTGAATATAGAATTGAGCTATCAAAAACAAGGAGGCAGAGATTATGCTAAATGAAAATATCAAAAGAATTAGAAAGTCAAAAGGGCTGTCGCAAGAAGAACTGGCAATTAAACTGAACGTAGTAAGACAGACAGTATCAAAATGGGAGAATGGTTTGTCAGTTCCAGATTCCGGTATGCTGATTATTTTGGCGAATGAACTGGATACTACTGTAAGTGAATTACTTGGAGAACCTGTAGTAGAACCGACTACCGATGATTTAAAGATTCTTTCTGAAAAATTAGAAGTTATTAATTTGCAGCTTGCAAAAAGAAGTATAACAAAGGTAAAAACGATTCGATGGATTCTTATTTCATTGTGTGCGGTTATAGTGGTAATATTTATCGCACTTGCATCTACGAATAGTTTTTATTTGGATTGGAATTACAATGATCCTGAGTTGGCAGTGGCAGGAACAATACTGCATGGGTTTGAATTCTTGTTTGTAAGACTCGCACCGATTGTTTTTTTGACTTCGGTGGTTGGAGTTGTGGTGACATATAAGAAAAGATAAATTGATACGTGAACAATCGGCGTCAGGACAGAGAAAAAAACAGCTTACCATCTTTTGATAGCTGCCCTTTTCTCTGGACTGCACACCGATTTTTACCGATTGAACAAAATCGCGTCACTCCAGCCGATACAGTATGGAGTTTCAATCGATTTCCTTCTTCTTGATTTTACCAAAGAATCTATGCATTGGAAACTGATTCCATCACATATTCAAAAATAGTAACCTGTCTTATCGAATGAAGGGTGCACTTAATAAGCCTTCATTCAGACGGCTGTTTTTCAGTATTTAGATTCCTTCGTTCAAGTCAACATGTAGTGTCCTCGAAGAGATAGCGAAAGAAGATTTCCTCCACAGGCTTCACACTTACAGATATTCTTTTTGTAAAGGATCATCAGCTTCTCCGCACAGGTTTTGTCTCAGAGTTTTGAAATATATTGAATGCCGTTGAGAAGCTTCCGGCAGTGAGTCATCTTTTCTTTCTTGTTCCTACAGGAAAGCAGACCATAGTGGCGAATTCGGACAAAACCTTTAGGGAGTACATGCATCAGAAACATTCGCAGAAACTCTGTTCCTTTGATGGTTTGCTCGATATATTTACCACCATTTTTGTAATCCTTTACGGGATAGGAAACGGTCTCATCTGTCATACTGACAATTCTATGATTACTGATAGCGATACGATGAGTGTAACGGCCAAGGTACCGGATCACAGAATCGGCTCCATTGAATGCCTCTTTCGTATATACAACCCAATTCTTTTCGTAGAGGGAATTCAGTAAAGCTTTGAATTCATAATGATTTTTTAAATGTGCAGCTGTTCCATGATACTCAAGTTTTTTATCTTGTACATGTGAACTGGAAGTGCAAAGGTTACTTATACAAAAAACAGGAGAAAAGAATCCAGCAACGTGTGACAACTACTTACAGATGGTTTTGTCTCTGAAAGGGTGATTTCCTGAATCATCGGATGCAGAGAGATAGTGCGACGTGTTGTTGTCTGAACGAAACCAGTCTCAATTAAATCGTTGATTTCATTTAGTGTGGGCAGTTCCAGCCATTTGGCAAATATACGGGCAGAAATACCGGTGGAAGGAAGAAAGCATAGATTACACATGATATCCTGCTGTTTAAGAGATAAAGTGTATAAAGAAAACAGCGTATGGATATGACTGTAATAGGTGGCTTTGCTGCTTTGTCCATCTTTGATTATTTTAATTTTATCTTCGTTATGGAAAGATGCTTTTTCCACCTGAAGTCTTGTTAATAACTGGTCTGGAGTTGAGATTCCATTTTCCAGAAGTTTTGCTGCCAGTTCCACGGCAAAAGTATGAGAGTGAACAGTTTCGATGATCTTTTCAACTGTTGCCCGGTACGTGTCTGCCTCTGAATAAAATACTGATGCCAGCTGGAAGAGAGTGTTCATATCTGATATTTCTTTTAATGGCAGAGTACAGTATTCATCCAGTCTGCTTCTGGTTGTAAACAAAATCTGGCAGCGATATTTTAATACTACTGACAGAAAGCTGTCCTGTGTGGCAGTGACATTAAAATTATCTATGATAAGCAGAGTATCGGATTTCAGGGAACGCAGAA
>ERZ838839.1010-NODE-1010-length-30563-cov-15.534417_pt1 | contig 30563 bp, 16 predicted proteins | sample MGYA00519909_ERZ838839 | MGnify/ENA primary metagenome ERZ838839 (study PRJEB31850, sample SAMEA3708843) | human gut metagenome | biome: human gut; feature: human-associated habitat; material: faeces | place: China | collected 2014 ... | reverse complement strand
CCGCCGGAACTTTGGTCATTTCTTTCATCGGAATGCAGTCGCAGGAAGTGAAGATCAAGCCGAACGTGAAAGTGGTGATGAAGTCGGATGCGGAGCAGCTTGATGAGGTTGTAGTAACCGCTATGGGTATCAAGCGTTCAGAAAAAGCATTAGGATATGCTGCTACCTCTGTTGGAGGTGAAAAAATTTCACAATCTCGTTCTTCTGATGTAATGTCGGCATTAGCTGGTAAGGTGGCTGGTGTTCAGATTTCTGCGACTTCATCTGACCCGGGTGCTTCAAACTCTGTAATTATTCGTGGTGTAAGTTCATTAAGCGGAAGTAACCAGCCTTTGTATGTAATTGATGGTGTACCTTTAAATAATGATTCAGAATCATCGTCAGACGGATTGAATTCTGGTTTTGACTTTGGTAACGGTGCGAATGCTGTCAATCCTGATGACGTGGCAAGCATGACCATTCTGAAAGGCGCTGCTGCAACAGCTCTTTATGGTAGCCGTGCAGCCAATGGTGTTGTTATGATTACTACGAAGACCGGTCAGAAAGGAAAAGGACTCGGCATTGAATATAATGGAGGTTTGCAGTGGTCAACAGTGCTTCGCTTACCTGAAATGCAGAATGAGTTCGGACAAGGTTGGAGTGGTGACCATACAACCTTGGAAAATGGATCTTGGGGTCCTCGTTTTGACGGCTCTATGCAGGCTTGGGGTAATGTGTATAACAATACTCAGAAAATTAAGCCTTATGTTCCGTATGAAGATAATGTAAAAGATTTCTTTGATACCGGATTCCGCTATAGTAACAGCTTGTCTTTCAATGGAGCTACAGATAAAAGTGATTATTTCGTATCATTCTCTCAAATCAGTGATAATGGAATGATTCCGACTGACGCGGATTCGTATGACAAATATACATTCTCAGGACGTGGCAGTTACACTATCGGTAAGTTGAAATTCTCTACTTCACTGAACTATTCTACACAGAAAAACAAGTTTGCTACAACCGGTCAGGGATTATCAATGTTGAACTCTATTTATCAGATTCCACGCGATATCAATATTTCAGGGTTGAGTGACTTGGATGATCCGTTCAATACTCCAGGATATTACTTTACTCCTTACGGAGTTTCTAACCCGTATTATATTCTGAATAATTATCAGAATGAATATGAAGCAGAACGTTTCTATGGTAAGTTTCAGTTGGATTATGATTTCTTGAAGTACTTTAAGTTTACTTACCGTATGGGTCTGGATACTACAACTGGTCAGCAAGATCAGGGTGTACCTAACTTATATGATTTATTCTATGACGGTACTCCAAATGGTGTTGGACAGGGTTCAAGCAGTCCTTTTGCAGGTGAGTTTGGTAGTTACACACAGCGTATTTCACGCCGTCGGGAAATTAACCAGGATTTGTTGGTAACTTTTGATATGCCGATTAATGATTTCCATGTAAATGCATTGGTTGGTTTCAATGGTAACGAGCGTAGTTATTCTTATCAGGAAGCTACTGTAGAAAATCTGACTATCCCGACTTGGTTCAATTTGACTAACTCTCCTTCTACTCCGATTATTACTACTAATAAAGAATTGCGTCGTTTAATGGGTGTATTCGGTCAGTTTGAAGGTTCTTGGAAAAATATGATTTATTTGACTGTTACAGCACGTAACGACTGGTCATCTACATTGCCGAAGTCTGACCGCAGCTTCTTCTATCCTGGTGTAACGGGTAGTTTTATTTTCAGTGAATTGTTTAATGATGATTTGAAAGATATTATCACTTTTGGTAAAGTACGCGCAAGTTGGGGTAAAACAGGTAACGATGCCGATGTATATATGGTAAATTCGGTTTATCGTCAACTTTCAGGATCAACTGGACGTATTCCATTTGGCTATGTAACTTTGCCATTGGGTGGTGTAAATGGCTATACTGCTGATAATACATTGGGTAATATGTATTTATCACCTGAGATGACGACTGAATATGAATTCGGTTTGAATATGGCATTCTTTAACAACCGTATTTCGTTTGATGCATCTTATTATAACCGTAATTCGGACAAGCAGATTATGTCGTTAAATATGGATCCGTCAACCGGTTATACTTACCGTAATATGAACTTAGGTAAGATTCGTAACCAGGGTGTTGAATTATTGTTCAACGTTACACCGATTGAAACCCGTGACTTCTCTTGGGATGTTACCTTGAACTTTACGAAAAACTGGAGTAAGGTTATCAGCTTGCCAGAAGAATTGGGTGGTGTAGCTTCTATCTATGGATTTAGCGGAGGTACAGGAATGTATGCTATGACTGGTTATCCGGTTGGTGTGTTTAAAGCACAGGTAGCAGAACGTGACCCGCAGGGCCGTATCGTAGTAAGTGCTGCAAACGGTTTGCCACAGCCGGCATCTGATTATGCTATTATTGGCGATATGAACAACCGCTATCAGATGGGCGTTTCTACCCGTTTCAGCTATAAAGGTGTTTCTTTAAGTGCTGACTTTGATATTCGTAAAGGTGGTATCATGTTCTCTCGTACGAAAGATATCAATTACTTTACTGGTAACGCAATTCAGACAACTTACAATGACCGTAATAACTTCATTGTACCTAATTCTGTTAACAAGGTTACAGATGATGCCGGAAATGTAACATACGTAGAAAATACAACTCCGATTTCAACAGCAAACTATTATGCTTATTGGGGTAATGGAGGTACTGATTTGGGAAGCTTCTCGTTGGTTGACAAATCGTATGTAAAATTACGTTCACTGGTATTAAGTTGGGATTTGCCGCGTAAATGGCTTGTTAAGACTCCGTTACAGGGTGTGCAGGTTTCAGCTTACGGAAATAATCTATTCTTATGGACTCCGTCAAGCAATACATTTATTGACCCGGAAACCACTTCATTCGGTAACGACTTGGCCGGTAACTTTGGTGAATATACAGCAAACCCGAGTTCACGCGTGTTCGGTTTCAACTTGAAAGTTAAATTTTAATGACTCAATCTACAAGAAACGTATTTTATGAAAAAGATATTATTATATAGTGTATTGGTAGCTGGCATGTTGAGTAGTTGTGACCTGGATATCAATGATGACCCTGACTACCCGATGAATGACCAGGTGACTGCCGATCTGATTTTTCCGGCAGCCCAGACGTTGGTTGCTTCCCATGTGGGTGGAGAAATATTTAATAATGCGGGATTCTTTGCACAGTATTTCGAACAGCGTCCGGAATCGCAGCAATATGATGCCTTGCCAACCTACGCTTTTACTGAAGCAAGTGATATTATGAGCTACTCTTACTCAGGGCTGATGGCGGGTGCACAGAAAGACTTGAAGGATATAATTGATAAGAGTGAAAATTCTGCTGACCGTTATGCAGCGACTGTATTACGTGCCTATGTATTTCAGGTAATGGTAGATAACTTTGACCAATTCCCTTATACGGAAGCTTTGCAGGGTGCGGATAACCAGAATCCGAAATGGGACAAGGGTGAAGATGTCTACAAAGGTGTGTTGGCAGAGATGGATAAGGCAGAACAGGAACTGAATGATGCAACCATGGATAGTGAAGATTTAATGTTCGATGGTGATGTTAGCCAGTGGAAAGGTTTTGCCAATGCTTTGCGTCTGCGTATGTATCTCCGTTTAATTTCTGGAGGTGTGGATGCTGCTAGCTATGAAGCAAAAGTAAAAGAATTGGTTGAAAATAATAGTTTCTTTACTGGTGACGTTTGTTTCAGTGGCTTTGCTGATGAATCAAATAAACGGAATCCTTGGTATGAAACAAATGCAATGGGGCTGACTGGTAATCATTGTGCTGCTTATCCGTTGGTGGAATATTTAAAAGCTACGAACGACCCGCGTATCGCTTATGGTTTGAGTAAGGCAACAGCAACTAATAGCTATGTAGGTCAGTTACCTGGTGGTAAAATGAACACTCGTACAGCAAAGGGTAACTCCAATCTTTGGATGAACAAGCATGTAAGTGGTATTGATTATACAAAAGCTGCCACTATGCCAGTTTACTACTTTACACAGTCTGAGCTTCAATTCTTGATTGCGGAAGTTTATTTGAAATATTTGAACAATGATGCACAGGCAGAAGCTGCTTATGAAAAAGGTATTGATGCAGATTTTGCTTCACGTGGCGTGTTAAGAGAGGCTACATTCAATACTGCTGTAGCATGGTCAACAGCAGGTAGCCTTGACGAAAAAATGGAACTTATCGGTAAACAGAAATGGGTTGCTTTGTTTTATAGAGATCACATGGAAGCATGGAGTGAATTGCGCCGTACTGATTATCCAAAGTATGTTACTTTAACGGATGATGAGTTGGAAGCTATTGCTAAAGGAGGAGACGCTCCTGCTAATAAATATGAAGCAGGCGATTTGATTGTACCTTGGCAAAACGACATGATTAATCCGGTAGGCGATAAAGTGATAAAACGTATTTATTATCCATTGAGCGCTCGTAAGTATAATAGCAATACTCCGCAGTCGCCTTCGCTCGATTCACCGGTTTGGTGGGATAAGAACTAATCAAGTTTGGATTCATTTTTAGTAATTGAAATCTTATGAAGAAGATATTATATAGTTTAGTTGTATGTGCAGGAGTATTAAGCTTTACTGCCTGCGACAATTCGGTGGAAGATAACTCTCGTCTTACCTATCTGGTGGACTTGCAGCTGGAGAAAGATACCATCGAACATCAGGTGAATACGGAATTCACTGCCCCAAAGTTTACAGCTACTGAAAACGGAGTAGATGTAAGCTCGAAAGTAACTGTAAAAGGTCTTGACAAAGTGGATGAAACGAAAATCGGTATTTATCCGATTTCTTATGCCACAGCCAATGCGGACGGAATTGCAGCTTCTGCCAAACAAACTGTGTATGTAGTCAATGCAGCTGCCGATACAGATATTTCAGGAGATTATTCGATTGATACAGAAGGGAGTTATTGTTTAAATGGAACAGAAAGAATAGACTTTCCGTCAGCTTATCCGTTGAAAGTTACTAAGGTCGCAACAGGCATTTTCACCATTTCGGATATGCTGGGTGGATGGATGAACCTGAAGGAAGGAAAAGGTACTGACTTTGCTTTGGAGGCTGACTACTTTTTGGAAAATGCTATCGAGGCAGGTGCTGTTAGTATGTCTGACTTAACGGGGCTGGCAAGTAATGAAATGATAATAGAAGATGAGGAGGAAGAAAAATCTGTAACTATATCAAATTTGCAGGTTAGTGTAACCGCTGATAACGATAAGGAAACCTATACCTTATCTTGGACTGCAGAATATGACGGACGTGAGATTCATATTCAAGCAGACATGGAGAAAAAAATAGAATCAGAAGAATAATAACAGAAACGTATGAAGAAATATATTTTCCTATTATTTTCAGTCCTGGCATTTGCCTTGACTGCATGTAACGAAGAAACCGAACCGGGTGGTACTGCCGTTGAAAAGATGGCAGGCGAATGGGTGGTAAAATCTGAAGGTGTAAATGACGGTGAATGGTTTACCGTAAGAACTTATAATACTGCCTCCAATGTGGCTACTGAAATGTGGCTTGAAGATAAGGGGTTGAATTATAAAATCAAAGTGTCTGTGTCTTACGATGCTCGTACTTTTATGACAGTAGAAGCTGTGACGAATACAATTGCTTCGAAAGAAGATGCCCCTGCTCCTACAAAAATTAAAATCTCGGAAGGAAAGGTTCAGGAAGGAGTTTATGAAACTCCTGGTGGACACATTTCCGATAAGATTTCATTTACCGTAGAAGCAGATGGTCAGACTTATAAGGTAGAAGGTTTCCGTCGTACAGGTTTTGAAGAAGATAATGTAATTTAAAATTTAGAATTACCTCTCTTTTTTAAAAAGAAGAGATTAAAACTAAAATGACCATCTTAACAAAATTTAAAAGAGGCTGTCTCGAAGACAGCCTCTTTCTATTAAGGGATAATATTTAAACTGTCTAACCTTTTTTGGGGGGGCACTTCAACTTTGGGGTTAGCCTCTTTGTTAGATAAACTCCTTGTAATATACTTGGGCAAGTTTATCTAGTTACACTTCTTCGATAATCCATTTCTGAATGTTTCGTGTTTTATTGCTAAAGTTTACACCTATTTTAAAAACCTTTCTTCTGTCTACTTGAAAAGGAGTTACATAATGCTTTTCATTTATCTGTGCCAAAGCTTCCTCTGCTGTACCTCCCAGCTTAAACTCCATTAAATAAATAAATCTGTTGGTTTTTATCAGTAAATCAATTCTTCCTTCTGAGGTATGATATTCTACTTCTGTATAAAATCCAAGTAATTTAAACAGAATAAAAAGAACATTCTGGTAATGCAGTTCTAAATCACGTATCATTTCATAAGGAGTGTCTGCAAAAAAACCTTGCAGCCGTAAAAAGAATGCGTCTATCTCTCCTTTTTCCACCTCTTCAATAAAGCTCATAATTTGAAATGCAGATTCTGCAGGCTGCACATGAGCATAATATGGTAACAAATAGCTAATAAAACCTTCTTCCACTTCTTTGTTGGGGAATCCTAGAGTATATACATTAAAGCGGGAATTATAACTTTTAATTGTAAGATAACCGCTTTGATATAACACCGGAATAGGACTATTTATTAATGTATCTACTCCATTCAGCAGATCACTTGTAACAACTTCGCTAGAAAGCCTAGTCAGGTTACATCTATTTTGTTTAAGTAGTTGTGCTAAATAACTGGGTGTTCCTGTTTCAAACCAATAATTTCCGAACTTCATTCTGGCAAAAGTGTTCAAAAGGCTGAACGGATTATATAGTCCATTTGAATCTTCTGTAAAATGATAGCCATCATAACGTTCCTTCAGAGATTTGCACACTTGTTCATAACTCATATTTGTATTAGCTGATAGTTCATGCAAATCTTCTTCTAGCCAAGTATGAATTTCATTTTCTGTTATTCCACAAAGTTCCGCATATCGTTTATCAAAAGAAATATCCATTAAATTATTCAAGTCGCTGAAGATACTTACCTTACTAAATTTGGTAACTCCTGTCAATAAAGCAAATTGAATATATTGATCTTTACTTTTCAATGCTCCATAAAAAGCTTTTAATGTGTCACGATAAGCGTTCTGTAAGTCGTTGTTTCCTATCGCTTGAAGCATTGGCTTGTCATATTCGTCTACCAGAATAACAACACTTTTTCCTGTTTTTTCGGCCGCTCGTTGGATTATTCCCTGAAATCGTAAAGAAAGAGAAACTTCACTGGATTCTGTTCCATAGATTTTTTCCCATTTTACAAGGATATCATTTAATATATCATTTAAACTTTCCGGTGAATCATATTTCTGTGCATTCAGGTCAAAGTGTAAAATAGGATAAGAATTCCAGTCTCTTTCCACTTCATTAATAAACAATCCTTGGAATAATTCTTTACGCCCTGAGTAATAAGCCTCCAATGTGGAAATTAACAAGCTCTTTCCAAACCTTCTAGGACGACTAAAAAAGTAATACTTTCCGGTTGAAATTAAGCGATAAATAAGTTCTGTTTTATCTATATATAGATACCCTCCTTTACGAAGGCTTTCAAAGCTTTGTATGCCTACAGGATATTTTCTCATTTTGTAAAAGTGTTTATTCACAAAGTTAGTTTTTTATCTTATAACTAATTCAAAATTAAGAAATATAAGTTTTGTAGGTTAATAGATTTTTTAATACAAAGAGTATTTTCAGTAGAACTTGGGTAGAAAAGTGACATAAAAAATAATCCATAATTTATTATGCATCTTGAATAGAATTAGTATGAAATTCATATTTGATTAATTATCAGCACATTGTAATATTTTATAGTTCCGCCGGAACTTTGGTCATTTCTTTCATCGGAATGCAGTCGCAGGAAGTGAAGATTAAGCCTATCGTAAAAGTGGTGTTGAAGTCTGATGCTGAGGTACTTGATGAAGTTGTGGTAACTGCGTATGGTACTTCTACCAAAGGGTCATTTACAGGTTCTGCAGCAGTGATGAAAGCGGATAAGATTGAGAAACGTCAGGTATCAAACGTTTCAAATGCGTTAGCTGGAGCTGTAGCTGGTGTGCAGATTTTGAGTAATAACGGTCAGCCGGGTGAAGATGCGAAAGTGCGTATCCGTGGTGTCGGATCAATCAATGCCGGAACAGATCCATTGTATGTAGTTGATGGTGTGCCTTATGATGGTGACTTGTCTTCTATTAACTCTGCAGATATTGAATCGATGACAGTGTTGAAAGATGCGGCCTCTACAGCGTTGTATGGTGCGCGTGGTGCAAACGGTATCATTATGATTACTACTAAAAAAGGTACTTCTGGTAAGGCGCGTGTAAACTTCGATGCAAAATGGGGTGCTAACTCCCGTGGCGTAAAGAACTACGATGTACTGACAAGTTCAAAGAATTATCTGGAAAAGGCTTACGAAGCTATTTATAATGGTTATGTGCAGACCAATGGCATGTCTGCGCAGGCTGCTAATGTAGCCGCAAACAAGACTTTGCTTTCTGCTGGAAATGGTGGTGTGGGTTATCAGATTTATACAGTGCCTGAAGGTCAGTTGCTAATTGGTAGCAACGGTTTGCTGAATCCGAATGCTACGCTGGGATATACTGATGCGAAAGGCTATTATTATATACCGGATAACTGGGCGGATGAGACTTTCAGGACTTCACTTCGTCAGGAATACAACTTGAATGTGTCCGGAGGTAACGACAAGTCTACTTTCTACATGGCTTTTGGCTATTTGGATGATCAGGGTGTAATTGAAGGCTCTGGCTTGACCCGTTTCAGCGGTCGTTTGAAGGGTGACTACAAGGTAACAGACTGGTTGAAAGTGGGTGCCAACATGAACTATGTAAACTCAAAGAGTAACTATCCGGGCGATCAGAATAATACATCATCTTCCGGTAATGCTTTCTATATTGCCAATAACATTGCCCCGGTTTATCCGATGTATGTACGTGGAGCTGACAAGCAGATTATGACGCTGAATGGTCGTAAGGTGTATGATTATGGTGATGGCGTAAGCAGTCCTTCATCACGTGCGTTTATGTCTATTGCCAATCCGGCAGGTGACCTTATTTATAATAAGACTGAATATTTGGCTGACGTGCTGAATGCAAACTGGTTTGCAGAATTGACTCCGATTAAAGGTCTGACTATCAGCGCACGCTTTGGTATGAATATCGACAATACACGTTACAATGATTTGGGTAACGCATATATGGGTCAGAGTGCTTCTTATGGAGGTAATGCTTACCAGGCTGCTCAGCGTACTTTCGGTTTCGACCAGCAGTATGTAGCTAACTATCAGTTTGCAGTGAAAGATGTACATCATTTTGATATTACTGCCGGTTATGATGGTTATTCATACCAATATACAGAATTGACTGGTTCTGGTCAGAATCTGTATGACCCGGAAAGCTTCTATATCAGCAATACAATTGATAAGAAGACTGCCAGTGGTATGAAGTTGACTTATGCTACTGAAGGTTTCTTCGGTCGTGTAAACTACTCTTATGATGACAAATATTTTGGTAACGTTTCTTACCGTCGTGATGCTTCTTCTCGTTTTGCTCCTGAAAATCGTTGGGGTGACTTCTGGGCTGCAAGTGTGGCTTGGATGATTACACGTGAAGACTTCATGAAGGATATCACTTGGATTAACATGTTGAAATTGAAGGCTTCTTTCGGTCAGCAGGGTAACGATGATATCTTGTTCGCTGGTGGATATACCGTGGGTGGTACAAGCAAGAACTATTATCCATGGATGGACCAGTATAACATGACAGGTGCAGACGGTGTGTTCTCTGACGGTACGATGATTGCAAAAGGTAATCGGGATTTGACTTGGGAAACTTCAACTTCATATAACGTGGGTGTTGACTTTGCTTTGTTCAATAACCGTTTGAACGGATCGGCTGAATACTTCGGTCGTAAGTCAAGCGATATGCTTTACAACAAACCGGTTGCCGGAAGTGTGGGTTATACTTCTATTCCGATGAACGTAGGTTCTATGACTAACTCTGGTTTTGAATTGGATTTGACTTATTTGATTTTCAATCAGAAGAACTTTACTTGGGATGTGAACTTGAATGCCACTTTCATCAAGAATAAAATCAACAAGCTGCATCCGGATTTGGATGGTCAGTTGATTGATGGAAACTACATTTACGAAGAAGGTGAATCAATGTACCGTATGTATTTGGTTGATTATGCGGGTGTAGACCCTGAAACAGGTTTGGCTCAGTATTGGGCGAAAAATGACAAGGGTGAGTTGTATAAAACAGACAATTATGCATTAGCTCAGACTACAAACAAGGTAGCTACAGACAACTTGATGCCGAAGGTATACGGTGGTTTGGGTACTTCTGTGCAGGTTTACGGTTTTGATGCTTCTATCCAGTTGTCTTATCAGTTGGGTGGTCAGATTTATGACTCAGGTTATCGTTTCATGATGGCTGGAAAAGGTGACGGACAGAACTGGCACAAGGATATTTACAATGCCTGGACTCCGGAAAATAAATATACAGACGTACCTCGTCTGAATGCGCAGGATAAGTATACAAATTCTACTTCAACTCGTTGGCTTGCAAGTTCTAACTACCTGAGTGTAAATAATATCACTATTGGTTATACACTTCCGTCTAACTTGGTTCGCAAGATGATGCTGGAAAAACTGCGTGTATATTTCACTGCCGACAATGTAGGATTGCTTTCTGCACGTAAGGGTCTTGACCCACGTCAGAGCTATACAAGTGCTACTACATCACTTTATACTGCTATCCGTACAATTTCTGGAGGTATCAGCCTTACATTTTAATTAAAATATAAATAAGAAACAGATATGAAAACAAAATATATTTTTGCTTCATTGCTTGTATCTTCACTGGCTGTGACTGGTTGCCAGGATATGGATACATTGCCCGATGGAGGAATCGTGACAGACTCTCAGAAGGAGACCGTTTCTACACTGAATCCTGAACGTGGAGTAGCAAAAGTTAATGCGATTTTCTCTACTTTCAACCAGGCTTTTCCTAACTCAAGTGCATTGGGAGCTGAACGTCATAACGATATTGGTTATCCTACTGTCATGTTGTGTCTGGATTCTAATACAGAAGACGTAATAAGTGATAACAACGGTTATAACTGGACAGGATATGATTTGACATTTGAAGACCGTGAAAATACTTCCTTGGAAGGTCAGATGGTATGGAATGACTTGTATTCTATCGTTTTTGCTGCCAACAATGTAGTAGGAAGCATTGACGAAAAAACAGAAGATGCCAATGAACAATTCTATCTGGGACAGGGACTGGCTGCACGTGCATTCTCTTATTGGGTAATGGCACAGCTGTATCAGTTTAACTATAAAGGTAATGAGGACAAACCTTGTGTACCGTTGATTACAGAAAAGAATTCGGCAGATGCTTCTGTGAATGGTTGTAAACGTTCGTCTGTAAAAGACGTGTATACACAGATTGAATTAGACTTGAACAATGCTATTGATTTGCTGACTAATGCAGAAAAAGGAAAGGTAAAACGTGCTGACAAGCGTTATATCAGTCTGTCAGTAGCATACGGACTTCGTGCACGTATGTATCTGTCAATGCATGAATACGCTAAAGCTGCCGATGATGCTGCAAATGCCATCAAAGCTGCGAAGAGCGAAGGTATTGCTATCGCTTCTCGTACTGCGGTAGGTAAACCGACATTCTGGAGTGTAGATGAGGTGAACTGGATGTGGGGTATCATTGTCAGCGAAACGGATGACGTGGTAGATACGGGTATCTGTAACTGGCCTTCTCACATGGGTTCTTTGAACTATGGATATGCAAACTACTCTGGTGGTCGTCAGATTAGCTTGGAGTTATATGATGCTATTAATGATAAAGATATTCGTAAATCATGGTGGCTGGATGCAGCAGCTGAAGCTAAAGATGGATTCTTGACCGATGAACAGGCTGCTTTTGTGGCTAAGCAGGGGTATAAGCCTTATACTCAGATAAAGTTCGGTCCGTATAATGATGTGGTAGGTACGACTATCAATGCCAACGACATTGTATTGATGCGTATTGAGGAAATGTATCTGATCGCGGCAGAAGCATACGCTGAAGCTAATAATCAGGCAGAAGGTGAAAAATATTTCAAGGAATTGATTAATAACCGTCTGGAAAGCGGAGCGCAAGCTTATTTGACAGACTATGCCTCTACTCCTCAGGAAGCTGTTTACACACAGCGTCGTATTGAACTTTGGGGTGAAGGAGTAATCTGGTTCGATGTAATGCGTCTGAACAAGGGAGTGGACCGTCGTGGATGTGGTTTCCCGAATGCAGAATGTATCTTCAATATTGCACCGACTGATGACATCCTGTTATGGCGTATACCGGAAGCAGAACTTCAGGCCAACAAGGCATTGACTCCTGCTGATAGCCCTGCATGGACATTACCGAAACCAGTTGCTGATGAATAATAAATTAAAGTTAAAACTAAGAGTATTATGAAATTAAATAAATTCTTTTTCGGATTATTGATGACTCCGGCCGTAATGATGGTAGGATGCAGCGATTATGAAGATACGGAAGTGGCAAGCCCAGAAGCAAATGCTGATGCGATAGGGGCTTATTTTGAAAAAAATTCTAATCCTGTGAAGTTGTTGCCGGGCAAAACATCTTTTAATATTACATTAAAGCGGGCTTCTGCTGGTGATGCTGTGAATGTACCTTTTAAGGTAGTGGAAAATAAAAATAACTTCTTTGAATTACCTGTAACTCAGTTCGTTTTTGAAGCTGGAAAACAATCTAGTACTCCGATTGCGGTTTCTTTTAATATTAGCAATGCTGTATTTCAAAAGAATGATACACTGTACTTGCAGGTATTGGATGGTGTGAAAGATCATTTATATGCTGCCGGGTATACTGATACTATGTATCCGTTTGTAATTGATTATACTTGGAAGAGCGATTCTCTGGCATCTACTATGGTAAAGGATGAGTATGCAAAAACATTCACCGGTGAAGGAACTTTGGCTACTGTAGAAATTGCAAAAGATTTTGAGGTAGTAAAAACAAATCCGTCACCAGACTATACTAAAAATTCTTTGGTACGTATTCCAAGCTTCTTTGCTACTATTGGTAAATCGAAGGTAGCTGGGGAAGACCACATTCAGTTTGTAGTAGATAAGGATCATAAGAATCCTCAATTCTTATCAACCGGATACTTGGCAAGTAAGGAGATTTCTCTGAAAGTAAATAATAGTGAACTGGAGACTGGAATGACTCAGAAATTTGCTGAAAAGAAAGAGTATCCTATCTGTATGGATTTAGTGAGCATTGTAGTGGATGAAACAGCTAATGCTGCAGCTGCTACAACTGATAATGTGACTTATCAGGTAACATACAACTTGTATGCATTTGATAAGGAAACTAAGAAAAAATATCAGCTTTCAGCAAAAGATGATACTGTGCCAGTAGAAGGTAAAGCTCAGTATAAGGCTAAATTTGAAGTGAAATTCGTAAAAGCTTCTGCTGAATAATAGTTATTATAGCTGAAATAATAGAAGAGGTATATCCTGTGTGGATGTACCTCTTTTTTTGTCTTATTCGCTTAAAAACTGGTCTTTTTGTTAGAATTAACTTCTTAATAATACAAAATAATTGCAATTTTATTCTATTTGTATTCACTTTTTATGCGGTTGAAGAAGTGAAAGCAAGTTCTTAAAAACCATCTGTTTATCTATTTTGATATCGTTTTGCTCCTTATAAATAAATTTTAGTGTAAAATTGCCCGCTGTTTTATAATTTCTCTTTATTTTCTTACATTCGCGCCCCGTTTGTGATAAATGTATTAGACTAACTTAACTAAATTAAAAGAGAGATTTTATGAAACAAAGAATGACGTTGTTCATGGCCATTCTTCTGATAGGGATTGGTCTGTCAAACGCCCAAGTTTCTCAAGTGACCGGTAATGTGATGTCGGAAGAAGACGGATTGCCGGTAGTGGGCGCATCGGTGTTGGTAAAAGGTACTACTGTAGGGACAGTGACCGACATTGATGGAAACTTTACAATTTCTGGTGTGCCGGCTTCGGCAAAAACTTTAGTGGTTTCTTTTATCGGTTTGCAGAGCCAGGAAGTGGCTGTAAAACCGGTGGTGAATGTAGTGTTGAAATCGGATGCACAGGCTTTGGAAGAAGTGGTGGTTGTGGCGTATGGTACGCAGAGCGCACGTACGGTGACAGCTTCAGTAGCTTCAATCCGCAACGATGTGTTAAAGGACGTGCCTAATACAAGCTTGGACCTGATGATGCAGGGACGTGCCTCTGGTTTGAATGTAACGACTCCTTCAGGAGGAGTAGGTCAGGCTCCTGTGGTACATATTCGTGGTGTAAACTCGATTACTTCGGGTACTTCTCCTTTGTACGTAGTGGATGGAATGCCGATTCAGTCGGGTGATTTGGGCGGAGGATTGGGTAATGCCAATGCGTTGGCTGACATTAATCCGGCTGATATTCTTTCTATTGACGTGTTGAAGGATGCGGCGGCAGCAGCTTTGTATGGTTCACGTGCGGCAAACGGGGTCGTGCTGATTACTACCAAGCAGGGAAGCAGCGGAAAAGCAAAAGTAACGTATGATGCCTCTGTCGGTTTCTCCAACCGGACGAAGTTCATTGATATGATGAATGCACAGGAGTATGTAGACTTCAAGAACATGGCGGTTCGTAATGCATACGGAACAGATGTAGCGGCTGAACTGGCTGCTATGGATAAGACATTCATCGCTAATCCTGCTTATGGTGATAAGGCATTTAACTTGATGCCGGGAGTAGACTCTAACTGGGCTGATGCTATTTTTCAGAATGGGTTTACGCAAGACCAGACCGTAGCCGTAAGTGGTGGAACGGAAAAAGTGAAATATTATATGTCGGCTAATTACAATACGCAGAAAGGTATTGTAGTGGGCGATAACTATAAACGTCTGGGCGGTAAGGCTAACATTGTGGCTAACGTGACAGACTGGCTGAAGATTGGTATGAACTCGAGCGTGAACGTAAGTTCTACATCGCAGGTGGATGCGGCACGTAACGGTTCAAACTTTGCAGTAGGTGGTTTCCCGCGTATGGCGCTGGCTAACTCTCCGAATATGCCTATCTATGATGAAAATGGCAAAGGTTATTATGATCATTCGTTAGGTGTGTTAGGTTATGGACCTAATGCGGTAATGAATACGTTCTCGAATCCGGTGGCATTGGTGGAGTTGGGTAATAAGACTAACGTGGATGTAAACCGTATTTTGAGCAGCTTCTTTGCAGAAGTTACTCCTGTGAAAGGTCTTACATTGAAAACTCAGTATAATATTGACGATGCACGTATCGAAAACTCTCGTTTCTGGTCACCTAATCATGGAGATGGAGTAAATAAAGGCGGATATGCGTTCAATGCGGCAGTACATAGCAGTATCTGGACCTGGACGAACACGGCAACGTATGATTTTACGGCTAATCGCCATCATTTCAACTTCCTGGTGGGTATGGAAGCTACTGAAAGCAGCTACAATGAATGGGATGCTTCTCGTACAGAATTGCAGGATGATAAGTTTACGAACTTCCAGGGAACTTTTGCCAATGCCACAGCTTCGGGTAGTATTTCCAAGAGCTCTATGGTTTCGTATTTTGGACGTATCAACTATGACTTTGCATCGAAATACATGTTCTCTATCAATTTCCGTCGTGATGGCCTTTCTGCATTGAGCAAGGATAATCGCTGGGGTAACTTTGGAGGTGTTTCAGCGGCATGGCGTGTGTCGGAAGAAGCTTTCTTTGAACCGCTCAAGCATGTGATTGAAGACTTTAAGATCAAGGGTAGCTATGGTGTGGTAGGTAATACGAATATCGATGACTATGCCTCACGTTCGTATTATTCTCCTTACTATTACGGTTCTCAGGGAAGTTATCGTTTAAGTAAGATTGCCGACCCGAATTTGAAATGGGAATCTTCAGAAAAGTATGACGTAGGTTTCAGTGCACGTGTACTTGATCGTATCGATATTGATTTTGATTATTTCTATACGAAATCTTCAGACTTGATTCTGGATGTGCCACAGGCTCCTTCGAAAGGTCTTCCAGGAAATATCCTGACAACCAATGCTGGAAAGATGACAAACTCAGGTATTGAGTTGACGATTTCTGCGGATATTTTACGTGACGGTGCATTCAAATGGAATACAAGTTTTAATATTACGACTACTCGTAATAAGGTTGTATCTCTGGCTAATGGTTTGGATAATATTATCAAAGGTGATGCCACTGGATTGGAAATTACAAATATCACAGTACCTGGCAAGTCTATCGGTCAGTTGTATCTGACACCGACAGATGGTGTAGATCCGGAAACCGGGTTCCGTGTGTTCTATGGAGAGAATGGAGAACGTGTGCTGTATAATCATGCCTCGAAAGCAAAATGGATGCTTGAAGATGGTACGCCTTATGAGGGCAGCTTGAAACCGGTGATTTGCGGAAATACACTGCCGACATGGTATGGTGGATGGAGTAATAACTTCTCTTACAAGAATTTTGACTTGTCTTTGTTCTTCCAGTTCTCAGGTGGAAACTATATTTATAATGGTACGAAGGCGACGGTAAGTGACATGCGTTACTGGAATAACTCGAAGGAGGTACTTCAGAATTACTGGACTCCGGAAAGAAAGAATGCCATGTTCCCGAAACCAGTGTATGGCGATAACTATTCTAATGGTTCGGCCATGCCTATCAGCGAGTGGGTGGAAAAAGGTGACTATTTGCGTTTGAAGAATATCTCATTGGGTTATACCTTCAATACGAAGAACTGGGCGAGTGCCATCGGTATCAGCAAGTTGCGCGTATATGCACAGGTGCAGAACTTGTTCGTAATTACGGGCTATTCGGGTATGGATCCGGAGGTGATGTCGAATACGACCAATGCTACTCTGGCTCCGGGTACGGATAAAAATACTTTGCCACAGGCACGTACATACACATTTGGTGTAAACTTGGCGTTTTAATTGTTGAATTTTTAAAAGCAGATTCGAATGAAAAAATATATTGTATATGCTATATTGATGGCTGGAACCACGTTGAGTAGTTGCAGTAGCAGTTTCTTGGATCAGGAACCACCTTTGTACATTGAGCCGGGAGATATTTATAATGATGCAAATCGTTTGGAAGCAGCTGTATTAGGCTTGTATGGTTCGATAAAAAATGATGCGTCGGATTCCTTCATGGGAGGAAAAACCTATCTGGTGTTTGATAACCGTGGAGAAGATATTGTAAATTCTGACCCGAACTTGATTACTTTGGCCAATACTTATAAGTTTAATGTGGGCAAAACAGATGCAGAAAATACGGTGACCTGGAGCATGGCATACGCTGCCATTAACCGTGTCAATATTTTCTTGGATGAGTTGGAAGGTGCTAAAGCTACTGCTGGAGAAAAGTATGAGCAGTATAAAGCGGAGGCAAAGTTTGTGCGTGCATTTGCTTATTACTATTTGAATAATCTGTATGCTACGCCCTACGTAATTAATCCGGATGCGAAATCTGTGCCTTTACGTTTGACTCCGGAAAAGAACGGTGAACACAATGCGTTGAAACGTGCTACAGTGAAGGAGGTTTACGAACAGATTCTTTCGGATTTGGAAAATATCAGTGCGTTGCCGGTAAAAGCAAAAGCAGATGAACCGACTGTAACTCGTGCTACACAGGCGGCTGCCAATATGTTGAAGATGCGCGTGTATATGTCTATGAATAACTGGACAGAGGCGGTAAAAGCAGGTAAGCTGGTGACAGGCTACGAACTGACTCCGAAGTTTGGAGATATGTTCAAGGCTCCTTATTATACGGATGAAACCATATTCTCTTTGCCAATGAAGGAAACAAACCGCCCGAATACCCAGCAAGGATTGGCAGAATATTATTACGCTAAGAATACGATTTTGTGGGTAGACGTGGAGAACGGTATCATGGGCAAGCCGAATTATAATTCAGCTGATGATGCCCGTGTGCAGATGAAGAACGAAAAAAATCAGTTGCTGAAGTTTACGGATGCTGCACAGAAACTGGATTGGGCACCGATTTTCCGTTATGCGGAAACGTTGTTGAACTTGGCTGAGTGTTATGTAAATCTGGGTGGAACTGAAAATGAGAAACTTGCCAGAGAATGTCTGAAACAGGTGAGATTCCGTTCATTACCGGAGACAAGCAATCAGTTGGATATTGATCATTTGTCTGGTGAAGATTTGAAGATGGCGGTTTATAACGAACGTCGTCTGGAGTTTATCGGTGAGGCGATGCGAGGCATTGATGTGTTGCGTCGCGGAGCTAACTTTGAACGGAAAACACAGATTACTCCGCAGAGTAGCGGATACGTCTGGCCGATTCCACAAAGCGAAGAATTGATGAATCCGGATTTGAATAAATAAGGAAGAAGTAAAAAGAGCGTATCTGTAATGAGATGCGCTTTTTTTATTTATATTTGCGCTCTATAGAATTTAGATTTATACTGAATGAAAGAATTTGTAATATCAGAAGCACAGACAGAAAAAGCTGTGCTGGTGGGTTTGATAACCCAGACTCAGAATGAACGTAAGACCAATGAATATTTGGATGAGCTGGCTTTCCTCGCTGAGACGGCTGGGGCAGAGGTAGTAAAACGTTTTACACAGAAACTGGATACGCCGAACTCGGTGACTTACGTGGGTAAAGGTAAGTTGCAGGAGGTGAAAGAATACCTGGAGTTGCAGAACGAGAGTGAAGAGACGGAAATCGGGATGGTGATTTTCGATGATGAACTTTCGGCCAAGCAAATCCGTAACATTGAGAATGAACTGAAAGTGAAGATTCTGGACCGTACTTCACTGATTCTTGATATTTTTGCGATGCGTGCGCAGACAGCCAATGCCAAGACGCAGGTGGAACTGGCGCAGTATAAGTACATGCTTCCGCGTCTGCAGCGTTTGTGGACACACTTGGAACGTCAGGGTGGTGGTTCCGGTGCCGGAGGTGGCAAAGGTTCTGTAGGTTTGCGTGGTCCGGGTGAAACACAGTTGGAAATGGACCGTCGTATCATCTTGAATCGTATGGCTTTGCTGAAGCAGCGTCTGGCTGAAATTGATACGCAAAAGTCTACTCAGCGCAAGAACCGTGGACGCATGATTCGTGTGGCATTGGTGGGATATACCAACGTGGGTAAATCGACTTTGATGAACCTGCTGGCCAAGAGTGAGGTCTTTGCGGAAAACAAACTCTTTGCTACGCTCGATACCACCGTGCGTAAAGTCATTATCGAAAACTTGCCTTTCTTGCTTTCGGATACGGTAGGATTTATCCGGAAATTGCCGACTGACTTGGTCGATTCATTTAAATCTACGCTGGATGAGGTACGTGAAGCGGATTTGCTGGTACACGTGGTAGATATTTCACATCCGGATTTTGAGGAACAGATTCAGGTGGTAGAGAAAACAATTGCCGATTTGGGTGCAGGTGGAAAACCGAGCATGATTGTATTTAATAAGGTAGATGCCTATACGTATGTAGAAAAGGCAGAAGATGACCTGACTCCGAAGACGAAAGAAAATATTACGCTGGAGGAACTGATGCATACCTGGATGGCGAAACTGAATGATAATTGTATCTTTATTTCCGCACGTGAGAAGACCAATATTGATCAGTTCCGTGACTTATTATATAAAAAGGTAAAGGAACTGCATGTGCAGAAATATCCTTACAATGATTTTCTATATCAGACATACGACGAAGAATAACGACAAGAAAATATGACACAACACTATCGTTTACTGACAAAAGAAGAAATCGCACGACTGGAGGCACAGCACTGCATCGCTTCCGACTGGACTGGAGTGGAAGTGGTTGATGATTTTCGTACGGATTATATTTATCACACCCGTTTCTCCGGGAAAGTGCGACTGGGCGTTTTTGAGAAAGAATTTACATTGGCAGGAGGGATAAAAAAACATTCCGGATTGTATTATGCTACTTTGCACAATGTAACGGTGGGCGACAACTGCTACATTGAGAATGTAAAGAATTACATTGCCAATTATGAGATAGGGCATGATACCTTTATTGAGAATGTAGATATCATCCTGGTGGATTGCCATAGCCGTTTTGGAAACGGAGTGGAAGTTTCAGTCCTCAATGAAACTGGCGGGCGTGAGGTGATTATTCATGATCGTCTTTCTGCTCATCAGGCATATATCATGGCACTTTACCGCCATCGTCCGGTGCTTATAGACAAAATGCGAAAGATTATCGAGTCTTATGCTGATGCACATGCGTCAGATACAGGGACTATCGGGAGTCATGTAATGATAGTGAATGCCGGTTACATCAAGAATGTACGGATTGGCGATTATTGCCAGATTGAAGGAACCGGTCGCTTGAAGAATGGAAGCATCAATAGTAATGAGCATGCACCGGTACATATCGGTTATGGAGTGATTTGTGATGACTTTATTATCTCAAGTGGTTCACACGTAGAAGATGGTACGATGCTTACACGTTGTTTCGTGGGCCAGGCTTGTCATTTGGGGCATACCTATTCGGCTTCTGATTCATTGTTCTTCAGTAACTGTCAGGAGGAAAATGGAGAGGCTTGTGCTATTTTTGCCGGACCTTTTACCGTGACGCACCATAAGTCTACGTTGCTCATTGCCGGTATGTTCTCGTTCATGAATGCAGGTTCAGGCTCTAACCAAAGTAACCACATGTATAAGTTAGGGCCGATTCATCAGGGGGCATTGGAGCGAGGTGCTAAGACCACTTCTGATTCTTATATCCTATGGCCCGCCCGTATTGGTGCCTTTTCACTGGTGATGGGACGTCATGTCACTCATCCGGATACTTCGAATCTGCCTTTTTCTTATTTGATAGAGGAAAAGAATACAACTTATCTGGTGCCGGGTGTCAATTTGCGGAGTGTAGGTACAATTCGCGATGCGCAGAAGTGGCCTAAACGTGACCAGCGGAAAGACCCGAACCGTTTGGACCAGATTAATTATAACTTGTTGAGTCCGTACACCATTCAGAAGATGATGGCAGGGCGACAGATTTTGAAGGAACTGGCTCGTGTGTCGGGAGAAACTTCTGAGATTTACTCTTATCAAAGTGCGAAAATCAAGAATTCGGCATTGAACAAGGGAATCAAGTTTTATGAGACTGCTATCCATAAATTCCTGGGAAACTCCGTTATCAAGCGTCTGGAAGCCATTCATTTTGCTTCAGATGAAGAAATTCGTGCTCGCCTGGTTCCGGATACGCCGATTGGAACAGGAGAATGGGTGGATATTTCCGGACTGATTGCTCCGAAGAGTGAGATAGAACGCCTGATGGAAGATATTGAGTGCGACCGTTTGAACAGTGTGGATGAGATACACGACCGTTTTGCGGAAATGCACGCCAATTATTATACGTATGAATGGACGTGGGCGTATGAAAAAATGCTTGACTTCTATGGCCTGCAGGCTGATACGATTACAGCGGCAGACATCGTGGCTATCGTACGTCAGTGGCAGGAAGCCGTAGTGGGACTGGATAAAATGGTGTATGAAGATGCCAAGAAAGAATTCTCGTTGACTTCCATGACCGGATTCGGGGCAGATGGAAGCAGTGAGGAAAAGATGCGCGACTTTGAAGAAGTACGTGGCGTGTTCGAAAGCAATCCGTTTGTGACAGCGGTGCTGGAACATATAAAGGTAAAAACGGAGCTTGGAAACGAACTGATAGAACGTGTAAAGAATTTATTGTAAAATGGGAGGTACTGCGTATGGAAAGAATATGCAGATATATATGTTTGCTTTGCGTTTGCTTCATGGCTTTGCAGATGCAGGCCAATAGAAGAAAGGTGATGGAATGTCCGGGTTTCGTCTTGTCGAATACGGCGGAGATAGAATTCAAGCGGATTATCCAGACCAGTGAACAGACTCAGGTCGATGCGGTGATGTATGGTAAGCCGGGAACCCCGGTCGTCATATCTTCAAAAGCGGCATTGAAATGGGCCGATGGAGGAATGGCACAGCTTCGTGAGGCAGAACGTATTTCCATTGATGGAGTGACTGAGCCGGAAGTAATTGAAGAGAATGGGACTTTGGAAGTAACTCTTTCTTTTTCGCCGGTTCCTTCGGATGTGCATGAAGTAGATTTTATTGAGCCAGAGATGGGATGGAACATCTTTGGCATTCAGTTGAGTCGGGAAGAACCTTATGTGTATGTGCCTAATTATCTTACAACAGACAAACCAGAGCGGAGCAATGAAATTCCAGAGCCGGGATTGGCGGTAGGAAAGGCTGTAGTAAACGGTTATATTTTAGGATATGATCCGAGAATGTCATTGTTCACGGAACTGGAATATGAAGACGGTCTTTTTCCTAAGGAATGGAAGCAAAGTATTAAAGTCCGTCAGGATGGCTCGTTTCATCTGGAAGCAGAGTTGTTGCAACCAACTTTGACGGCATTGCGGTTGAACGAAGCGGTTTTGAAACTGTTTCTTGTGCCCGATGAAGAGGTGACGGTATATATCAATCTTCCTCGCCTGAGCATGTCTTCTTCTCGTTTGCTGGGTAAACGTTACGAGAAAAAACAGAAGGCCTGGTTTGACGGAGCAGCTGAGACTATTAACCGGGAGCTGGCCGGTTCCCCTTCTTCTGCTGCACTGAATGCCTATCGTGCCGTAGAAAAAGGCTTGATGGAGAGTCCGGAGGTCGCTTCCAAGTTGCAGTCTGACTATGAGCAGGTGATTCCCATCTGTAGTCGGCTTACTGCTTCCTCTATTCTGTCTTCAGATGACCGGAAAGTGCTGAAAACGGTGAATTTTCCAGAAATTCGTATGTATGTGGAAGCTGTGGCAGAAGCACTTCAGCAGAATGCCGAACGGATGGAGTCGGTAAAGGAAGCAGTGATTGCTTCGCTGGATGCGCAGGTAGAAGGAGCGGATATTCTTCCTAAGATTATTGCTCCTCATAAAGGGCGTGCCATTTTGATAGACTTTTGGGCTACGTGGTGCGGTCCTTGTAAAAAAAGTATGCAGTCTATGGTACCGCTGAAGAAAAATCTGTCATCGAAAGACATCGTATATATTTATCTGACGGGACCTTCTTCCCCCGAAAATATCTGGAAATCAAATTTGTCCAAGATGACGGGAGTGCACTATCGGCTTACTGACTCACAATGGAAGTACTTGTGCACTTCCTATGGAGTAACTGGAATTCCGGCTTATCTGATTATCAGCCATGACGGAAAATTGCAGGGACGTTATGTGGGATTCCCCGGGGTAGATGTACTGCAAAAGGACTTGATTCGTGCAATAGAAGAGTAAGAAGAATTACAGATAACTTTTTGTAGGAATTAAGGAAAAATTTCAATAATACTTTGTAACTTTGTGTCCACTAATAACTCACAATTAATTTAATGTATTATGGCAACACCCGAATTCAAGTATCAGCCAATGTTTGAACATGGCAAGGATACAACTGAATACTATTTGCTTACGAAAGACTATGTGTCTGTAAGCGAGTTTGAAGGAAAACCCATCCTGAAAATCGAAAAAGAAGGTTTGACTGCGATGGCCAATGCGGCTTTCCGCGATGTTTCTTTCATGTTGCGCCGCTCTCACAACGAACAGGTGGCAAAGATTCTGACTGACCCGGAAGCAAGCGACAACGACAAGTATGTAGCTTTGACTTTCCTGCGCAATGCAGAAGTAGCTGCCAAAGGCGTACTTCCTTTCTGTCAGGATACCGGTACAGCAATTATCCACGGTGAAAAAGGACAGCAGGTTTGGACTGGCTACTGTGATGAAGAAGCGCTTTCTCTGGGTGTGTACAAGACTTATACAGAAGAAAACCTTCGTTACTCTCAGAACGCTCCGCTTACTATGTACGAAGAAGTGAATACTCGCTGCAATTTGCCGGCTCAGATTGACATCGAAGCTACTCAGGGTATGGAGTATGAATTCCTTTGCGTAACAAAGGGTGGTGGTTCTGCTAACAAGACTTACTTGTATCAGGAAACAAAAGCCATCTTGAATCCGGCTACACTGGTTCCGTTCCTGGTTGAAAAGATGAAGACTTTGGGAACTGCAGCTTGTCCTCCCTATCACATTGCATTTGTAATTGGTGGTACATCAGCTGAAAAGAACCTGTTGACTGTGAAATTGGCTTCTACTCGTTTCTACGATAACCTGCCGACTACCGGTAACGAATACGGACGCGCATTCCGCGATGTAGAACTGGAGAAACAGGTACTGGAAGAAGCACACCGCATCGGTCTGGGGGCTCAGTTTGGTGGTAAATACTATGCACACGACGTACGCATCATCCGTTTGCCGCGTCACGGTGCTTCTTGTCCGGTAGGTTTGGGCGTATCTTGCTCTGCTGACCGTAACATCCGTTGTAAAATTAACAAAGACGGTATCTGGATTGAAAAACTGGATTCAAATCCGGGCGAACTGATTCCGGAAGAATTGCGTCAGGCTGGTGAAGGCAATGCAGTGAAGATTGACTTGAACCGTCCGATGCCGGAAATCCTGGCTGAACTGGATAAATATCCGGTAGCTACTCGTCTGTCTTTGAACGGTACTATCATTGTAGGTCGTGACATCGCACATGCCAAACTGAAAGAACGTCTGGATCGTGGTGAAGACCTGCCTCAGTATATCAAGGATCATCCTATTTATTATGCTGGTCCGGCTAAGACTCCGCAGGGTATGGCTTGTGGTTCTATGGGCCCGACTACTGCCGGCCGTATGGACCCGTACGTAGACTTGTTCCAGAGTCACGGTGGTTCTATGATTATGTTGGCTAAAGGTAACCGTAGCCAGGCTGTAACAGATGCCTGCAAGAAACACGGTGGTTTCTATTTGGGCTCTATCGGTGGTCCGGCTGCCATCTTGGCTCAGAACAACATCAAGAGCATTGAATGTGTAGAATATCCGGAACTGGGTATGGAAGCTATCTGGAAGATTGAAGTAGAAGACTTCCCGGCATTCATCCTGGTAGACAACAAGGGTAATGATTTCTTCAAACAAATCAAACCTCGTTGCACTGGCAACTGTAAGTAATTGATACATCTGATATGCTTCTTTCTGTAAGATGTGAGAGGCATAAGACCATACAAAGGATTTGCAAACCGTAGCCTGTCGATGGCCGGATTTGCAAATCCTTTTTCTTTCACTCTGCGCTGGCAGGTTTGTTTCACCATAGTGGATTAACAATGAATATTCTACGTTTTTGTAAAAATTGGACATTGCCCATAGCCATGGCAATGGGAGTCATTCTGTACTTTGTGTATGTCAATATCCCTTTTCTTGCACCCACCAAGCCCTTTGTGGCTCATGCCATCGATATTGTACAGCCGGTATTGATTTTCCTGATGCTTTTTCTGACATTCTGTAAAATCAATGTGCACGATTTGAAGTTGTGTGCCTGGCATTGGCGTTTGCTGCTGATTCAGGGAGCAAGTTTCTTGCTTTTGGGATTGCTCCTGGTGATCTTCCCGGATTTCTCGGCCCGTATATTGGTGGAAGGAGCTATGATTTGCCTGATTTGTCCTACGGCTACAGCGGCTGCGGTGGTTACACGTAAGTTAGGAGGAGATGCAGCCCATCTGACCACCTATACCATTTTAGTCAATTTGCTGGCAGCCATTTTGGTGCCGCTGGTACTTCCGTTGGTACACCCGCATCCGGAACTGAATTTTGGCAGTTCGTTTGCGTTGATTTTGGGAAAGGTGTTCCCCTTATTGCTTTGTCCGTTCCTGGCAGCCATTTTACTGCGGGCTTTGCTTCCGAAAGTACATGCCAAGTTAGGACAGTATCATGAACTCTCTTTTTATCTGTGGGCTGTGGCGTTGACATTGGCCATTGGAGTAACGGTGAAGAGTATCGTACACAGTGACGTGTCTTTCTGGTACCAGGCAGGATTAGGAGGCGTTTCTTTGGTCTGCTGTGCCCTGCAGTTCTATTTCGGGAAAAAGATAGGACGTCGTTACGATGATTCCATCAGCTCCGGACAGGCCTTGGGGCAGAAAAATACGGTATTTGCCATCTGGATGGGCTACACTTTCTTCACTCCTGTGACGGCCGTTGCGGCAGGATTTTACAGTGTGTGGCATAATGTAGTCAATTCCTACCAGTTGTATTTGCAGCGTAAATCGGAGGGAGAGTCCGACGCTTTGAAAAATTAACAGCTTGTCTGTCATTGCTGTGCTCGGAAAGTTGTAACTTTGCCGTCACTTTGTAATGTAGAAGAATAAATTCGCATGATTTCAATAGAAGGACTGAAAGTGGAGTTCGGAACTACTCCGCTGTTTGAAGATGTATCGTTTGTTATCAACAAAAAAGACCGTATTGCACTGGTAGGAAAGAACGGTGCCGGAAAATCGACTATGCTGAAAATCCTGGCCGGATTACAGCAGCCTACAGAGGGAGTGGTAGCCGTACAAAGAGGCATTACTATCGGTTATTTGCCGCAGGTCATGATACTGAGCGATACACGTACGGTAATGGCTGAGGCCGAGATGGCCTTTGAGCATATTTTTGAGATGCAGGAAAAACTGGAGAAAATGAACCAGGAACTGGCCGACCGTACGGATTATGATTCTGAAAGCTATCATGAGTTGATAGAGCGGTTTACCCATGAGAACGAACGTTTCCTGATGATGGGAGGAACCAATTACCGTGCAGAGATAGAACGTACGCTTACGGGATTGGGATTCAACCGCACAGACTTTGACCGTCCTACTTCTGAATTCAGTGGGGGATGGCGTATGCGTATTGAGTTAGCGAAGCTTCTGTTGCGTCGTCCCGATGTGCTGTTGCTCGACGAGCCGACCAACCACCTGGATATTGAGAGTATCCAGTGGCTGGAGAATTTCCTGAAGATGAGTTCCGGTGCGGTAGTACTGGTAAGTCACGACCGGGCATTCATTAACAACGTGACCAATCGCACCATTGAAATTTCCTGCGGACGGATATACGATTACAAGGTAGCTTACGATGAGTTTGTCGTGCTGCGTAAGGAACGCCGCGAACAGCAGTTGCGTGCTTACGAGAATCAGCAGAAAGAAATAAAAGACACGGAAGATTTTATCGAACGTTTCCGTTACAAGGCTACGAAGGCAGTACAGGTGCAGAGCCGCATCAAGCAGCTGGAGAAAATCGTACCTATTGAAATTGACGAAGAAGATACTTCTACACTTCGCCTGAAATTCCCTCCTTCCATTCGTTCCGGTAACTATCCGGTGATTTGTGAGAATGTGAAAAAGGCGTATGGCGCCCACGTGGTTTTCCACGATGTGAACCTGACCATTCATCGGGGTGAAAAGGTAGCCTTTGTGGGTAAGAACGGTGAAGGTAAGTCTACACTGGTGAAGTGTATCATGGACGAGATTCCTTATGAAGGAAAGCTGACCATCGGACACAATGTACAGATTGGCTATTTTGCACAGAATCAGGCACAGCTGCTCGATGAAAACGTGACTGTCTTTGATACTATCGACCGTGTGGCAAAAGGAGACATTCGTCTGAAGATTAGAGACATCTTAGGTGCCTTCATGTTTGGAGGGGAGGCTTCCGAAAAGAAAGTAAAGGTGCTTTCAGGAGGTGAACGCAGTCGTCTGGCTATGATTAAGCTGCTGCTGGAGCCGGTGAACTTCCTGATTCTGGACGAGCCGACCAACCACCTCGATATGCGTTCGAAGGATGTGCTGAAGGAAGCCGTGAAAGAGTTCGACGGTACGGTCATCGTGGTATCTCACGACCGTGAGTTCCTTGACGGACTGGTGACCAAGGTGTATGAATTTGGTGGCGGACTGGTGAAGGAACATATCGGCGGTATCTACGATTTTCTGCAAAAGAAGAAAATGGAGAATCTGAACGAACTTCAGTTGTCCCAATCTCCGCAGACCGCTTCGCCCAAGAAAGAAGAGCTTGCAGAGAGTGAAAGCAAACTTTCGTATGAAGCGCAGAAGGAGTTGAACAAGAAAATCCGCAAGCTGGAGAAGCAGGTGGCCGACTGCGAGGCAAAGATTGAGAAACTGGAAGAGCAGGTGGCACAACTGGAGGAACAGATGGCTACTCCTGAAGGTGCTTCCGATATGAAGCTGTACGAGCAGCACCAGCAGCTGAAAAAACAGATTGCGGAGGCAGAAGAGGAATGGACACTGCTGCTGTCGGAACTGGAAGAAATGAAATAAATAAGAGAGACTTGATTAAAATAACGCATTTATGAACAAGAAGAATTATGTAGCCGTAGCTACGTTGGCATTTGCTATGCTGACAAGCTGCGCTGGACAGAAGGAAGCGAAAAGCACTTCTGGCATTGATTTGGCAAACATGGATACTACCGTGTCTGCCGGTACGGACTTTTTCCGTTACGCATGTGGAGGATGGAATGATGCACATCCGCTGACTGCCGAATATTCTCGTTACGGCACGTTTGATGAACTGTTTGAAAACAGCCAGAAGCAGTTGCGCGAACTGATTGAAGGACTGGCGGCGCAGAAAAATAATCAGGCTGGTTCTGCCGCACAGAAAATCGGTGACTTGTATAACATGGCTATGGACAGCGTAACCTTGAACAAGCAGGGTGCAGAACCGGTGAAAGCTATGCTCGACAAGATTGCCGGCATGAAAGACAAGAGTGAAATCGTGCCGATGATGACTGAAATGGCTCATATCGGTATCGGTACCTATTTCCACAGCTATGTATATGCTGACCCGAAGAACAGCTCACTCAACATTTTCCAGATGGGACAGGGTGGTATCAACTTGGGTGAAAAGGAATATTATCTGGATACCGACAGCATCACTCAGAATATTCGTGAACAGTATAAACTTTACATCGGTAAGCTGTTCCAGCTGGCTGGCTTCTCTGAAGCAGATGCACAGCAGAAAGTGGCTGATGTGATGGAAATCGAAACTGCCATTGCTAAAGTTTCACGTAGTGCAACAGAACTTCGTGACCCGGAAGCTAACTACCACAAAATGTCTTTCGATGAACTGAAAAAGACCATTGCCGGAATTGACTGGGATGCCTATATGAAAGGTTTGGGTATTCAGGCTCCGGCAGAACTGAACGTAGAACAGGTAGAACCGATTCAGGAAGTAGCTCGCCTGATGAATACACTTCCGTTGTCTAAGCATGTATCTTATCTGGAATACAACCTGCTGGATGCAGCAGCTTCTTGCCTGAGCGATGACTTTGTGGCTGCCCGTTTCGATTTCTATGGTAAGGTATTGTCAGGTCGCCAGGTAAATCAGCCGCGCTGGAAACGTGCTGTAAACTCAGTGAACGGCATGCTGGGTGAGCTGGTAGGCGAGATGTATGTGGAAAAATACTTCCCGGCTGCTGCCAAAGAACGTATGGTGAAGTTGGTGAAGAACCTGCAGACTGCTCTGGGTGAACGTATTGATGCACAGGAATGGATGAGCGACAGCACCAAGATCAGAGCACACGAAAAATTGGCTACCTTCCATGTAAAAGTAGGGTATCCTGACAAGTGGAAAGACTATTCTAAACTGGAAATCAAGAACGATTCTTACTGGGCTAACGTATGCCGTGCTTCAGAATGGGGATTCAATGATATGTACAGCCGCATTGGTAAGCCAGTTGACAAAGATGAATGGCTGATGACTCCGCAGACTGTCAATGCTTACTATAATCCGTCAACTAACGAAATCTGTTTCCCGGCTGCTATTCTTCAGCCGCCGTTCTTCAACATGGAAGCTGATGATGCTGCCAACTATGGTGCCATTGGTGTGGTAATCGGTCACGAAATGACGCATGGATTCGACGACCAGGGCCGTCAGTTCGACAAAGACGGAAACCTGACCGACTGGTGGGCTCCGGGTGATGCTGACCGTTTCAAGGAACGCGCACAGGTGATGGTGGATTTCTTCAACAAGATTGAAGTATTGCCGGGCCTGCAGGCTAACGGTGAACTGACACTGGGCGAAAACCTGGCCGACCACGGAGGTTTGAACGTAGCTTATCTGGCTTTCCAGAATGCAACTAAGGATGCTCCGCTTGGTGTAGTCGACGGTTTCACTCCGGAACAGCGTTTCTTCCTGGCTTATGCTACTTTGTGGGCTGGTAACATCCGCGACGAACAGATTCGTGTGTACACTAAGTCAGATCCTCACTCATTGGGTAAATGGCGTGTAAACGGAGCGTTGCCTCACATTCAGGCTTGGTACGATGCCTTCCACATCACACCGTCTGATCCGCTGTATGTAGCTCCTGAAAACCGTGTGAACGTGTGGTAAACTACAGACGGTAATTCACAATCTCTATAAATGGGGGTATATGAACTGTTGCAAGGTTCATATACCCCTTTTTTTGTTTTTAAGATGGAGAATCCACGGGGTAGGTGGACTATTCTTCTTTTTCTCCTGAAATATTCTTTCAAATACCCTTGTCTATTCTCTGTTTCACATAGCGGGATTTGTATCCCACACTGTGAAATATATATCCCACACTGTGGTTTTTGTAT
>ERZ838839.997-NODE-997-length-30765-cov-58.169684_pt1 | contig 30765 bp, 26 predicted proteins | sample MGYA00519909_ERZ838839 | MGnify/ENA primary metagenome ERZ838839 (study PRJEB31850, sample SAMEA3708843) | human gut metagenome | biome: human gut; feature: human-associated habitat; material: faeces | place: China | collected 2014 ... | reverse complement strand
GCCGCAACGTTCCACCAATTCTGTTTCATTCATTGTTTGTGACACTTCTTTATTGGATAAATGATAAGACTGCAAAAATACTGCATCCGGAAGAATAAAATTTTTGCTTAAGCAGATTTAACATTTTTACAAGCAGTAAACTTACTATCTTCGCATTTAAGCCATAGAAACAATTCTAGAAACAGAGAATATGAGAAAATATAAAGCGACAGTTATTGTTATAATTATGGTAATGCTGATTCCATTTATACAATCTTGCCTGGATGACTATGATGATGACATCTACGACATGCAGGCAGGAATGCCTTTTAACGCCGCTTTAGCAACCGTAGTGACCCCCAGCGAAATACCCGGTGAAGCAATGATAGAAAGCGATAATGATGGAGTAGCATACGTAGTGAATCCCGATAAATTAACACGTTTTGAAACAAATAATCCGGGGCAACGTATTTTTTATACCTATATAAATGCAGACAATCCGACCGGAGATGCAAGTAAGAAAGGACCTTTTATTTCTATAGATTACTTGCAGAAGATTTTAACCAAACGAATGGATACATTAAAAGAAAATGAGGAAGATATTTACGGACATGATGGAATCAACCTCATCACTCCCATTATGGGTAAGACACACCTGACCCTTATGTTCCAAATATTAGGTTTCAACTCTAATATCAAACATCGGATCAGCCTTGTAGCCACAGAAGGAACTGTTCCTGACGCAAACGGATATATGGCCGTAGAATTACGCCACAATGCCGAAGGTGACAGACAGGAATATCCGAGTTCCGGTTATGTATCCTTCCCTTTATTGGATGTTCCCGGATATAAAGAGGGTAAGCTACAAGGATTTAAAATAAAAATGAATACCATTAACAATGGCGAAGAAACCGTTACAGTAAGTTATAATAAAAGTAAATCTACAAACTTTCCGTTCATACAGAAAGGTATATCCAACACAAAAACTAAATGATTCTTAACAACTCCTTGTCTTATTGTAACGAAAAGGCTGTATCCGAAAATCTTTCGATACAGCCTTTATCATTTATTCCACCTTATTATTATCCGAAGTTCTGTAGCCTCTCAAAAAATCAGCCACATTCATACGTTTCTTTCCTGCCAGCTGCAAAGTAAGCACATTAATAAAACCATCTTTTACAGCCACTTGAAAATAGGTCTTCATATCCGTACGGATATCGCCTATATTCATCTCATGGGAAGCAAAAACTTTCTCCGTTTCATATATTTTTAAAACCTGACGTGTTCCATCAGCCACACACAGTTCGGTCCATGCAGCCGGATAAGGAGACAGCCCGCGAATAAAGTCATAAATCTGCTTCACACCTTTATTCCAGTCTATACGGCAAGTCTCTTTAAATATTTTCGGTGCCGGACGCAACTCCGTTTCCTGCCGGATCAAACTTTCCTGAGGAACAGGTTTCACACTTCCATTCAAAATAGCATCCACGGTTTCCAAAACCAAATCTCCCCCCAAATACATCAGCTTATCATGTACTATTTCCACATTATCCGTATCAGCAATAGGAACGCGCACCTGTTGGATAATCTCACCGGTATCTATCTCATGTTTCAAGAAAAAAGTCGTAATACCAGTTTCCGTATCTCCGTTTATCACCGCCCAATTTATAGGAGCAGCTCCTCTATATTGAGGTAATAAAGATGCATGCAAGTTAAATGTGCCCAAACGCGGCATATTCCATACTATTTCGGGAAGCATACGGAAAGCAACTACAATTTGTAAATCGGCTTGTAAAGACCGGAGTTCCTCTATAAAAGCCTCATCCTTCAATTTCTCCGGCTGAAGTATCCTCAGACCTTGAGAAACAGCATATTCTTTCACCGGACTAGGTTGCAGCACACTGCCATGTCGTCCCATAGGTTTGTCGGGCATAGTTATCACACCTACTACATTATAGCCTCCTTCAACCAATCTTTTCAGGCTCTCCACCGCAAAATCGGGAGTACCCATATATACGATCCGCAAATCTTTCTTTTCCATATACTTACATTATTTAATCTTCAGAGAAATCAACCAACACCTGCCGGTACGAATTAAATATTTTGGACTTGGAAACAAACCCTTTGTATTTTCCCTCTTCATTAATCACAGGCAGGTTCCAGGCCTTTGTATCATCAAACTTCTTCATCACTTCTTCCATTGAATCAGTAACATTGATCCGTGCCGGAGGAGAAATCATAAATTTTTCCACCTTGAAACGATGGTATAATTCCTGACGGAACATAATATTACGGATATCATCCAATACCACAATGCCCAAAAGTTCTCCATTGACATCCACTACCGGAAACAAATTGCGTTTAGCCTGCGAAATGACTTTAACCATTTCACCTAAATCCATATCAGGACGCACTTTCTCAAAATCAGTTTCAACCACACTGTCAATATTCATCAGAGTCAATACGGCCTTGTCTTTATGATGCGTTATCAATTCACCTTTCTTAGCCAAACGCATAGAATAAATACTATGCGGCTCGAATATCATAATGGTAAGATAAGAGCTGACAGATACCATCATCAGCGGAAGGAACAAATCATACCCGCCAGTCAGTTCTGCAATCAGAAAAATACCAGTCAGCGGAGCATGCATTACTCCCGACATCAATCCCGCCATTCCCAACAAGGCAAAATTTTTCTCCGGGATATAAGGACCTACATGCAGTTCATTACAGAAATGAGCGAAGATGAACCCGGTGATACACCCCAAGAACAAACTGGGAGCAAAAATTCCCCCGCAACCACCACCGCCATTCGTTGCACTGGAAGCAAAGACTTTGAAAAGTACAATCATGGCCAAATAAACGAGTAACAAATTATCGAACCCATAAAAGATAGAGTTATTCATTACTGTATTCCAGTCATGATTGGTTACGCCATTCAGCAATAAATTAATAGTATCATATCCTTCACCATACAATGGAGGAAACAAGAAAATCAATATGCTCAGCATTGCACCGCCTATAGCCAGCTTGATATACGGATTACTATATCGACGAAATATATTCTCCACAGAATTCATAGCCCGCGTAAAATACAAAGAAACCAACCCGCACGCAATGCCTAACAGAATTGCCGAAGGAATGCGCTCCATCAGAAACGGTTCATCCATATGGAACTTGAACATGGCATCGGGACCGGTAAGAATATAAGAAACAGTAGCTGCCGTGACACAGGAAACAAGAAGAGGCAACAATGATGCCATCGTCAGATCAATCATCAAGACTTCCAAAGTAAAAACCAAGCCTGCAATAGGAGCCTTAAAAATACCGGCCACAGCACCTGCCGCACCACACCCCACCAACAGCATCAGGGTCTTATGCTCCATCTTGAATACACTTCCCAAATTAGAACCGATAGCCGATCCGGTCAGCACAATCGGAGCCTCTGCACCTACGGAACCACCAAAACCGATAGTAATGGCACTGGCTATCACAGACGACCATGTATTATGCCGCTTGATGCGGCTTTGGCGACGGGATATGGCATATAATATTTTCGTCACCCCATGACTGATGTCATCTTTCACAATATAACGAATGAACAATCCGGTAAGAAAAATACCAAAAACCGGATACACCAAATACAACCAGTTGACTCCTGTAGAATCAAAATTTTCAGTCAGAAATTCCTTGATCCATTCTACTAGAAACTTCAGAAACCATGCGGCCAATGCCGTAAAAATACCAGCAAGAAAACTTAATATAAGAATAAAGTGTTTCTCTTTTATCTTCTTTTCGCGCCATAAGATAAAGCGCTGTAACCAACTTTTCTTATTTTCGTCTATAATTGCGTCCATTCCTTTTTTTACTCTCTAATAATCTTCACTTCTCCCCCTTTACCCAGTTTGATAATGCTGGATGGTTTGGGATGCCCCACTTCATCTTGTCTATACTCCACAATATAGTCTACAGCTTGTTTTACTTCTTCACTGATTTCACTGAAGTTGGCAGGTGAAGGCTGACCGCTGATATTGGCAGAAGTCGACACAATAGCTTTACGGAACCGGAAACAAAGTTGTTTGGAGAATTCCTCAGCCGTAACACGAATACCTACACTGCCGTCCTCAGCCAGCAAATTCTCAGCCAGATTACGTGCCCCATCATAAATAATAGTCAATGGTTTTGTGGTAAACTCAATCAAATCCCAAGCTACCGCAGGTACATCACTAACATAAAAATTTACTTTTACCGTACTGTCCACCAATACAAGCATCGCCTTACTGTCAGCACGCTTCTTTATATCATAAACTCGTTTCACCGCCTCCGGATTAGTTGCATCACAACCTATTCCCCAAATAGTATCAGTAGGATAAAGAATCACTCCTCCCTTCTGCATCACTTCACAGGCTCTCTTCAAATCCTCTCTAAAATCTCCGTTCATATCGTTTTTTATTATTTGGTTCTCATTTTAACAAGTTGCAAATGTAGCAAATCCTCTTGATAATGACGAGTTAAACCCAAAAAAAAGATACCTTGATTGTTTTCCGAAACAGTCAAGGCATCTTGTCCACACAATAAGGATACTAATTCTCCCTTTATCTTCTATTTTAAAACAAAGTATTCGTATCCTCCACCAGCCTGCCCATAGCCCAAGCCGCCCGGATATTCAGTTCTCTATCCAAAATCAACACATCGGCATCCATATCTTTCTGCAATGCCCCCTTCCGGTCATCCACTCCCATAATCCGTGCCGGAGTTTCAGAAGCCATCCGCACGGCATCGGCCAGCGGAATACCAGCTTTTACCATTGTCCGTACCAATACATCCATGGTTGCTATGCTACCTGCCAATGAAGAATGATCAGCCATTTTGCATACACCATCTTCTATAATCACATTAGGATCTGTTATTTCCATTCCATCAGCGGCGGCATATGCCAAAGCATCCGTAACCAAACAAGTTTTTTCCACTCCCTTCAACTTATAAGCCAACCGAAGAATAGTAGCAGGTAAATGGATACCGTCGGCAATCAATTCAATGGTCATTCCGTCTGTCAGATAAACACTTTCCACTGTCCCTTCGTATTTATATTCACGACATTTATGGAATCCCGGCATACCGTTATAGAAATGGGCAGTATGAGTAAACCCAGCTTCAAACGCAGCTTTTATCCCCTCGTATTCCGATTCTGTATGTGACACAGCCACTAATATACCTTTTGATTTCAAATAGCGGGCAAATTCCAACGCGCCCGGAAGTTCAGGTGAAGCGTCCCAACGCTTGATGCAGTCAGTACTTTCCAATAAAGAAGTATATTCCTCTTTATCAGGATTCTTCAATTTCCCGGCAAACTGCTCACCTGCTCTTTTCGGATTCAGATAAGGACCTTCTACATGCAACCCCAACACAGGACTGTCCTTCTCGTTCATCAAGGTTTCGCATACAGCTACCGCCTTACGGATTTCTGAAAAAGGAGAAGAAGACAAAGTTGGGAAAATACTGGTCGCCCCATGCTTCTGATGCGCTTTTACAGCTGCGCGGAACGCCTCTTCCGTACATTCATTAAAATCGTGACCACCACCGCCATGAGCATGCATACACACATATCCGGGTACAATATACATCCCTTTAGCATCAATCAATTTTGCACCGATCAGTGCCAGGTCACAGTTAGTCACTTCCAATATTTTATTATCCCGTATCAGTACAGAGCCTTCGTCCAGCCAACCTTGCGGAGTAAAAATCTTGCCGTTAATAATTTGAGTCAACATGATTAGCGAGTATTAGATAATATTTATTCAACGTTTTTTTGTAACAACAAAAGTAAACACTTCTATTGAAAAAGAAAAGTAAAACCTTTATTATCTTTTTTGTTTCTTCAATGAGAATATAGGCAGAAACAAAAATATTCCAAGTATAGACATAACTAACCCGCCTATAGTACCTGCTGCCAAAGGGAACCAGAAAGCCTCTTTTCCATCTCCCACCATAAAAGGAATAAATCCCAGAATAGTAGAAACGACCGTCAGAAAGATAGGCAGAATTTTCGAATTCCATGCCTTGGTGAAGGCACGTACCGGTAATAACAGAGGATACCTTTTTCTTATCGCATTATATTCATTTAGAATATAAATACTGGCATTTACTGTAATACCGCAAAGTAATACAAAAGAAGCAAATCCCCCCTGATCAAAATTCAGTCCGAAAAGATAAAACGTAAGGAATACGCCGATATAGGATATCGGAATAACAAAAATGATAGCCAAAGGCTGTTTCAAGGAATTAAACAAAATAGCCGTCGTAAAGAAAATAATGGCGATTACAATCAGCAGCAATGCGTATTGCTTGTTATCTTTCTTATTCCATGACCAGTAATCCTGCTCATTTTCGGCTGTATATCCCATAGGCAATATCTTATTAAATTCTTCCAAGTCTTTCTTCAACAGTTTTTTTCCTTGTTCGGAAGAACCGATATATTCATATTGCAGACAAAGCCGGTATTGCTGGTTTTCTTTAGCGACTTTCTGAGGTGACTGTCCCTTCCGGACAGTAGCGAAATCAGCCAGTTTATAAGAACGGCCATCAATAAAAAAGGGTATATTGACCAATCCCCATACATCATATCGTTGTCCCTGAACCGATGAAAGTTTCAATTGCTCCGTCTGACTGTCAAACAACACGTTACCACAATAAATATCCCTTCCGAAAACAGGGCGCAAAGCGGCGAACAGCTGCGTGGCTGTAATATGCTCTTTCGCCATCCTCAACCTGTCCAAATCCAGATAGAACTCGCTATAATCATCTTTCCACCAAGAGAACTCCGAATTTACCGTAACCTCTTTAATACGACGGTGTAATAACAACTTCTCTTTCAGCTGTTCTGTCCAATAAGAAAGTTCGTCATAATTATATCCATACAGTTTCACACGGAAACTTCCCGCACTCTCACGCACATCGTTACTGAAGCCCTGATCCTGCAAACCATATACACTCCAGCTACCACCTCCCAAAGTCAGTGCCTTACTGATTATATTAGCTTTCAAAGTATACGGGAATCCGCTCCGCTGATTTTCTTTTGTAAAATAAATCTGGATATTAGCCTGACGCGCATTATAGATATACGTCTGAAACTGCCTGATTTCCTTGAAATCGCTCAGATAAGTTTCCATCCTCTTAATCAGCACATTCATCTGCTCCAATGTACTGCCATTAGGCAACGTAGCATAAACGGAAAGCACCACTTCACCTTCATCACGATTGAAATAACTTCCCTCGTATACTTTTTCCGCAAAAAGACGGAGGCTGCCACCTAAAGCCTTGTTGATTACCGGCTTTACCTTATCCTTGAAGGTAGGATTATCAAATACCTTATTATAATATTCCACCCATTTACCTTCTCCTTCTATCTTCTCGGGCAGCATAAATACAGGCAGACCGAACCCCAGCAGCAATAATAGGCAAGCTATCACCCTGAAACGGCATAAATAATAAATCACCCCTTGATAGAAACGGGTAAAATAGACAGTCAACCGTTTCATAAAAGTGGGTCTGAGCAGAAAACGTCTTCTTTTTCTTCTCTTTTTCTTTTCCAAACCTATTTTATCAATCATGGACGGAACAAAGAATAATGCAACAAACAAAGATACTGCCAGATTGATAATGACCACCGCTGCAAAATCCTGCAAGTTCAGACGTATCTTCTCATCCAGAAAGAAAATAATAACCAATGCCCCGATAGTAGTCAGCGTGGCCGCCAGTACAGAAACAAACGCCTTCAGATTGCGGCGATGCAAAATATGGTCTGTCATCACTATCGTATTATCTATCACCAAATTCAATGAGATGGTAATACCCGCCAATGAATAAAGCTGCATTTCCAGACCAAATGCATAATAAAGAATGACGGCAACAGATATATTAACCGCCAGACTGGTCACAATCAGGAACAGATAACGCAGATTTCGTGTTATCAACGCTACAAACAGCAATAAAATCAATACGGTCAGTCCGGTACGGAAATAAATCTTATCCAATTCTTTCTGAATATATTCCGTAGCGTCATAACTGATATGTACCTCATAGCCCGGAGGCATCTTCTGTTGCAACTCACCCATAAGGTGCTTCACTTCCCCACTTAAATTTAATTGATTGGCAGTTTCCTCGGCCGTGATATACAAGTAGACAGAATTCAGCCCGTTTATCCGGTAATAACTTTGCGGTCGTTCTTCCACATGCCTTACCTTTATCAGTTTATCCAGCGTAACCATCGTTCCATCTTCGGCTTGCAGTTGAATGGCTCCCGGTTCAAATTCCATTTCTTTTTCAGTAGATGTACGTACCAGTCTGATCCACTCTCTGCCCTCCGCACCTTTTTCAATAGAACAGATCCCCAGAAACTCTTTTTCATAATGGCGGTTAATGGCCCGTTGCACAGCCTGCAGTGTGATTCCCAAACGCGAAAGCTGGTCACTGTCATACTCCAACTGCCACTCCATAGGTGTAGCTCCATTCAGTTCCACTTTATAAATCCCCTTCAACTGTCCCAATACCGGCTTGATATTCTCTTCCGCATACTGCTGAATCAAAATAGGATTGGCAGGCGCATTCAGTGTATAAGTAATAAAAGGTCTGGATGCCTTATCATCCGAACGTCGCGTACTGATTTGAGGATAACTCACCCCCTCGGGCAGCTGAGGCCAGGTCTGTCTGATGATGGTAGACACTTCAAAGCGGGTAACGTCAATATCCGCATGCTTGTCCAGTTCCAAAGAAATTGAGCCGCTGCCGTTATCCGAAGTAGAGTTCACCTTCCTGATTCCCTTTACTCTGGCCATCATCGCCTCCAGTTTACTGGTAACCTCCGCCTCAATAACCCGTGACGAATTGCCGGGCATACTGAAAGAAACAGTCAGACCGGGCAAGGTACGCGACGGCGCCAGCTTAACCGGCAACAGCGGTACTAATACCACCCCTATCAGTGACAGGCAGACAAATGTCACTATCAAGGTAAACGAGGAGAGGTTACGCGGATTACTCATCGATAAATTCCTGTATTAAAATCAAACTTGTCCGCAAGGGAAAAACCGGACTCAAAATCGTGCAGCGTCAGTTTACGTATCTTATAATAATTCAACCAATAATTCTGCAAAGCCGAAATATAATTTTTCTGCGCCTCCTGCTGGCGGTTCAACGAAAGAGTAAGACTATTCACATCCGCCTTTCCGATGATAAAACGTTGGCGTGTCTGCTCGTATGCCATTACGGCAAGATCCAAAGCCTCCTCCGCACTCGCAATCAAACTCTGCTGAATATTAAAATCATTCACCGTCATAATCACCTCTTCCTCCACACTCAGTTCTTCCTGACGGGCGGCAATCCTCACCACATTCAGATTATTTCTCGCCATATTATATTTACCCTTTCTCACCCCCCAGTCAATCAAAGGAATAGAAACACTGACAGAAACCAAGTCCTGTTGCAAAGGATGCCTGTAAGCATCTCCCAGTTTATCCGCCACCTGGTTAAAGCCCACACTGGCATTAAAGCTGGCATTGAAACGGGATTCTTTCTTTGTCTTGTCCACATTCTGTTCCGCTTCCAGCACATTCTGCCGTTGTTCCAGGAAAGTAGGATTATTCTCTTTGGCCCGCATCAACGCATCATCTACGGGAATCATCTTTCCTGTGGGACGTCCCGGTATATCCAATTCAATCACAGTATTCTTATCCAGGTTCAGAAAGGAAGCCAATGAAAACATAGCGCGTTTCAAAGCAATCTGCGCATTCTGCAACGTATTATGCGCATTCACTTTGTCCAGCTGCAATGTCAGCAAATCGGCACGTGATATGGCTGCTATCTTATGACGCTGGAGTCCGATGCTATAAAGGGTATCACTGGACGCCACATTCTCCTCCGCCAAGCGGTAATCCGCCTGTGCCATAGCCAACGCAAAGAAATAAGTCACCGCTTCTTCTGAAACCATTTCCGTGTTATAAATGAATTGCTTCTTCACCTTTTCATACTTCAACGGCTCTATTTTCCGGTCCCAACGAAAAGCATTATATCCCAACAGGCTCTGTTGATATCCCACACGCACAGGGATACTGGAATACTGTGTAGACTTTGAGTCACCGAAATTACGCATAAAGTCCAGTTCCGAATCAATATAGAAAGTACCGCCCGTCCAATCCAGATTCTGTTTGATACTCAATCCACCCGATGCGCTGAACATCTGTTGTTCACGATATACATCCATATCCTCATTCGAATCATAACGCTGGGTGATATAGCGATAATATTTAGCCGGAGTCAGATCCAGCGTAAGACTCGGCAAACGGTTCGCCTTGTAAGTACGATATTCCCAATATCCCGACAAATAAAGATTCTGATATCTGAAAGCGGACAAGGAACTATCATTCGCAATCTCTATCGTGCGTTGCAAATCCAGCTTCACCACCTGCTGCGCCTTTGCTCCGAAAGACAACAGCATACACCCCACCATCCATATGCTAATGTACTTCATTTTTGTCATGTTTTCTATAAATAAACCAATATATTAAAGGAATGATAAACAAGCTGACCAAAGTTCCCACCACCATAGAGCCAATCATGGCAATAGACAAAGGCTTCTGCATCTCCGACCCCATATCCGAGGTAAACAGCAACGGAACCATTGCAAAGACAGTTGTCAGCGAAGTCATGATAATCGCTCTCAACCTGCGCCTGCCCGCTGTATGAATGGCTTCCACCAAAGGCATCCCCGCTTTCCGTAATTCATTGATGGCATCCATTTTTAAAATAGAGTCATTCACCACAATACCACAAGTCACGATAATGCCTATGGCAGATATCAAATTCAACGTGTGACCGAAAACCCATAATGCCAGCAAAGCAAAAGCCGTATCAATAGGAATTTCCATCAAGACAATCAGCGGTTGCAGGAAACTCTCGAATTGCGCGCAAAGGATAAAATACATCAGCAACAAAGAAACAAAAAGAATCACAGTCAATTCCCCCATCATTTTTTCATTCGAAAAGAAACTCCCCGAGAAATCCACTTCCCATTCCTTTTCCTCACTAACCACCTCTTTTACATTCCGCATCAGTTCCGGTGCATCCTTCACATCATAAAAACTTAAAGGAATATATTCTCCGTTCTTTCCCGCCGTAATACTCTTCAAATCTTCGGCGGGCACTACCGTCACCAGATTATTCAAAGGAATATGATTCACCTCTCCGTTACCATCCGCCATCGTCCGCACCAAAGTTTCACTTAATACACTATTTACACTCTTTTCCTCTCCGGCAATACTGATAGGCAGATATTGCTGATAAGAGCGTAAAACAGAAACCTTGTTTTCTTTGAAAGCCGTGCGGAGCACCCGCGTCAATTCATCATATGATACGTTATACAACAACAGTTTTTCTTTATTGATTATCAGATTCATCTGATTCCGGAAAGCGATGCCCGTCGGAACATTACCCGCCACCCGCGTAATTTCCTTTTCCAACCGCTGCAAATGCTCCGCATCCGGTGCCTGCGACTTATTCGCCGTATGGAGTTCCGCTACCACATCCGCTTCTCCTGTCACAAACAATTTTTCAAAGATTGTTTCGGGAGGTGAGAAAGTAACCACAGCCAACGGATATTTCTCTCTTATCTCCTTCTCTAATAATTCCTGCAATGAATAGATTCCGGATGGCTTTTCCGTCTTGAAATAAAGTTCCGCTTCGGTAGACGAAAGTTCACTGCCCCCGTTCAATATATAATCCTGCATACCCACATAAGCAGCATGCTCCGTTACCCGGTCGTCCACCTGTTTCATTAAATCATCCACCCGGCGGTTGTTCTCGTCCACATGGATATTCTCATTCCACTCTATCCTTGCCACCAGTTCATTCTGGTCAATCTGCGGCATACGTTCTTTTTCCATTACATAAAAAAGAAACACACACAGTGGAAGGGTTGCCAGCGTGCCGGTCACACAAAGCTTTTTATGTGAGAACACCCAGTCAATCCCTTTATCATAAAAGCTTTCCAGCCACTCATTTTTCAGCAGATTGTCAAAACGTCTGGAAAGAAATCCCTTACTGCGGATACCGACCTTATAAAACAACAGATACAATACGGGCAGCAACATAATACCCGTAATATAAGATATCATCAATCCCACCGTGATAGAAAAAGCCTGATCCATAAAAATAGCTCCGGCTATGCCACTCATAAATATCAAAGGCACAAATACCGCAATGGTTGTAAGGGACGAACTGAGCATCGGTGTGATCATTTCCGTCGTGCCCACGGCACACGAACGTTTCAGAGAATACCCCCGTTCACGATACTGCGAAATATTTTCCGTTACAATAATGGCGCTGTCTATCATCATACCTACTGCCAGAATCAAGCCCGAAAGTGATATCACATTCAGCGACACATGACAGAAATAAAAGAAAAAGAATGTGATTACAATAGAAGTAACCATGCTGATGCCGATAATCAACGGTGAACGGACATCCCCCAAAAACAGCACGGCTACAATAAAGATAAACAAGAAACCCAAAGATAGGTTCTGCTGCAAATTCGAAATAGTATAGTCCAGCAATTCCGTCTGATTACGGCTTACGCTGAATTCAATATCCGGATATAGAGAAGCAAAATAATCGGTTGTTACTTTCAGCTTCTCTTTCATGACATCCATATTTTCATCGCTCTGCTTGATAATGGCCAGCGTCACCGCCCTTTTTCCTCCGGCTACGGAACGTCCCATCTCTTTTTGCGAAACAATATCTACTTTGCAGAGCTCTTTCAACTGCATAATACGTTCCCCCTTGCGGATATAGATATTCTTCACATCCTCCGGGGTACGAAGCAGGGTAGCTATGCGAATATTATATTCATAATAACCATCCCTCACCAGCATACTTCCCGGCTCTACATTATTGGCGGAAAGTGTATTCTCTATATCCTCCACACTGATACCTGTCATGGCCAGTTTATCTTTATCAGGAACAATTTGCAAAAGCCTTCCGGGCACTCCGGTTATATCCGCCATAGCCACTTCGGGTAACTGTTCGATGCGGCGTTTCACCACATTCTCCGCCAATTCGCACAACTCCAGAAATTGTTGCTCGTCGGTTTCCTGATAAGCACCGTCGTTTTTCAAAGTCATATTGACATAAAGTACAGGAATATCCGTTGCACTTGCTTTGATAGCCTTGGGACGTGTCACTTCCTTGGGAAGACTGTTCATAGCGGCATCTATCTTCTCATTCACCTCTATAAATGCCAGGTCGGTATTCACTCCAAAGTCAAATTCCAGACGGATCACACCCGCCCCGTCACGGGTTTCACTTTTTATTTCTCTCAGTCCGGCCACTTGCAGCAACTGTCTGCGCACAGGGGTAACCACCGTATTCTCCAGTTCGCGTGCCGATGAATTCTCGCCCGTTACCTGTATGGTAATCTGCGGTATGGCAATATCGGGCAGCAAAGATACAGGCAGCGAAAAGTAGGTCACCAACCCGACAATAAAACAGGCGGTAAAAGCCATCAGCACCGCAATGGGCCGTTGCAATAAGAACTTAACCATACTTTTAATTTTTAATCACCCTCACCGGTGCTTCATGAGCCAGATTCACATTTCCGGTAGTTATCACCTCCATACCTTCTTCCAGTCCGTCTGTGACAGTATATTCCTCCATATTCTCCAATCCCGTATGCACATAGTTCCACATAGCTTTACCCTCTTTCAGTGTAAATACCACCTGTTTGCCGGAACGTAGTACAACCGCCGTTTTGGGGATAACCAGTTGTTCGCCCACAGAACGCTTCACGCTTACCCTTACATTCATGCCGTCGAACAATTTATTACTCCCGTTCACTCTCGCCTTTATCCGTACCATTCCATTCTCGTCCACCAGCGGATTAATCTCACTGATACTTCCCTGGCGCACCCCTGCTGCCGATGCATAAGGAGTAATCTCCACCTTATCCCCCACTTTCAGCAATGGCAGCTCATTTTCAAGTACGGTGAAATCCACCTCCATATTTCCGGCATTGATTACCCGGCAGAAAGGCTCGGAAGTTTTGGGCATATTATATCTCTTTTCAAAAAGGTTGGCAATCACTCCATCGAAAGGAGCAGTCAACGTAGCTTGTTCCATATCATATTGAGCAGATTCATATTGAGCTTTGCTCTGCTCATACCCGCTTTTTACTTTTGCCAGTTCCAGCACATCAGCAGGTATCACCTTCAGATTATCGGGAGCATATCCTTGTCCTATCAACACATCCTGCATCTCCAGGGTAGCCTGTGCCAAACTATTTTTATTCTGTACCAACGTATTGTTCAACTTAAACAAATCCAATTGGGCTATTTTTTGACCTTTCCGCACTATATCCCCGTTCTTTACCCAGATATTCGCCACCACTTCCGAGGTACGAAAATACAGGTCGGCATAATCCTGTGCCGTCACTTTCCCGTTACTGATCAATTCATGATTGAAAACCTGCTTTTTCAGCGGCATCACCGTCACCTCATTGGGTAAAGAAGGAAGAACTGTTTCCACCCCTTCTTTTTCCGTTGTTTCCTTTTTTTCTCCCGAGCAGGCAGTGAAAGAAACGGCTAATAATAAGCCTGATGCAAATACGTGTAATTTCATGGTCATATTTTGTGATATCTATAACAAATAAAAACTTTTTATTTTGAAAAAACTAATTTTCGGGTACTTTTTTTAATAATTCCCGTGCTTTCCGTCTCATCTGCTTGATAGCGGTAGATTGAATTTTCGGTTCTTTCTCCAATACCGTCTGTACCATCCGCTCCAATTTGTCACACCGATAAAAAAACGGATCCGCATATAGATTGACCAAAAGATAATAAGGATAAATCCTTCCGGGCAACCGATGGACAGCACGCATAAACCAATATTCCGCACTATCATAGTGCTTCATGTCCTGTTCATTTTTCCCGATAATATTTAGTATCATGGGATCGCCACTCACTTTCAAGGCCTCTTTCAGTACCTTGTTAGACAGTTCGGGTTCATGCAGTTTATGCAAGGCATGGCCATACTCAAACATAAAGCGGGCATTCCCTTTCATTTCTTTCTGAATTTCAGCATAGCTTTCCGCCGCTTGCCGGTAAGCTCCCGACTGGTAAAACATACGACTTTGGGTCCATCGCCTGCAAGCCGCCACCATCTTGCTTTTCTGCTGATATCTATAGAAACAGCCATAGCTTCCAATTAACAATAAGATAGTAAACAAAAGGCGAAACCAGACTTTCTCTAAAGGAAGAACACGGATACCGCAAGCTAATACTAATATAATCAAAGCCGAAACAAACGCTGGAAATTGTAATGGATAAGAAGAAAACGCAAATACCGCTAAAGATAGCAATGCGCCGCATAGTCCATAGATGCCTTGTTTATGACCTATGTACATGCTCCCACCTAGTATCAACAACCCGATGCAAAGCACAGGTATTCCCCAGGCAATGGCTACTTGCAGATATTCATTGAAAACATATTCGGGAGCACCTGCCACAAGTTCCTCTGTTGCCGTATAATTTCCGGCTGCAAAATAATTCTCCTGCGCTTGTCCGTAAGCAGCCGGAACACTGTTCCATCCGCATCCTGTCCATGGGTGCTCACTGACAGTTTGGGCAGCAATTTTCCACATAAACAGACGGCCGTCTGCCGAATCCTTTTTCATTTGATAAATGCCACCCAATGCTATACCGCCCAAAATAAAGGTTACTATGGCAAAAGACACTGCCTGCTTACGATGATGCCTGATATAATGCTGAATTTCCATCTTATAGTGCATACCACAAACATAAATGGAAGAGACCGCCGCAGCTATCCATGCCGAGCGGCTCATTCCGGCAGGCAACACACAAAGAATCAATAGCATTCCGGCTATTGCAATATAATAAGGTACGGTTTTCTTATGCTCTTTCCGCTCTAACCATTCGTGCAGACAAACAGGGAATATCATGGCAAGATAGCCTGAGTAAGGACCGGGATTATAGAACGAGCCGGTCAAGGCATAGAGGGAATGGTTGGAATAGGTAAATCCGTATACCTGGCGGATGCCCCAAACGGCTTCTATACCTCCGTATAGAATAAACACCCATGAAACGACAGCCGAAAGACATTCCTTTACCCTTTTCGGGAACAGGAGTACAAGCAGTGCAAGGCCTGCCAAGGAGAGTACACCACAGCCATACATCCACCGCCAGTCATCTTCCAATATATCGGCAGGCAGTGAAGACGTACCACAACACACCACGCTGAGGCACAGGGCAACCGATATGCCTGCCACCAATGCCATTCCATATTTCGACCATTTATTTTCCATCTCTACCACCAAACTTGTTTCCCGTCCTCGTATGTAAAAATCCGCTCTTCTTTCCCTTTTGTCAGATTGCGCAAAAGCAATAAAGCATTATCAGGAACATTATCATATTCCAGGTACTGTAATTGCCTGCTACCGACCTGCCTTCCTAAACTTTTCCACTCTCTATCCCAGTAAAAAAGTTCATATAGCTCACCTTCCTTAATGAAGTTATCATCATTGCGGGGTAGATAAACCAATTTCGAAACAGAAACGACACGTCCTAAATCAAGCCCCACCCAAGCATCATTTTGCGTTTTTACCGTTTTGGGAGAACTTAACACATTGCCATCAAAAGCCCTTTTCATTGTTTCCATAGCATCCATTCTTTCCGGTCTATAATTGCCAATAACCTTACCGGTCAGCTTCTGCCCTTTTTCATCATATAGTTCAATTTCTGCCATGTTTCCTTCTGTCTTTATCGGCGGCACATACTTCATGTACCTATATGCTTTGTTCAATGTCACTGTCTGATAATTGCACTCTTTCAATGAATCAATATGGATAGTATCAGCATTCGCAAAAGCAGCTTCCCTGCTTAATACAAAATATCCTCCTATTATCGCCTTTAACCATTTCTTGGGATTCAGATCCATAAACTTCCTTGTCAAAACAACTCTCCGCTTATGCCTTATATCCGGATTCAGATATGAAACGATTCCTTTTTCATCCACTTTTACAGGATAATAAGCAGGAGTATAATTCCCTTTGGAATAAAAAACCGGTAAATATACTGCATTACGAGCCATATCTTTGAACACATATCCCGCCCCCTTTTTCGCACCATACGCCACCACTTTCCAGTCACGTAAGTCAAAAACAGACAGATAAGCATAATGCGTATTGGTTTCTGTATCAAAACAATCAGCAATCTCCACGTCCGTTGTCTCTATATACTGATTTGTCACATCTATTATCCTGCGATTTTTAAAGAAGGGCGGTATGTCCTCTTCATCCTTTATAAGTCCTCCCTGATCACCGTAAGTATTGCGGTAAGCCTTAGATATGCGATAGCTTCCGCCTTTTATATGATTTCCAAAACGGCAGGGACTCCCCGGCATTATAGGATAACATTTACCATCTGCCATAATAGAAATCCATTCATGCCCCATGGCATGATTTGCCCAGTTCGGAGTAAAGTCAGAAACAACGGGAACACCGATACTTCTATAAATGTACCTTCCCAATGCCGTATAGGCCGGACATGCCCCCACTTTTATCCCTAGCAAAGATGAAGGCCTTAAATCGGGCACATACGAAGGTGTATAATATCTGTGCCCCACGACCATCCAGCTGATTACTTCATACAACTCGTCCACCTTTCTATTATACATTGTATCCGCTACAGACTTAAATGCTTTCTGATACATGGCCATCCACGGCTCCAATGGTTCATTCCCTAAACGATGCGGAAGAATATATTCGCAAAATTCATCCAATGACAATGCTTTTGCCCAAGGCGACTGCCATGCCTGAAAAGCCCTGTCTATGTGATCTATTAAATAATCCGCCTTCATGGTACATAAATCGAAATTCACAGTCATATTTTGAAACCGCTCCGGTTTATAAATCGAATCATAGAATGCAATCATCTCTTCTGCATATATGCTGTCATTCGCCTGTAAACTATCTACTTGCTTGTAATATATATCCATAAACGGAGAATCCTCGGCATGACACCATTTCATGTTCCGTATCAAGAATTCAGCAGCTTTCTTCTTTTTAGGATTGTCTTTGTAGTGTAAAAGTACACGCTCTAATTCTGCGCGATTTTCACCACTCAACTTCAAAGAGTCTTCCAATGCCTTATCCGTACAACTTACCGAAAGGAAGGAAGAGCAAATTATCATGATGCTGACTATACAATATTTCATCTGGCTTCTTACTATTATTCTATTCTTTTAAATACCCTGTTCCAACGAATCTCATCCGTATCCAAATCAACGGACTTCCATATCAATGTCGCTTTTCCCACAATAAACTTTTCGGGTAACAATCCCCAATAACGGGAATCTTTGGAATTCATTACCTTATCGCCTGCCACAAAATAATAATCTTCCTTAAACTGATATTCCTGTATGATACTATCGTTCAACAGAAATGAATCTCCCTGTTGCACCAATTTTCTTTTCTGCTCCCATTCTATCGCATTCTTATACAATATCCGGTTAACAGTATTCATTTTCACACTCGTTCCTCTAGCCGGAATATAAAAAGGACCGAACTCCTTTATCGTCCAATTCACCAGACTATCATGTGGAAACCCCTTCATCACTATCCCCCAATTCCGTTCCTCTCCCATCGACAGGATCTGTAGCAACTTGTCTTGTGAATCCACGCACCCTAAAGTTCCCTTATATCCATACACCTTATAGTGTGCATTTCTAATTTCAAAGGTATCCCCCGGCACAGCCACACAGCGCTTTACATAATAAGTCTTTAAATTCAGTCCCAGACTGTCCCATCGAGCCGGATAAGGAAAATTGAACACCAGCACATCATTGCGCTTTATCCGCCCGAAACCGGGAAGACGGGATATATCCACCTGACTTCCCCCCGCCGCTTCCCAAATGTCAAACAGACGCCCTCCCATCACCCACTTGTTCACCAATATATTATCTCCGGCAATCAGGGCAGGCTCCATGGAGTCAGAAGGGATTTTGAAAGAAGCGAAACTAGTCACCTGAAATAACAACCATACGATTCCAATTATGCAAAAGGAAAAAGCTACTGATAATAATTTATCAAGTCCTGTTTTTATACTAGCCCAATATTCTATCCTGTTTTTCATTTTATAGAAATACTTGTTTACCTTGTTTCATATAAAACGCACGTTCTTCTTCTCCACGTGTATAATTGTGCAACCACAGCAAAGCACCTTCCGGCACGTTGTCATAATGTAATTCCGTATCCTCCGCCATCCGCTTTCCCAATGATATCCATCCTTGAGCACCTGCATGATAAAATAATTCATAAGAATCACCCAAGTGAATAAAATTGTCATCATTACGTGGCATAAAAAGAATATGATCCAATTTATAAGGTTTGCCCAAATCAAAAATCAATTGTTCGCCCACCACTTCCGACATATAAAAAGAAACCCAATCATTATCATCCATCAAATCGAGATTTTTCCGATGCAGTTCACTCAATGGATGATCAGCCGTTATATTTTGAGGCGTAATGGGCTGGGATATGTTTTCAGCATACATACGCCACTCGGCCAATTCAATGAACTTGTCTTTCGGGGCTGAATAACGAATATATCTATATTTCTTTTTCGGATTTACTTTCAATATGTTATAATTCACTTTAGGCGTATCAACAACCTCGTACAACAATTCCGGTTTCATAAAATCATAAGTATCCGCACCTTCAATTTTGAGTCCACATGTATTCCCCAGATTCTTCACATTGCTGCGCATCGGATATTTACGATAAAGCGTAACATCTACCAAACTAGTAGTATCAGGAATAAAATAATCAGGAGCATTATTCTTCAATGTAAAAGCATAACCGGCCGATACATTCTTCCCTTCTATCATACATGAAGGAAAGTAGCTCACATCCGGTTCCACAAAGTCAAAATCTGCCCGATTCCCCTTTACCTCTGTTATCGCAATAGCCCGTAGCTGTCCTATTGAAAAAATAGACAAATATGCCTTACCGTCTTTCGAAGTTCTGTCAAGTTCAACAGTTACCCTACTATCAGGAAAATATTCGTTTGTAACATCTTTAAGAAACGGATGCCGGAACAAAGGAGGGACGCATTTGTCTTCAAATATTCCTTTTATCCTTTCCGGCTGTACACCATAACATATCCTGTAAACTTTGCCTCTCTTCCTCTCATTCGGTCTGGGTTTACGGCTCATAGGTTCTTCTTCATAATTAAAAGGGACGACCAAATGAGTGGTATCAATCAATGCACTCCAAAAATGTTTTCTGTTATAACTTGGAGCTATCTCGTAAAAATCCATAGAAATAGGAATGCCGACAGCACGCATTACGTAAGTAGCGATATCACAGTTTTCACGGCAATACCCTACTCTACTGTCTAGCAGAAATAAAGGTCCCAAATGCGGCAAACTAAAATCATTATAATGAGCAAATCCTTCAGTTTTCAGATAATCTGCCATTTTTTGAGCCGCCTCCACTACATCAGTACCCTGATAAAGAGAGTCCAATATCGGCATATACCGGTCATAATACTTTCTTCTCCAGGATTCCAATGGCTCATCTTCTATCCTATAAGCGAGGATATACTCACAAAAATCTTCAAAACTATAATATTTACTCCACGGTCGATTTTCCCACACTTCAAAAGCTAAATCAATATTCTCAATCAGATATGCAGAAGAAATTTTATGAATATCATACTCATGTGGGAGGCGCATGAAGTTAAAATAGTTCCACCTTTGTATAACCTCCTCACTGATTTTTCCTTCCGTAATACTCCTTTTTTTTAATTGTTTCAACGTATCAATTTCCCATCCTACATAGGTGTAATGGTAAGGCATATTGGCTATTAAGAATTGGGCAGCTTTGAGCTTGGATGGTTGTCCCTTGTAATATGACAATACTTTCTCCAATTCCTGTTTATTATCCTTGGAAAAATTTAAGGCAATAGCAACTCTTTCCTGCATATGATCCGTACAGGATAAAAAAGGAAAAAGTAACAGACAGACAAAAAGAAAATGCCCCAACATTTTTTTATTCATAAAGTCACATTATATTAACTGCTGTAAATCAAGATAGGCAAATTGAATTTCGTCAACCAATGCCATTATGATTCGATGATTGTCTTTATCAATACAAAAGTCCTGTATTTTATATCCTACATCCAATGTTTTTATATAATTTCCCTCTAAATCAAAAATCATAAATACGGTAGGGAAATAAGCATCAGCCATATTATCCTCTCCAGAATAGCCTACTGAAGCATCATCTGATTGCAGAGCATTATAGACATTAAATCCTGCAACCAAAGTCGCTTTCAAAATATTCTTTTGCATCTTGTTTCTGTTTTTAAAAATGATTATTGCTTATGTTTTAATCCCTTTTACTTCCGCCATATACAGTGATAAGGCATACATATTATTAAAATCAGAAATAGTTTACTTATAATACGCAGCCAAACGGCCAGGCAATTTTTCTCCTTCTTTCAATTTTATACAAAAAATTCCTGCTATTTGATTTTTATAATTAATACAATACTTTTCAACATACTCTTTAAACTCCTTTTTTTGCGATGGAGCAATTATTGTTATTTTAAAGATTTGCGTAGGATTAAATAATGTCACTATATTGTTTTCTTTTGTTGAAAGAAAACAATACTTCTCATTAATAATATACATGAGAATATTCTTTTCTGATTTATCACACAAAATAACGCTTCGCATTTTGCAATTTTCTTCAACACTTTGTGCACTAATAAAATTAGAGCACGCAAGCATAAACATCATCAGCAATAATATTTTTTTCATTGACTTTTTTATTAAACGTTCTATTACATTCATTTTCAACAAACAACTTTGCCAATCATTATCATATTTCAGACAAGTCTATTGTATGTACTACAAAATCAATTGTTTTAGGATCATGTCCTAAAAGAATGATTTTATCATCACTTATAGCCATTTGCAAATATTTCTGTGGCAGATCTATTTTTTTAACAGGATTACCGTCCCAATCAAAGATTAATAACTTATCACCTCCTCTCCATGCTTCTCCTTTTACTCTAGCCTGTCCAAGAAATAACCCAATGCAATATTTTTCAGAAGCTCCAATATCAACAAATCCACAAATATTATCTTTTTGAAAAGTTACTGATTTCCTATCTCCTTTTGAAGCATCAATATAATGAGGAGGAGTCATCATATATTCTTTTAATAATTGTGGATGAAGTATATTATTCATATTGTAAAATGATATTCCTTCACCATATTGATTTCCAATAGCTAATTTTTTTTTATTTGGTTGATATGCTATAAGAGCTTGATAAGCAAAAGCATTTTCGGTATAAGAAGCAATATCTGACACATCGGATTTTGGATATTCTCCAAATGTTCCCATTAGTACTCCTTCATTATTGAAAAGAGCAAAACGACCTTTTTTAATAAGTCCTGTAGCTAAAATATATTTTTCCGTAAGAGCATAGATGTTAAAAGGAATAATATCATCATTTTCATCTATTTCTATTATTGTATAACTAATTGATGCAGAATCATTTAACGAAAGATACAAAAATTCTCTTTTATTATTATCATATATTCCCAATTTATTCCCCAGCACACTTACCGTGTTAAAATTCACAAATTCATTTGGCCCTAATCCTTTAGTTCCAAAATCCATTATATATCTTCCTGTTTTCCAATCAAATACAGTCATTAAAGAAGATGTAAAAACATTACACATCACCAACTTCTTATTTACATATCTCATTAGAAAAGGATTTTGTATACTATCAATTTCAAACTCCACCTGTTGCGCTTGCAATTCTTTAGTCACAACAAAAATGTCACTTAAAGACTTCTTGGAAGGCTCACAAGAAATACATATAATAATCAATAACAAAGAAAATATTTTATTCATACTCCATTCAACTTACATCAACTATTACAACTCTAAATTAAATCAAAACTAAAACATTGTAGGAATAGAAAAATCTATCCCTACAACAAAAAATTGGTTCTTGCACAATAGACAAAATTAACCTATATCTACCTTAATAATCATAATCAAATCTATAACCATAAAGAGTCGTTCCTAATTCAGTGCTACATGTAGAATTATAAGGAGCCTCACATTCATAGTCCGATCCACCACTTTCTACATAGTAAGCTAAAGCTTCTACATTAGTCAGAGCCAACCCAGACATTACATCCGATTTCTGAGCGTTATACACATTAAATCCTGCTATCAAAGCAAATGCAGCAACTATAGTTGCTTTCAAAATTTTTCCTTTCATCGTCTTTTATTTTTTTGATGAATTGTTACTTTCATGGTAATCTCTTTATGGAAACAAGTTCCACCTCAGAAAAAGCCAAACTCCTGCTTGCTTATTCTGATTTTTACATTACTTTTGCATCGGACTTAACCTCCTTTTCTGTTAGGAGAGAGTCGCAGAGTGGAAAGAATCTGATTCCGACAAAAATAGAATATTTCTTTTCATCGTCTTTACTCTCATTAGTTTATACTTATTCAGCTTTCTCCGTTACCTTCAAACGAAGTTGCATTACAATAAATGGCAATCGTCTTGCTAAACACAGATATTATTCTCATCTTCATCTGTTTACTATTTTTTGAGAAAGGTAAAAAATATTAGTCAGCTGCACAAACTTTTATCATTAATTTCATCTTAAGAAGCCAAAATTCTACAACAGCATCAATCCAAACTAAAAGTTATAATATTATATTCTAAATTTTCTGATTGCGAGATTGCATAAAAATCACCATTATTAGCAAAACACATATCTATAACAGGAAAATCATGTTTATATTTACAAATAAAGTTTCCTTCCAAATCAAATTTCAAAATATAGTCACCTTTTTTACTACTTTGTTCCTCCTTCAATGTTTTTCCACTATACAATATATAAAAATAATTACCTGCATTATAAGCCCCGTAACTATATACAATGTCATCACCTTCAATATTTATGTTACTTTTTAAAGATTCTATTTTCCGTTTAATTTTTCCGTTTCCAAAAGAAAAATAATTTTGTTGGAATAATTGATTTCCTTCCATAGAATAAAAAAAGACATCTCCTGTAAAATAAGAAGCAAAAACCAACACATGACTATTATGGTTATAAGCAAAATATCCCTGACCCAATTTATACTTCTCATATATATCCTTTAATTCTTGTATATAAGAAGGATATATATCTATTGAAGCCAGTTTTTTCCCATTAGTGTCAAAAAGATGGAACGTTCCATCCTCATAAAATCCAGATGCTAAAAATCCATTACAAACAGCTATTGCCCGGTCTGCATCTTGCAGGTTTACGCTCTTTTGAGGCTGAAACTTTCCTTGCATCAAATCATAAAATGAATATGTATTCATCTGTGAATTTTGTCTTTGCAGAATATAAAGTTCATGTTCCTCCTCTGATACTTCCACAGTAATTGGTGATAATAATTCATCAGGTCCTTGTCCAACATTAAGTACACGAGAGAACATAGAATCACCTTTTAAATCATAGATATCTAATAAAGTTTCATTCATATTATCAGATATAAGCAAAAAACTATCCATATAAGCAATTTCGGATGGTCTACCTAAAAAAACATCGGTAACCTTCTTTTTTATAGAAATAGAATATTCAGGCACCGTTTCTATTGTTTTTTCTCCTGTACAAGCCAAAAGAATAAGTAAACAACAGATAAAATATATTATCTTTCTCATTATTATCATTTTTACGAGGATGAATCAAAAGTAAAATTTTAGCACATCTGCTTTCTTTTCTTGGAAAGAGAAAGATAAACTTTCTCTTTCCATTTTTCATTCTTTTTATTTATAGTATAATTTTGTACCAGTTCCCTGTGTATCTATAAAATATCCACAGTAAGCACCACTACAAGTATCACAACAATCAAATCCACCACTTCCTTCACCACTAGCCAACGCTTCTACATTAGCCAAAGCCAAATCAGACATTACATCCGATTGTTGAGCATTATACACATTCATTCCTGCTATCAAAGCAAACGCAGCAACCAAAGTCGCTTTCAAAATATTCTTCTTCATCTTATTTATAGTAGAAAAAAATAATTATTATTCATATTTTCATCTTATTTTCGGAAAGAACCCCACCACAGAAAAAGCTAAACTATCGCTTACTTATTCTGATTTTTACATTACTTTTGCATCGGACTTAACCTCCTTTTCTTTTAGGAGAGAGCCACAGGGTGGAAAGAATCTGATTCCGGCAAAGAGAATGATTTTTCTTTCCATCCGCTTTTTACTCTCGGTGATTTATCTAAAAAGAATAGAGCACTCTATCATAAATTCATTTTATAACAATAAACCACAGATTTTCTTTTTCTTGATAAATTATATAGAATATTTCCACATAACACAAAGCCATACAATTTCTTAAACTAACGCCAACAGTTTCTTTTTCTTATATGCTATCGCACCTCCTCCTAAAGGCTCTGTTTCAAACAGCAGAAAATAATAATTTGACTCAACCAACAAAAACTCACCACAACCAGAAGTGGAATAAAAATCAAGCAATACAAAACATTAATATGAATATTCCACAATATGATATTCAGGTGCATTGCTGATGCCATATATCTTCCGATGTTGACTATCAACAGTCATAAAAAGCAAAGGATTATCCAATTTATAAGCTATATTGGGTACACCATTCCATGAAAACGAGAAGATCCAACTACATAAACCAGTATGGTCAGGGTCGTTTACATATCCACCATCATACATCACCATCAAGCAATCGCCAGCGTTGCAAGGAGAAAAGTAAGCATCACGAGTAGTTTCCCTATCCGGAGACGATGAAATGACCTTCCCGTCATGGTACTCCTTGAAATGAGCAAAAAATTGTTCAGGACCATGAATCCGTTTGTGCAAATTCCCATTAAAGTCGTAAAATTCAATCAAATCGGTCATGCAATAGCAAATGGCAAACTTATTCATGCCATTACTGATAAAATTCATGTAATAAGCATCCAACTTCTCAGTATCAGTATATGAAATATTGTTGTTCGGATAACCAATTATTTCACCTGTTTTCTCGCCGTCACCACTATCAAAAACATATAGTTGGTGTTCCACCTGATGAGAATACCCCCAAATACAATCACCCACCTGCTCCGCACTGATAAATACTGGTACCGAAAGCTTCAAGCGGCGCATTGGCTTAGGATTCTGACTCTCGAGAAAAGTAGCCATATCATACTCAAAAATACGCGATGAAGATCTATCAAAGAGTTGAAAGGTATGGCTACCATTTGTCATCAACTTAGGTTGAAGCATATCATCCGGTCCTTGTCCAAATGAAAGAGCAGAACCTATTTTTTTACGAGTGTTAAGATTAAATACATGAACCAGTTTTTCACTTCTTGGTTCTATCAGTACCAACAATGAATCATAAACCCGAATGCCATTCGGTCGCATTATCATACTATCAAACTCTAACATTCGTCCTTTAAGTTCTTCTATTTTTACGAATGTATCAAAATCAAACAACTCAGCATCATCATACCGTTCCACTTTGGAACAAGATACAGACAACAAGAACAAACAAATAATAAAAATATAATTCTTTTTCATTTTGTTGATTAATATCAAAGACAGTTCCAAAGATTTTCATCTTGAGAACTGCCATACTTTTCAATTATTTCTTTCTATGATCAGGACAAGTGACTCCTTCAATTCCAGCACCCCAAGATATAATACAATCGTACCGACTGTCAGATGTACAATAAGTTTCACAATCAGAGCTACTTCCCTCTCCGCTAGCCAACGCTTCCACATTAGCCAAAGCCAAATCAGACATTACATCCGATTGCTGAGCATTATACACATTCATTCCTGCTATCAAAGCAAACGCAACAACCAAAGTTGCCTTCAAAATATTCTTCTTCATCTTATTTCTAGTAAAAAAAATTATTATTATTCATATTTTCATCTTATTCTCGGAAAGAACTCCACCGCAGAAAAAACAAAAATACCGCTTGCTTATTCTGATTATTTACACTACTTTTACATCGGACTTAACCTCCTTTTCTTTTAGGAGAGAGCCACAGGGTGGAAAGAATCGACTTTCGGCAAAGAAAATGAATTTCTTTCCATCCGCTTTTTACTCCCATTGATTCATACTTCATCCTTTATTCAGCATTCCCCGTTACCTTCAAACGAAGTGGAGAATTATCTGCATTGCAATAAATGGTAACCGTCTTACTGAAATGCTCAGCCTTTTCGGCTTCATAAATCACGGTCAGTTCCGCTTTTTCTCCCGGACGAACACCCTCCTTATTATAGTTTACCTTGGTACATCCACAGGAAGTGATGACATCGTATATCACCAGTACATGCTGTCCCGTATTGGTCAGTGTGAACTTGCGTTCCTGCTTCTCCGACTGAGGAAATGAACCGAAGTCTATGCTTGTTACGTCCAGACTGACTTTCGTTATCGGTGTTTCCGCTTTTACAACTTCACCACCTGTCAATACTTTCAAATAAAGTTCCTTCACCTTTGGATTGTGAACAGGATTGCCTATAGCCGCCACCCTGTTGTCTTTATCCAATAGAAATGTCTGGAAAGTCATTTCATCCGGAAAGTGATTCAATCGGTTAAAATCGTCCTTTTCATCGAAACAAACAGGATAGATAAATGCATCACGACGGGTGATATAACGTAGTTCTTTCATATCTTTCGGGTGGAAATAAAAGACAAAGGGAACCGGACGGTTCAACGTTGAATCAACTTCCTGCATAAACAGCTTCCAGCGAGGCAATTGTAACTTACAACTGGTACAGCCTACAGAATCGATATAAGTCACTACCTTATAATCCGCATCCGCTAAAGAAAAGTCCACTGTATCCTTCCCTTGAATAGTAAAGATGGAATGGGTAGGAAAGAGAATTTCTTTCCCTTCCCATTCCTCAACCAAACGAGCGATTTTATCTTTTTCTGATTCCTTGCAGGAGGAAAAAAGAGCAAAAACACATAGTAATAGACAAAGGTATCTCATTGATTAATCCAAGCCAAAAGGTCTAAGCACATATTCCACTTTGTCTCCGGTACTGCAAGTCACATTCCCACTGCCCAGATATGTATCATACCCGGATTCTCCTGCAGCCAATGCTTCCACATTATCTAAAAGAAACTCACTCTCTACCGGCTTTCCGGATTGCTTTTCCCAAGCCATTACCGCCATTAGCATAACAACGGTAAATAACACAAATACTTTTTTCATTGGTTTATCATTTTTTGTGTGAAGGTAGAGAACATCTATCGGGCACGCAAATTTTTTCCCTTAAATTGATCTTAAGGTGACCTTAAAGTTTTCTTAAGATTCAAAAAATCCCCATTTCATCGGAAGGATTATTTTAATGCCCTGATCTCCAAATCATAAGGTTCATCCAATTAAATCATATTCTTTTTTTAACTTATAAGTTCCTTTTTTATAAATATGCGTATCTTTGCAATCTCTAACATGAACAAGAAACATGAAAATACCGACAAACTTATTCAAGTTTAGCTTTATTGCATTGGGATGGATTGTATTCATCCTGCTATGTTATGTTGCTTTTAAAGATGAAAAAACAAATGTTCTGATAACAATGAAGGACAGCCTACGTGAAGCAATCAATATTGATTATCAAGAACGCTTAAACAAGATTCTTATTCATTATCGCCCTTTAGGCAGAAAGGTAAAAGGTGTCCAAATAGAATACGGTGATAGTCTAGAAATCATTTATTTTGAAGACAGCACCCATGAGTCACTGGCTACCCAACTGGCCAACCAGTATGTGATGACAAGGATTATCCCCGTCAATCCAGATAATTTCAATAAGATCTTCCAAGAAGAATGGGAAAAGAATGGAGTTTCCGCCGCTAAGACGGGAATCATTTACTGCCCCAACAAGAAAAAGGTATTCAGTGACAATGATTCAATCTCTTTCCAGAAAGCTCTTGTCACCCCTGTACAAGCAATAGACGCTAAAAGAACCGCCGGCGTACAGGCATGGGCTATGATTCATTGGACAGAAATAGTAAAACATACCACTCCAAAAGTGTTATGGAGTATCATTGCTTATTTCATTGTCTTGATATGGGTGTCTCTGTCATTTCTGAAAAAACCACAGGAAAAAGAAACTCCCGCCAATCCGGACTGCATACCATGTGAAGAAATTCCTGACAATCCGGACTACATACAATTGGGGAAAATGACTTTAAAGTTGGAAAGCAAGAAACTATATATTGGCGACCGGCTTTGCCACATAGCACCGGCAGATTTCAATCTGCTGGAACTGTTTATCAAAACACCCAAGCATCTTTTGACTAAAGAAGATATTAAAAATGCTTTCTGGCCGAAAGATAACAATCCCGAAAATAAAATATATAGTCATATCTCCACCCTTAAATCCTCACTCAAGGACTTTCCCGAATATCAGATAGTGACAGAAAAAGGAGGATACCGACTGGTTATCTCCTCAAACGAATGAATAGCTCCTATTTCCAATAATAAGCATACATAAGGTATACAATCTTACTTAAAATCACCAACCCACCGCAGCAGGAACAAAGCATTTCTCACAGCGGAACGAGTTGTTTCATTAAGGTGGAATAATTTATTTCATCAAGGTAAAACTAAATATTCCACCATATAAAACTATTTGTTCCACCATATAAAATTAATTGTACCAAACAGTGGAACACACTGTAATACACGGGAAACAAAGAGATTCTCGTTACTATATTCTGATTCATTCATTATAGGCCACAGGACAATGTAGTGCAGGACAATAACACTGTGACAGACTTTTATCTGTCACACTCTCCGTCACGCTATCTGTCACATCTTAACAACCTGTTTTTCAGCAAAATAATTAGTACTATGACAGTGTGACAGATAATTCTCACTTTTAAACTCTATGAAAGCAAACTTGAAAATCATCCATATTCCTTCACCCTGAAGGATTGTAAGCGTCTCCGCGATTCTATCTTGTCGCCCATTTTTCATTCTTATATTTTTGCCATGTATAAAAATGAATCATTATGGATTTAGCAGAAAATCGATTTGGAAAAACCTGGAAACATTTCCTTGAAGTATTGAAAGTAGACTACAATTGTTCTTTAGCCGATGTTTGCCGTGATCAGCATACCACTCTTGGAGGTATGAGTTCCTGGATGTCCAGACGGGGTTATAGCGTTAAACAAGCCAAGGCGGATGTGGTCCGTGATTATTATGGCGGCGTTGAACCCTCCCGACCGACAACTTCCTCTCCTTCGTTCACTCAAATAGCCCCCGTCATGTTGTCGGAAGAAGAGTTTAGTCTTTCCGGGATCACAATCACCTTTAACAGCGGAACGACCATTTCGGTCAAACGGGCCACTCCCGGGGGTATTATTAAAATGTTATGCGATTACGAAAGAAAGGAGGGGGATCCATGTATTCTCTAACATCAGCCAATCGCTACTATCTGTACCAGGGCTTTGTCCGTATGAACCTTGGCATTGACGGTTTATTCAAAATCATACGCTCTCAAATGAAGGAGCTTTCCCCCATTTCCGGAGATATATTTTTATTCTTTGGCAAAAACCGACAGAGTGTAAAAATACTGCGTTGGGATGGTGATGGCTTTCTCCTGTACTACAAGCGTCTGGAAGGTGGAAGTTTTGAGTTGCCGACAT
>ERZ838839.928-NODE-928-length-32519-cov-4.028524_pt1 | contig 32519 bp, 31 predicted proteins | sample MGYA00519909_ERZ838839 | MGnify/ENA primary metagenome ERZ838839 (study PRJEB31850, sample SAMEA3708843) | human gut metagenome | biome: human gut; feature: human-associated habitat; material: faeces | place: China | collected 2014 ... | reverse complement strand
CAGCAGAGAACTGAATTATTTAAGAAGGGCGATCAGCAGCAACGGCAGAGGTATTTCCATCCGTCTACTGTTTGAACAGATCCCGCATATTTTGCAGAGACTCTGTCCGTGTATGCTGATGAGTCCGATTTCGGCGGCTCAGTATTTAAAGGCAGAAAATGATCTGTTTGATATTGTGGTATTTGACGAAGCATCGCAGCTTCCGACCTGTAAAGCAGTCGGTACCCTTGCAAGAGGCAAAAATGCAGTGATTGTAGGGGATCCGAATCAGATGCCTCCGACCAGCTTTTTTGCGGGAAATTCGGTGGATGAGGACAATCTGGATATCGAAGATCTGGACAGTATTCTCGATGACTGTCTGGCACTTGGCATGCCGTCCGCACATCTGCACTGGCATTACCGAAGCCGCCATGAGAGCCTGATCGCTTTTTGTAACCGGGAATTTTATGAAAATTCTATGCTTACGTTCCCATCGGTAAATGACCGGCAAAGACGCGTCAGCATGGTAAAAGTGGAAGGCTTTTTTGATCGCGGCAAGAGCCGTGTGAACGAAGGAGAAGCACAGGCGATCGTTGCGGAGATCAAGAAAAGATATGCCGATCCAGAGCAGAAAAAGCAGACGATCGGTGTGGTTACGCTTAATGTTAATCAGCAGACTCTGATTGAGGATCTGCTCCAGGAAGAATATCAGAAAGATTTAAATTTTGATAAATGGGCAAATATGGGAGAAGAGCCGCTGTTTGTCAAAAATCTGGAGAATGTCCAGGGAGATGAGCGTGATGTGATCCTGTTTTCCGTGGCATTCGGACCGGATGCGGAAGGAAAGCTGTCCATGAATTTCGGACCGCTGAACCGGGATGGCGGATGGAAACGTCTGAATGTTGCGGTGTCCCGTGCCCGGTGTGAAATGGTGGTGTTTTCTGTTATGACAGCCGATCAGATCAATTTGAGACGAACAAAAGCAAAAGGCGTAGAATCTCTGAAATATTTCATGGAATTTGCTCAAAATGGAAAATTGCGGGGAGACTACAGACAGAATGAAGCAGTCAAAAATCAGGGGATCAAAGCAAAAATCTGCCGGGCACTTGCAGATGCTGGATACGAGTATCAGTTAAATGTCGGCCATTCAAAATTCAAAGTGGATATCGCAGTGATCAATCCGGATCATCCGGAAGAATATCTGCTCGGAATTATGACGGACGGAGATTCTTACTGTCAGTCGTCAAATACGAAAGACCGTGAGGTGGCACAGTTTGAAGTGCTGAAAGGACTTGGATGGAAACTGTATCGCATCTGGACGATGGACTGGTGGGATGATCCGCAAAAGGAGATCACAAAACTTCTCGGAGTGCTTGAAATGAGAAAGAAGGAAGAACAGTAACAGAAAGGAAGCAAAATGGGAAAAGAAAAGGAAAACAGAAATGGAAAAACAAAAGGAAATGCAATCGCTTTAATGCCGATCGGCGTATTTCTTGTGCTGTATCTGGGGCTTGGTATTTTATTTGAGTACGTGATGAAAATCCCGATGGGATTTTATAATGTGCCGATCGTGGTTGCTTTTCTGGCAGCGATCCTGGTTGCCTGTCTGCAGAACCGGGCGGTAAATTTTGAACAGAAACTGGAGATCATGTCTGGCGGCGTGGGTGATAAAAACATCATCACGATGCTGCTGATCTTTCTGGCGGCGGGTTCGTTTGTCGGAGTTGTGGGCAGGGGAAGTGCAGAGAGTGTGGCGTATTGTATGCTCTCCTTGATCCCGGCGAGATATGCAGTGGCGGTATTGTTTGTGGTGGCCTGTTTTGTCTCCGTGGCGATGGGAACATCGGTCGGAACGATTACGCTTCTGGTGCCGATCGCATCGGCTGTTTCCGCTGCGTCCGGATTTGAACTTGCATTCTGTGTGGCATCTGTTATGGGCGGAGCAATGTTCGGCGATAATCTTTCCTTTATTTCGGATACGACGATTGCCGCCTGCAACGGGCAGGGCTGTGAGATGAAAGACAAGTTCCGGGAGAATTTCTGGATTGCATTTCCGGCAGCATTGGTAACGTTAGGTCTGATACTTGTATTGTCATTGCGCACGGATCTTGGTGGGGCAGTGAACCATGAGTATCATCTGATTCAGATGGTTCCATATATTTTAGTACTGATTGGCGGTATTATCGGAATCAATGTATTTCTCGTACTTTTGATCGGTATTTTCTCTGGAATTGTAATTATGCTTGCGACAGGACAGACAAGTTTTGTGGATTTGATCAGCAGCATGGGATCTGGAATTTCCGGAATGTTTGAGACTTGTATGGTAGCGGTACTGGTAGCAGCATTGTGTGCGTTGATTCGCGAGTATGGCGGTTTTGAGGCGCTGCTGTCTGTGATACGCAGGATATTTCGTGGACGAAAGGGCGGTCAGTTTGGCATGGGGCTTTTAGTAGCTGCAATGGATATCGCAACGGCGAATAACACGGTGGCTATTGTCATGGCAAATCCAATCGCAGTGGAGATGTCTGAAGAATATGGAATTACACACAGCAAAGCAGCATCACTGTTGGACACATTTTCCTGTATTTCACAGGGAGTGATTCCGTATGGCGCGCAGATGCTGGTGGCAATTTCGGCAGTGCATGAGCTTGGCGGTGAGATTTCTGCATTTCAGATCATTCCGAAGCTTTTTTATCCGGGAATGCTGTTTGTCAGTTCGCTGATCTTCATTTTTGTGATTCCACAGAAAACGGAAAAATAAAACAGAGTTCGCTCTGATTTTTATGCTTTTACAGATTAAAGGGTTGAAACCTGACAAAAAATACGGTATTATAGTGTTTAACAGATTTTTGGAACGAAAAATGGTACCAAAATCACAGATACATAGAAGGGAATGACAAAGATGAGCCTGAAAATCGGAGTAATTAAAGGTGACGGAATCGGTCCGGAGATTGTAACGGAAGCGATGAAAGTTCTTGATAAAGCTGGAGAGGTATACGGATTTGACTGTTCTTATGAACAGCTGCTTCTTGGGGGAGCATCCATTGATGTACATGGAGTCCCGCTTACAGATGAGACGGTAGCAAAAGCAAAAGCATGTGATGCCGTACTGATGGGATCCATTGGAGGAGATGCAAAGACTTCCTCGTGGTATAAGCTGGAACCATCAAAGAGACCGGAGGCCGGTCTTTTGAAGATCAGAAAAGAACTGAACCTGTTCGCAAATCTGCGTCCGGCGGTTTTATATAATGAACTGAAGGGCGCATGCCCTCTGAAAGAAGAGATTACAGAAGGCGGATTTGATCTGATGATCATGCGTGAACTGACAGGCGGTCTTTATTTTGGAGAGAGGAAGACAGAAGAAGTGGATGGTGTGATGACTGCATTCGATTCACTTACCTATAATGAGAATGAGATCCGCCGGATTGCGATCCGTGCGTTTGACATTGCAATGAAGAGAAGAAAGAAAGTGACAAGCGTCGATAAGGCGAATGTACTGGATTCTTCAAGACTCTGGAGAAAAGTAGTAGAAGAAGTTGCGAAAGATTATCCGGAAGTTACACTGGAGCATATGCTGGTTGACAACTGTGCAATGCAGCTTGTAAGAGATCCGAAGCAGTTTGATGTTATTCTTACAGAGAATATGTTCGGAGACATCCTTTCTGATGAAGCAAGCATGGTAACCGGTTCGATCGGAATGCTGGCAAGTGCAAGTCTGAATGAAACCAGGTTCGGACTGTATGAACCAAGTGGCGGTTCGGCACCGGATATAGCAGGACAGGGAATTGCAAACCCGATAGCAACAATTCTTTCAGCAGCAATGATGCTTCGTTTCAGCTTGGATCAGGATAAAGCAGCAGATGCGATTGAAGCAGCAGTTTCCCAGGTGTTAAAAGATGGATACAGAACCGGAGATATTATGTCAGATGGATGTACAAAGGTTGGAACAGCCCGGATGGGAGATCTGATCTGCGAAAGAATTCGATAGTCAAGGATTGGGAAGATACAGTTCCGTACTGCTATGGGGAAAGAGAAGCAGGACGGAACTGTAATAGAATAGAGACAAAGTTTACAGGAGGATTATAAAATCATGAGAAGTGATAATGTAAAAACAGGTATGCAGCAGGCGCCGCACAGATCATTGTTCAATGCGCTTGGTCTTACAAAAGAAGAACTGGAGAGACCGCTTGTCGGAATCGTATGTTCTTATAACGAGATCGTTCCGGGACATATGAACCTGGATAAGATTGCAAATGCAGTAAAGATGGGAGTTGCGATGGCAGGTGGAACACCGATCATTCCCGGCGATCGCAGTTTGTGACGGTATTGCAATGGGACACATCGGTATGAAGTATTCTCTGGTAACAAGAGATCTGATCGCAGATTCGACAGAAGCAATGGCAATGGCGCATCAGTTTGACGCTCTTGTTATGATCCCGAACTGTGATAAGAACGTACCTGGGCTTTTGATGGCAGCAGCCCGTATCAATGTACCTACAGTGTTCGTCAGTGGCGGACCAATGCTTGCCGGACGTGTAAAAGGATGTAAAACAAGCTTATCAAGCATGTTTGAGGCTGTTGGATCTTATGCAGCAGGTAAGATCACAAAAGAAGAATTAGATGAATTTGAAAACAAAACATGTCCTACATGTGGATCATGTTCCGGTATGTACACAGCAAACTCTATGAACTGTTTAACAGAAGTTCTTGGTATGGGATTACAGGGAAATGGAACAATTCCAGCTGTATATTCTGAAAGAATCCGTCTCGCAAAACATGCAGGTATGAAGGTTATGGAATTATTAGAGAAGAATATCCGCCCAAGAGATATCTTAACAGAGAAAGCGTTTGAGAATGCCTTAACAGTTGATATGGCACTTGGATGCAGTACAAACAGTATGCTTCATTTACCAGCAATCGCACATGAAGCAGGTGTTGATCTGAATCTTGAGAAGGCAAATGAGATTAGTAAGAGAACTCCAAACTTATGTCATCTTGCACCAGCAGGACATACATATATTGAAGAGTTAAATGAAGCTGGTGGAGTTTATGCTGTTATGAATGAATTAAATAAGAAGAATCTTCTTCATACAGATCTTATTACTGCAACAGGTAAGACAGTGGCAGAGAACATTGAAGGATGCGTAAACAAGAATCCAGAAGTTATTCGTCCGATTGACGATCCATACAGCCAGACTGGTGGAATTGCTGTATTAAAAGGAAATTTAGCACCAGATTCAGGTGTTGTAAAACGTTCTGCAGTTGCTCCTGAGATGCTTAAGATGGAAGGACCAGCCAGAGTCTTTGATTGTGAAGAAGATGCGATCAAGGCGATCAAAGGTGGAGATATTAAACCAGGGGATGTCGTAGTGATCCGCTATGAAGGACCAAAAGGTGGACCAGGTATGAGAGAGATGTTAAATCCTACATCAGCGATCATGGGTATGGGACTTGGATCAAGCGTAGCCCTGATCACAGATGGAAGATTCTCCGGAGCTTCCAGAGGAGCTTGTATCGGACATGTTTCTCCAGAAGCAGCAGTTGGAGGACCGATTGCATTAGTAGAAGAAGGAGATATTATTGCAATTGATATCGATGCCAATACATTAAATGTAAAAGTTTCTGACGAAGAATTAGCAAAGAGAAAAGAAAACTGGAAGCCTAGAACACCTAAGGTTACAACAGGTTATCTTGCAAGATATGCATCGTTAGTTACATCTGGAAACCGCGGAGCAGTTTTAGAAATCAAACAGTAATTAAGTAAGAAAAGAGGATCAAATGATGAAACAATTGACAGGTGCTCAGATTGTTTTAGAATGTTTGAAAGAGCAAGGCGTGGATACCGTTTTTGGGTATCCAGGCGGAGCGATCTTAAACATTTATGATGAATTATATAAACAGAAAAAGGATTTTACACATATCCTGACATCTCATGAGCAGGGAGCTTCTCATGCAGCAGATGGATATGCAAGATCTACAGGAAAAGTCGGAGTGTGCTTTGCAACCAGTGGACCGGGAGCGACAAATATCGTTACAGGACTTGCAACAGCGAATATGGATTCAGTGCCAGTTGTTGCGATCACATGTAACGTAGGAGTCAGCCTTCTTGGAAAGGACAGCTTCCAGGAAGTTGATATTTCAGGAGTCACAATTCCGATCACAAAGCATAACTTTATTGTAAAGAATATAGAAGAACTTGCAGACACAATCCGAAGAGCGTTTAGAATTGCAAAGACAGGAAGACCAGGGCCTGTTTTGATCGATATTCCAAAAGATGTGACAGCAGCAACGACCCTATATGAAAAATACAAACCAGCGAAGATCATACGTTCCAGTGAATATATCAAAGAAGTAGATATCCAGAATGCGATCAGCATGATCAGAGAAGCAAAACGACCATATATCTTAGTTGGTGGTGGAGCTGTGATCTCTGATGCAGCAGATGAATTAAAAGAATTTGCAGAGAAAGTAGATGCACCAGTATGCGATACCCTCATGGGAAAAGGAGCATTTAATGGTACGGATGAACGCTATAGTGGAATGCTTGGAATGCACGGAACAAAAGCATCAAATCTTGGAGTATCTCACTGTGACCTTCTGATCGCAGTCGGAACAAGATTTAGTGACCGAGTTTTAGGAAATCCAAAAACATTTGCAAAGAATGCAAAGATTTTACAGATTGATGTTGATCCAGTCGAGATCAACAAGAATATTTGTGTATCAGCTTCTATCATCGGAGATGTAAAAGCAGTATTAACAGTGATCAATCGCCGTTTAGAAGCCCAGGAACACAAAGAGTGGCTTGATACGGTCAAAGAATATAAAGAAAAATATCCATTAACTTATGATAAAGGACGATTAACATGTCCTGAGATCATGGAAGCGATTTATGATATTACAAAAGGTGAGGCAGTCATTACAACGGAAGTTGGACAGCATCAGATGTGGGCCGCTCAGTTTTATAAATATGATAAACCACGTAAATTCTTGACATCTGGTGGTCTTGGAACAATGGGATACGGTCTTGGAGCCAGCCTTGGAGCCAAAGTTGGTAATCCAGATAAGATCGTAGTAAACATTGCAGGAGATGGATGTTTCCGTATGAATTTAAATGAGCTTGCGACAGCCTCGCGATACAACATTCCAGTGATCGAAGTTATTATCAATAACAGCGTGTTAGGAATGGTAAGACAGTGGCAAGATCTGTTTTATGAAGAAAGATATTCGTATACAACACTTCAGGACAAAGTAGACTTTGTGAAAGTTGCAGAAGGACTTGGGGTGCAAGCTAAGAAGATCACGGATATCGAACAATTCAAAGATGCATTCAAAGAAGCTTTAAATGCAGGAGAACCAGTAGTTCTCGATTGTCATATTGACTTAGATGACAAAGTATGGCCGATGGTTAATCCAGGAGGTTCTATTGAAGATGCATTTGATAAATCGGATCTTGAGGCGCAGGCAAGGTAATTTTTAATTTATTTTCATATAAAGGAGAGAAAAGAAATGGCAAGAGTATACAACTTTTCAGCTGGACCGGCAGTACTTCCGGAAGAAGTGTTAAAAGAAGCAGCAGAGGAAATGCTTGATTACAGAGGATGTGGAATGTCCGTTATGGAGATGAGCCACAGATCCAAGATGTTTGATGATATCATCAAAACTGCAGAAGCAGACTTAAGAGAATTAATGAACATCCCTGATAATTACAAAGTATTATTCCTTCAGGGTGGAGCATCCCAGCAGTTTTCAGCGATCCCTATGAATCTGATGAAGAACAAAGTTGCAGATTTCATCATCACAGGACAGTGGGCAAAGAAAGCATACCAGGAAGCTTCCAGATATGGAAAAGCAAACATTTTAGCTTCATCAGAAGATAAAACATATACATATATTCCAGATTGTTCTGACCTTCCTGTATCAGAAGATGCAGATTATGTATATGTATGCTATAACAACACGATCTATGGAACAAAATATCAGCAGATCCCAAATACAAAAGGTAAAATCCTTGTTGCAGATATGTCTTCCTGCATTTTATCTGAGCCAGTTAATGTAGAAGACTTTGGAGTGATCTATTTTGGAGTACAGAAAAACGTTGGACCAGCAGGAGTTGTAGTTTGTATCGTACGTGAAGATCTGATCACAGATGATGTGTTAGAAGGAACACCAACCATGTTAAAATGGAAAACACAGGCAGATGCAGATTCACTGTATAACACACCTCCATGCTACGGAATCTATATCTGTGGAAAAGTCTTCAAATGGTTAAAGGACCAGGGTGGACTTACTGCAATGAAGAAACGTAACGAAGAAAAAGCAAAAATCTTATATGATTTCTTAGACCAGAGTGAAATGTTTAAAGGAACAGTTGTGAAAGAAGACCGCTCTTTAATGAACGTTCCATTTGTAACAGGAGACAAAGATCTGGATGCCAAATTCGTAGCTGAAGCAAAAGAAGCAGGATTTGAGAACCTAAAAGGACATCGTACAGTTGGTGGAATGCGTGCAAGTATTTATAACGCAATGCCAAAAGAAGGTGTTGAGAAATTAGTAGCATTTATGAAGAAGTTTGAAGAAGAGAACAAATAAGGAGGAGCCATGTATACAGTAAAATGCTTAAACCCGATCGCAAGTAAAGGACTAGATTTATTTACAGAAGATTTTAAAGTGATCGATGACTTAGATAAAGCAGATGCAGTTTTAGTAAGAAGTGCAGCTATGCACGATCTTGAAGTTCCAGAAAGCCTTCTTGCAGTTGCAAGAGCTGGAGCAGGAGTTAACAATATTCCATTAGATGAATATGCAAAGAAGGGAATCGTAGCATTCAACACACCAGGAGCGAATGCTAATGGTGTAAAAGAACTTGTTGTTGCAGGACTTTTACTTGCATCTCGTGATATCATCGGTGGATATAACTGGGTTAAGGAAAATGCATCCGAAGAGAACCTTGCAAAACTTGTTGAGAAACAGAAAAAACAGTATGCAGGTAACGAATTAAAAGGAAAAAGTATCGGAGTTATCGGACTTGGAGCAATCGGTGTTTTAGTAGCAAATATCTGCAATCGTCTTGGAATGAAAGTTTATGGATATGATCCATACGTATCCGTACGTTCTGCATGGAGCTTATCAAGAATGGTAAAACATATCGCTTCCATTGACGAATTATTTGAGACATGTGATTATATTACAATTCACGTTCCATACATGGATTCTACAAAAGGAATGATCAACAAAGAAGCTATCGATAAGATGAAAGACGGAGTTACATTATTAAACTTCGCCAGAGGAGAACTTGTTGATAATCAGGCAGTGATCGAAGGATTAGCATCAGGAAAAGTAAAACATTATGTAACAGATTTCCCAAGTGCAGAAATCGCTGGAGTAGATAAAGTGATCACAATTCCACACTTAGGAGCATCTACAGAGGAATCAGAAGAAAACTGTGCAGAGATGGCAGTGGATCAGTTGATGAATTATTTAGAGAATGGTAATATTGTCAATTCAGTAAACTATCCAAACTGTGATCTTGGAGAAGCAAGTGGAGCAGCTCGTATTACAGTACATCATAAGAATCTTCCAAATATGATCGGTCAGTTAACAGCGATCTTGGCAGCAGATGGACATAACATTTCCAATATGTTGAATAAATCCAAAGGTGAATGGGCTTATTCTATGTTTGACATGGAAAAGAAAGCACCAACAGAAGAGACAATCAAGAAAATGGAACAGATCGACGGAGTCGTTCGTGTTCGTGTACTATAGGAGAGAAAAAATGAGTGAAAAATTAAGAGTTGGTATTTTAGGTGCAACTGGAATGGTTGGACAGCGTTTTATTTCATTACTTGAGAATCATCCATGGTTTGAAGTTACAACATTAGCAGCAAGCCCACGTTCTGCTGGAAAGACATATGAAGAAGCAGTTGGTGGACGTTGGAAAATGGACACACCAATGCCAGAAGCAGTAAAATCTATGATCGTAAAAAACGTCAATGAAGTAGAAGAAGTTGCTTCTCACGTAGATTTTGTATTTAGTGCAGTAGATATGTCTAAAGACGAGATCAAAAAGATCGAAGAAGACTATGCAAAAACAGAAACACCAGTTGTATCTAACAACAGTGCTCACCGCTGGACACCAGATGTACCAATGGTAGTACCTGAGATCAACCCAGAACACTTCGAAGTGATCGAAAGCCAGAAGAAACGTTTAGGAACAACAAAAGGTTTCATAGCAGTAAAACCTAACTGCTCTATCCAGAGTTATGCACCAGTTTTAACAGCATGGAAAGAATTTGAACCATATGAAGTTGTTGCTACAACATATCAGGCAATTTCTGGAGCAGGAAAAACTTTCAAAGATTGGCCAGAGATGGAAGGAAACATCATTCCATACATCGGTGGAGAAGAAGAAAAGAGCGAACAGGAGCCTCTTCGTTTATGGGGACATATTGAAGACGGTGTGATCGTGAAAGCTGAAACACCAGTGATCACAACACAGTGTATCCGTGTACCAGTATTAAACGGACATACAGCAGCAGTCTTCGTTAAATTCAAGAAGAAACCAACAAAAGAACAGTTGATCGAGAAATTAGTAAACTTCAGCGGACTTCCACAGGAATTAGAACTTCCAAGTGCTCCAAAACAGATGATCCAGTACTTAGAAGAAGATAACCGCCCACAGGTAAGAGAAGATGTTGATTACGAAAATGGAATGGGAATCTCTGTTGGACGTTTAAGAGAAGATACTGTATACGATTACAAATTTGTAGGACTTTCTCATAACACAGTTCGTGGAGCAGCAGGTGGAGCTGTTTTATGTGCTGAGACATTAAAGGCAAAAGGATATATTACAAAAAAATAAGTATTGTAATGAATAGATAAACTTGCTATGATAAGAAACACGTAGAAATACGTGTTTCTTTTATGTTAAGCATATGTGTAAAATGAATATCAAAAGAAACACAAGAAAAAAAGAGGAGCGTTTATGTTAGCACAAATACAAGCGATGTTCGCAGTAGTGGACTTGGGCAAGATTAACTGGAATCAGTTTTTAGAAAAATATTTGGAGATTGCAATGAGTATCATAGGAAAAGTCATAGTATCATTTTTGATCATTGCAATTGGATTTAAATTGATCAAGATCTTAATTAAATTGTTAAAAACAACCCTTGAGAAGGCAGAGATCGATTATGGAGTTATCTCATTTTCCTGCTCCTTCATAAGGATTGGATTGCGTTGTATTGTAATCTTTATGGCAGTTGCACATATGGGGGTAGAGGTAAGTTCTTTTATCGCATTATTAGGATCTGCAGGTGTAGCAGTAGGTTTAGCATTACAAGGAACACTTTCTAATGTAGCAGGTGGAGTTTTACTATTAATCCTGAAACCATTTCAGGTAGGAGATTACATCGTATTAACAGGAACCGACTGCGAAGGAGAAGTTGCAGCGATGGATATTTTTTATACAAAGCTTAAGACAATTGATAACCGAGTGATCGTCATTCCTAACGGAACATTAAGCAATTCAAATTTGATCAACAACACAAAACAGGAACGGAGACTGATCGATATTGAAGTTGGGATCTCTTATGATGCAGATATTAAAGAAGTCAAAAGAATTCTTACAGACATAGCAAAAAATGAAAAAAGAATTCTTGATCAGGATGGAGTTAAGATCTTTGTGAGCAGTTTAGCAGACAGTTCTGTCATGATGGGAATCAGATGCTGGGTTTCAACATCTGATTATGTAGCAACAAAATGGGCGTTAAATGAAGAGATTAAGATTCAATTTGATGAGGAAGGAATCGAGATACCATATCAGAAATTGGATGTTTGTATTAAAAATGAAGTAAATAATTGATGAATCGTAAACGCACAATGCACGTACCTGGACAAACAGGTGCTGGAGAGGGCTGTCGTTAACGGCAGCCCAGTAAATGATTTAAAGTATGTGCGATACCATCTTCATTATTTGTAAGTGTTACTTCATCAGCAGCATCTTTTAAAGCATCGCATGCATTTCCCATAGCGACACCATGACCTGCAAACTGGATCATTTCCAGATCATTTTCTGCATCACCAAAAGCAATGACCTCAGATGAATCAATGCCAAGACCTTTGCATACATTGGAAAGACCAGAAGCTTTGCTGGTACCCACAGGAATTGCTTCAATATAATAAGGAGCAGTACGGACAAAAGTGACCTGATCTCTAAATGGCATTCCGATCGTTTCTAAAACATCATAAGTTTTTTGAGGATCGACAGCAGTAAGGATCTTATTTAAATGAAAATCAAGATGTTCTGTCAAGGAAGGAACCTCAACATACTCCATAGAATCATTCAATGCCTCTTCTTTGACGCGATATCCATTCTTGTCTGTGACATAAAGAACTTTCCCATCATCAATGATCGGATTTACAGGATAATCTTTCAAATGTTCTAAAAGCTCCATTGCGAGATCATCTGGGATGTACTTATCATATAAAACTTCATTTGTAGTAGTATCTACAACCTTTCCGCCATTGTAAGCAACGAGCATTCCATGATGTTCATTTAGTTTCAATAAATCTCTGGCATGAAAAAGACCAGGGAGAGGACGACCAGAAGCAAGAGCAATGCGGATACCCATTTCCTGAGCTTTAATCATGGTATTTAAAGTATCAGAAGTAATTTTGAGTTGGTCGTTATAAAGAGTTCCATCTAAGTCAACGGCGATTAGTTTGTATTTCATAAATTGTGTCCTTTCTATATGTTTTAATCCGTTCTTGTTGTTTGGTTCGTCATTGAATATAAATTGTTTATTTGTGTAGAAACAAACGGAATTTATACTAGTGACACTTATAATATATTATAACTAGAAAGAAAGTAGGTTGTAAAGTGTCAAAAATGGACGAGTACTGTATACAACATACAAGTTTAAAAATATCTATAAGGATATAATAGAAATCTATATATTAAAAATTAAGAAAAACTTAAATAAAAAGTAATTCTTTTGCAACATATACTGTATACAAAAGGAGTATAATGCCAATAATCAGTTCAAGAAAGTTTTTGAAATCGTTCAATGATTTTAAACACAGTATGTGAAAAGGAGAACTTTAAAATGATAAGAATGAAAGAAAATTATTATATAAAAAAATATTATGGAGATTTTGTATTACTAAAACGCGCAAAGAATAAAGAAAATTGCAAAAAAGTATTGGAAAAAGTTGGAGTATATGGTACTCTAAGAGAGGTAAAAGAAGCGATCATCAAAGAGATGATCAAAGATGAAGTTAACCATCGTAAGACGGAACCACTTTATAAACTGATTCCTTTGATGCGACAGATGTATAACAGATTTTACGAAGAGAATATGGAGTGTTGTTTCGTCGGATAGTCAGGAAGAACATGTCTTTGTTGGCATATTCGAATAATAAACAACCGAAAGAGCAGAAGGTTTATGGAGTGCCTTCTGCTTTTTCAATTTTTAAAAAAATTTTAAAAATGTTGTAAAAACAACGGATTTCCCAAATCATATCTATTATACTAACGATACAGTAAAGAATATGAGATCAAGAAAAGGAGAATAGATATGATTCGTAGAATTATTGAAATTGATGAAGATAAATGTAATGGATGTGGACTGTGTGCAGATGCATGTCACGAAGATGCGATCGGGATAGTTGATGGAAAGGCAAAATTATTAAGAGATGATTATTGTGACGGCTTAGGAGACTGTCTGCCAAATTGTCCAACAGGAGCGATCAGTTTCGTAGAGCGTGAGGCAGCTGCGTATGACAGAGAAGCGGTAGAAGCAAACATGAAGAAGAAAGCTGAAATGACAGCAAAAGATAAAATAGAAGAAAAGCCGGTATTCCACGGGTGCCCTGGAACAAGAATGAAGATCATGGATCATAAGGCAGAAGAGGTAGCGACAGAGCAGACAGCAACTGTATCTTCTCAGCTGTCTCAGTGGCCGGTGCAGATTAAATTAGTACCTGTTAATGCCCCATATTTTAAGGATGCGAATCTATTGATCGCGGCAGATTGTACAGCTTATGCTTATGGAAATTTTCATCAGAAATTTATCAAAAATAAAGTGACATTGATCGGCTGTCCAAAACTTGATGAAGGAGATTACAGTGAGAAACTGACACAGATCATTGCGAACAATGACATTAAGAGTGTAACGATCGTTAGAATGGAAGTTCCTTGTTGTGGCGGGCTGGAAAATGCGGCGAAGAAAGCGATTCAGGATTCCGGCAAATTCCTTCCATGGCAGGTTCACACAATTTCCATCGATGGAAAGATCTTAGAAGCATAGATGGATCATAAAAGAGAGTTCCGAAAGATCACGGGATTCTCTTTTTTCTTGTATTCCGGCATTTTGTATGATACACTAATTAATTGATATGTTATGAATACGAAATAAAAATATAAGATAGAAAGAGAAAGGAAATACAGTGTCATGGGATGGAATAAAATTACAATTGATACATTGACATCAGCAGAAGACATGATCAGTTATGAACTTACAGAACTTGGTGCAACTGGTGTGGAAGTTGAAGACCATGTATCATTGACAGAAGAAGAGATGAAAGTCATGTATGTGGATTTATTGCCAGATGATATCGCACCAGACGATGGAAAAGCAAAGATCAGCTGTTATTTTGATGAGAATGAAAATTTAGAGCACATTACAATGCAGATTCAGGCAATGCTTGAAAGACTTCGTGGATTTATGGATATCGGTGCTGGAACAATTTCATTTGATAAGACCAAAGAAGAAGATTGGGTCAATAACTGGAAGAAATTCTTTAAACCGATCCGCCTGGATGAACAGATCGTGATCAAACCAACATGGGAGACATTAGAAGACCAGACAGAAGATACGATCGTTGTAGAGATCGATCCGGGAACAGCATTTGGAACAGGTTCTCATGAGACAACAAAACTTTGTATTGAAGGAATGAAACCATATATTAAGGAAGATACAAAGATTTTGGATGTTGGATGCGGAAGTGGAATTTTGTCGATCATCGGACTGAAACTTGGGGCAGGTCATGCGGTTCTTACAGATATCGATCCACATGCGATCTCAGCTTCTGAGGAGAACTTTGAAGTAAACCATATCAGCAAAGATCAGTTTGAAGTATATCAAGGAAATGTTTTAGATGATAAAGAGTTTGCAGCATCCTTAGGATCAAAATGTTATCCGGTTGTTGTTGCTAATATTTTAGCAGATGTCATCTCACCACTGATCGAGATCGTAGAGCAGTTTTTGGCAGAAGATGGTGTTTTTGTAATTTCTGGTATCATTGATACAAAAGAAAAAGAAATCGCAGACAAATTAAATGCATATGGATTTGATGTCATTGAGACAAGAAGAATGAAAGACTGGGTTTCTATGACAGCGAAGATGAGGTAAGAGATGTACCGTTTTTTTATAAAAGAAGAACAGATTCATGACGGAATGATCGAGATTTGTGGAAGTGATGTCAATCATATTAAGAACGTTCTCCGCATGAAAACAGGAGATAAAGTTTATTTAAGTAACGGATCAGATTTAGAATATGAATGCAGCCTTTTGGAATGGACGGACGATACGATCCTTGCGAAGATCGAAGATGTTCATGGCATGGAAACAGAACTCCCAGTAAAGATCACGCTGTATCAGGGACTGCCAAAAGGCGATAAGATGGAGATGATCGTTCAAAAAGCGGTGGAACTTGGAGTGGCAGAAATCGTTCCAGTTGCCATGAAACGTTGTGTTGTGAAACTTGATGCGAAGAAGGCAGCAAAGAAGGTAAGTCGTTGGAATACGATCGCATTAAGCGCAGCAAAACAGGCAAAACGAGGGATCATTCCAGAAGTTCGTGAAATGAAAAATTTCAAAGATATTTTAGAAGAAGTACAAGATACAGAATTCATGCTTGTTCCATATGAAGAGGCAAAAGGAATGCAGGCATCCAAAGAACTGATCAGTCAGGCAAAAGGGAAGAAATCGATCGGGATCATCATCGGACCAGAAGGTGGCTTTGAAAAGGAAGAGATCGAACAGCTTAAGGCAGCAGGTGGTCAGACAATGAGCCTTGGAAAACGTATCTTAAGAACTGAGACAGCAGGAATGACAGTTTTATCTATTTTGATGTTTACGATAGAAGAATAGAGGGAGAAAGTGATATGATTTATTTTGATAATGCAGCGACAACCTGCGTATTTCCAGAAGTTGTAGAAGCAATGCAGGATGCAATGCAGGTCACATATGGGAATCCATCTGCAAAACATATGAAAGGTATTGAAGCAGAGAATAAAGTAAAAGCTGCACAAGAATTAATTGCGAAGACATTAAGAGCAAAACCCAAAGAAATCTTATTTACATCTGGGGGAACAGAATCAAACAATACAGCGATCATTGGAACAGCAATGGCAAATCGCCGCAAAGGAAAGCACATTATTACGACAAAGGTAGAACATGCTTCTGTATATGAACCAATGTATCATCTGGAAGAAGAAGGATATGAAGTGACATATCTTGATGTAGATTCAGAAGGAATCGTAGATCTTGATCAGTTAGAAGAAAGTATCCGAGAAGATACGATCCTTGTATCCTGTATGATGGTAAATAACGAGATTGGAGCCATTGAACCAGTTGAAGAGATCGCAAAGATCATCAAAGCAAAGAATCCGAATACGATTTTCCATGTCGATGCGATTCAGGCATATGGAAAACTTCCGATCGTTCCAAAGAATATGGGAATTGACTTATTATCCACAAGTGGTCATAAGATCCATGGACCAAAAGGAATCGGATTTTTATATATCAAGGAAGGAACGAAGATCTCTCCGATCATTCTCGGAGGCGGACAGCAGAAAGGAATGCGTTCTGGAACGGAAAATGTACCAGGAATCGTAGGATTAGCTGTCGCATGTGAAAAGATGATCGGTAAAAACTATGAAAATGCTGAGAAGATCCGTGAAGTCAAAGAATATTTTCAGGAAAGGATCAAAGAGATTGAGGATATCAAAGACAATTCTGGAAAAGCACCACACGTGGCAAGCATCAGCTTTAAGAAGTTAAGAAGTGAAGTACTGTTACATGCCTTGGAAGACAGAGAAATCTATGTATCTTCAGGATCCGCATGTTCATCGAACAAAAAACAGGCAGTCAGTGGAACATTAAATGCGATCGCATTAAGTGATGAATTTAAAGATGGAACACTTCGTTTCAGTTTCTCAATTGAGAATACAAAAGAAGAAGTTGATGAAACGATCAAAGCATTAAAAGAATTAGTACCAATGCTTCGAAGATTTGTAAGAAAATAAAGACCACAAGAAAAGAAACAGTAAGAAAATAAAGGAGAATACTATGAAAGTAACCGCATTTTTGATCAAATACGGTGAGATTGCCATCAAAGGTAAGAACCGTTATATGTTTGAAGACGCATTAATGAAACAGATCCGCCATGCAATGGCACCCGTTGGGGATTTTAAAGTAAGAAAAGAATCTGGACGTATGTTTGTCGAAGCACAGGATGAGTTCGATTATGATGAAGCTGTGGAAGCACTGCAGAGAGTCTTTGGAATCGTTGGAATCTGTCCAATGGTCATCGAAGAAAATAAAGATATGGAACATTTGACAGAGACAGTTATCAAATTTATTGATGAACAGTATCCAGTCAAGGATTTTACATTCAAGGTTCATGCAAGAAGAGGAGATAAACAGTTCCCTCTGGATTCCATGGCAATCAATATGGAAATCGGTGGACAGTTACTAGATGCATTTGAAGGAATCAAAGTAGATGTGCACCATCCACAGGTAATGGTGAATATCGAAGTGAGAAAATATATCTATATCTATTCTCAGGAAATCAAAGGACCAGGTGGAATGCCAGTCGGAACCAATGGAAAAGCGATGCTTTTATTATCCGGAGGAATCGACAGTCCAGTTGCAGGATATATGATCGCAAAACGTGGAGTACACATCGATGCAACATATTTCCATGCACCACCATACACAAGCGAGAGAGCAAAACAGAAGGTTATAGATCTTGCGAAGATCGTTGCAAAATATGCAGGACCGATCAATTTACATGTTGTAAACTTTACAGACATTCAGTTAGCAATCTATGAGAAATGCCCTCATGAAGAATTAACGATCATCATGAGAAGATATATGATGAAGATCGCGGAACATTTTGCAAATGAAGGTGGAAGCCTTGCACTGATCACTGGTGAAAGTATCGGACAGGTAGCAAGCCAGACGATCCATAACCTTGCGATCACAAATGAAGTATGTAATATGCCAGTATTCAGACCATGTATCGGTATGGATAAACAGGAGATCGTAGATATTGCAGAGAAGATCGGAACATTTGAGACATCCATTCAGCCATTTGAAGACTGCTGTACGATCTTTGTTGCAAAACATCCAGTTACAAAGGGTAATTTAAAGAGAATTAAGAAATCAGAAGAACATCTGGAAGATGTGATTGATGATTTAATGAAAGAAGCCATTGATTCTACAGAGATTATTCACGTAAAATAAATGGCTGAAGCTGAGACAGTATAACAGAAGCCTCATCAGAATCAAACGAAAGCTCTAAAGGCTTCGAAAGATCGAGGCTTAGCATACTCATCAGTGATCTGGCATCCACGACATAGTCATTGGCAACGATCTCAAACGTGCCAGAGTGCTTGTCAAGGATGTCGACAAACGAGTATAGGTCTTTGATGGAATTTAGTTTGATCAATGCATCATACATGGGATAATACTCCTTCCAATTAACAAGGATAGTGTACTCGTATTTGTCATAAAAGTCAACAAGAAAGGAATCGTATGAATTTACAAGGAAAAAGAGCGGCCATTGTAACTCTTGGCTGCAAAGTAAATCAATATGAAACGGATGCCATGTATGGAATGCTTAAGGAAGCAGGCGTTACGATGGTCGATCCGAAAGAAGCAGCAGATATCTACATTGTGAATACATGTTCTGTGACAAATATGGCAGAACGTAAATCAAGACAGATGCTTCACCGTGCAAAGAAGAAGAATCCAGATGTTGTTGTAGTAGCAGTTGGATGTTATGCTCAAGTTGGAAAAGAAGAATTATCAAAAGATACAAATATTGATCTGATCATTGGGAATAATAAAAAGAAAGACTTAATCCATATTTTAGAAGAGCATATGGGAGAGAAGGAATCAGCCGCAGAATCGATCGAAGTTATTGATATTGCACATGACCAGGAATATGAATCTTTGCATGTGGAACAATTAAAAGAACATACCAGAGCGTATATTAAAGTACAAGATGGATGCAATCAGTTTTGTTCTTACTGCATTATCCCTTATGCAAGAGGAAGAGTCAGAAGCCGTAAGATGGAAGAAGTGTTAGAAGAGATCACGAATCTGACAAAACATGGATGTCAGGAATTTGTGATCACAGGAATTCATGTTACATCGTATGGAAAAGATTTGGGAGATGTTACGCTGATCGATCTGTTAGAAGAGATCGCCAAGATCCCGGAAGTTAAGAGAATCCGTTTGGGATCTCTGGAACCTGGATTTATCACAAAGGATACATTGGACCGTCTTTCTAAGATGGAAAGTTTTTGCCCGCATTTCCATCTGTCCCTGCAGAGTGGATGTGATTCTGTCTTAAAACGAATGAATCGTAAGTATACAACACAAGATATCAGAGAAAAGTGTAAGGTAATTCGTGAACATTTCCAATATCCAGCATTGACAACAGATATTATCGTAGGATTTCCTGGAGAGACAGAAGAAGAATTTGAAGAGACAAGAAAATTTTTAGAAGAGATCGATCTCTATGAAATGCATGTGTTCAAATATTCCATTCGAAAGGGAACGAAGGCAGCAGATATGAAGCCACAGATCAATGATCAGATTAAGGCAAAACGAAGTAATGTCTTATTAGAAATGTCAAAACAACACCAGAAGGAATTTGAGACAAAACAGTTAGGGATGGTTAAAGAAGTACTGATCGAAGAAAAGATGCATGGAAAAGATCATTATTATACAGGGCATACAAAGGAGTATATAAAAGTTGCACTTTACAGTGAAGAACCATTGGAAAATAAGATCGTGAAAGTAAAGCTAAGACAGATCTTAGATGATGGATATGTATTGGCAGAGTGTTAAACAGATGTGAAATTTTATGATTTCCATTGCTATTTCATACATTTTATATTAAAATGGTTAATAAATGAAAGGGACGTGATAATTATGGATAATAATCAAACACAACATTTTTCCGTTGTTAGAGAGGAACTGGATGTACACATGATCTTAGAGCGTGTATATGAGGCACTGCAGGAGAAAGGATATAACCCTGTCAATCAGATGGTAGGATATATTATGTCTGGAGATCCAACATACATTACCAGTCACAACAATGCAAGAAGCATCATCAATAAAGTCGAGCGTGACGATATCATTGAAGCACTGCTTGAGAACTATATTGAGACAAGATTAAAGTAGAGACCGTGGTATTATGAGAAGGATATTAGGGTTAGATTATGGGACGAAGACAGTCGGAGTGGCGTTAAGTGATGAGCTTCATATTACAGCACAGCCATTAGAGACGATCACAAGGAAAGATGCGAATAAGTTAAGAAAGACTTACGCAAGGATCGAAGAACTTGTGAAAGAATATAATGTTGAGAAGATTGTTTTAGGTCTCCCAAAGAATATGAATAATACAGTAGGTGAGCGCGGAGAAGATACTTTATCTTTCCGCGATGCCTTAGTGCGTCGTACAGGATTAGAAGTGATCTTGTGGGATGAGCGACTGACAACAGTAGCATCAGAGAAAGTTCTGATGGAAAGCGGTGTAAGACGCGAAAACAGAAAGAAAGTGATCGATCAGATCGCGGCGTCTATGATTTTACAGGGATATTTAGATTCCCTATAGGAGGAACAGACAATGAGCAAGAAAGACAGCAAGATTCTTTTTCTGGATGACGATGGACAGGAAATCGAATTTAATGTCATAGAACAGACAACGATCGCAGGTCAGACTTACCTTTTGGTAGAAGACTGCGAAGCATCGAGTGAAGATGAGAGCGTTGTATTGATCATGAAAGAAGTGCAGTTAGAGGATGACTATGTATCCTATGAGATCGTTGAGGACGATAAAGAACTGGATATGATCTCAGATATTTTTAACGCACTGTTAGATGGACTTGAAGTGAGTTTATAAAATATATAAGAGTGTTTAAAACAATGGATTGTCAGACCTACGTAGATATGGAGGAAGAAAGTTGAAAGACAATCAAGTAAGACAGCAGGCAAGACCAAAACGAAATAATTATTATACAAATGATAACAAGAAATCATACAATAAGAATAATTATCAGGCAAGGGGAAGAAGACCAATGCCTAGAAGAAAGCCTAGCTCAGTAAAGATCATTCCACTTGGCGGACTCGGCCAGATCGGAATGAACATCACAGCATTTGAATGCAATAACCAGATTTTGATCGTGGACTGTGGACTTGCGTTCCCAGATGAGGATATGTTAGGAATTGATTTAGTTATTCCAGATATCACATATTTAAAGGACAATGCAAGCAAGATTCGTGGACTGGTTATCACTCATGGTCATGAGGACCATATTGGAGCGATTCCTTATTTCGAGAAGGAATTGAACGTACCGATCTATGCGACAAAACTTACTATGGCATTGATCGAGAACAAATTAAAAGAGCACGGTATTTTAAATAACGTGGAGCGCCATGTTGTGACACATGGTGACAAAGTAAAACTTGGAATCTTTAATGTAGAATTTATTAAGACAAATCACAGTATTGCAGATGCAGCAGCACTTGCGATCACAACACCAGCAGGTGTGATCGTGCATACAGGTGACTTTAAGATCGACCATACGCCATTATTTGGGGAAGCGATCGATCTTGCAAGATTCGCAGAACTTGGAAGTAAGGGAGTTCTGGCATTGATGGCAGATAGTACGAATGTAGAACGACAAGGCTATACACCATCAGAGAAGAATGTAGGAAAACGTCTGGACAATCTGTTCGCAGAACATTTAAAAGGACGTATGATCATTGCAACATTTGCATCGAACGTGGATCGTGTACAGCATATCATCAATTCTGCACATAAGTACGGAAGAAAAGTTGCAGTAGAAGGACGAAGCATGGTAAATATCATTGCGACAGCGTCCGAATTAGGATACATCAAGATTCCAAAGAACACATTAATAGAAACTGATCAGATTAAGAATTATCCTGACGATCAGATTGTTTTAATCACAACGGGAAGCCAGGGAGAGACAATGGCAGCATTATCCCGTATGGCAAACTCAACTCACAGAAAAGTATCCATCGTACCAAGTGATACGATCATATTCAGCTCAAGTCCAATTCCTGGAAATGAGAAGAACATTTCAAAGATCATGAATGAGCTGGCATTAAAAGGTGCACAGATCGTATTTGAAGATACACATGTTTCCGGTCATGCATGCCGTGAAGAATTAAGACTTATTTATGCACTGACGAAGCCGAAGTATGCAATCCCTGTTCATGGAGAATACCGTCATCTGATGCGTCATCGTGAACTTGCCATCGAGATGGGAATTCCAAAGGAGAATGCATTTGTATTGGCAGAAGGTGATGTTCTGGAGCTCAATAAGAGACAAGGAAAGATTGCTGGAAAAGTACAGGCAGGAGGAATCCTCGTTGATGGACTTGGTGTCGGAGATGTTGGTAACATCGTATTGAATGACCGTAAGTTACTGTCTCAGAATGGATTGATCATTGCAACAGTTACTCTGCAGAAACATGGCAATATGATTCTGGCAGGTCCAGATATCGTATCTCGTGGGTTTGTATATGTTAGAGAATCAGAATCTTTGATGGAAGGTGCAAGAGATGTTGCAAGAGATGCGGTAGAGGAATGCTTAGAACGTAATATCACAGACTGGGCAAGGATCAAGACGAAGATCAAAGACGAGCTTAGTAATTACATTTGGAAGAAGACAAAGCGTAATCCAATGATCCTGCCGATCATTACAGAGGTTTAAGATGAGTCTTTCAGAAGAGAAGAAGTTCTTTCATTCCGAAGGATGGCAACTGTTTTTTAGGACATTAAGCAGAGTATTTTTAATCTGTGCGATTTTCTGTATTTTCTATGGGGCGTATTTTGTGGCAGAACAGACATTTTCGAATCAGCCATATAATGCACAAAGCCATAAGAAAGTAACGGTCATTGTTACACAGAATGAGTCAGATGAGAAAGTTGCCGAAACCCTTGTTTCAAAGAAGCTGATCTATGGAAAGACTAGATTTGTGATCCGCAAATATTTCTCAAAATACAAAGATAAGTCGTTTATTTCAGGGACATATGAATTTACACAGTCTCAGGGAATGGATGACATTATGGGTATTTTATGCGGAGATCATGTATCAGAGGAGATCATACAATGATAGTGGATTTAAATATCACAGAATATATCCGCTCATTGATGAAAGAAGAGAAGAACGATTTAAGCCATATTGAATCAGAGGCCAGAGTCAATCATGTTCCGATCGTCAAACCAGAGACGAAGGAACTCTTAAGGACTCTGGTCCTTTTAAAGAAACCGATGAAGATCTTAGAAGTCGGAGCAGCAGTGGGATTTTCTTCTCTTTATATGAACAGTTACCAGCCGGAAGGCGGAACGATCATCACGATTGAGCGAAATGAAAAAAGAATCAAGAAAGCAAAAGAGAACATCAAAAATCAGGGAAAAGAAGAACAGATCACCTTACTAGAAGGAGATGCGATTGAGATCTTAAAAGGACTTGATGGAAGTTTTGACCTTATTTTTGTAGATGCAGCCAAGGGACAGTATATTCATTTCCTTGATGATGTACTAAGACTTCTGGCACCAGAAGGTGTGCTGGTTTCAGATAACGTACTTCAAGACGGAGACGTTGCCAAATCACGTTATGCGATCGAGCGAAGAGACCGCACCATTCATAAACGAATGAGAGACTATTTATATACGATCAAGAATCACCCACAGTTAGAGACAACGATCCTTCCGGTAGGTGATGGCGTAGCAATCAGTATCAAGATGGGAGAAAGTAATGAGAGACGTTGAATTATTAATTCCGGCAAGTAACTTGGAAGTATTAAAAGTTGCTGTGTTATATGGAGCAGATGCCGTTTATATCGGTGGAGAGATGTATGGACTACGTGCCAAAGCAAAGAATTTTTCCATGGAAGATGTTAAAGAAGGAATTGAATTTGCACATAAACACGGAGTGAAAGTTTATATCACTGCTAATATCGTGGCACACAACGAAGATTTAGAAGGAATCCGCAAATATTTTGAAGAATTAAAAGAGATCAAACCAGATGCATTGATCATCTCAGATCCTGGAGTTTTTATGATCGCAAAAGAAGTTTGTCCAGATATTGACCGCCACATCAGTACACAGGCAAACAGTACCAACTATGCAACATACAAGTTCTGGTATGATCAGGGAGCAAGCCGTGTCGTATCTGCAAGAGAATTATCTCTGGAAGAGATCAAAGATATCCGTGCTCATATCCCAGATGATATGGAAATCGAATCATTTATTCATGGTGCTATGTGTATCTCTCATTCCGGAAGATGCCTGCTAAGTAACTACTTCACAGGAAGAAATGCAAACAGCGGAGAATGCACACATCCTTGCAGATGGAAATACTCTGTGATGGAACAGACAAGACCAGGAGAATATATGCCAGTGTATGAAAATGAACGTGGAACATATATTTTTAACTCCAAAGACTTGAATATGATCGAATATATCGATCAGATCTTAGATGCGGGAATCGACAGCTTGAAGATCGAAGGACGTATGAAGACAGCTCTTTATGTAGCAACGGTTGCAAGAACTTACAGAAAAGCAATCGATGACTGCAAGGAATCCGTAGAAAAATACAGAGCAAATATGGATTACTACAAAGAAGAGATCGCAAAATGCACATACCGTCAGTTTACAACAGGATTTTATTTTGGAAAGACAGACGAAACTTCTCAGATATATGACAGCAATACGTATATTAAGAACTGCACATACATCGGAATCGTTCAGGGACATAATGACAAAGGATATGCACTCTTAGAACAGAAGAATAAATTCTCTGTCGGAGAGACGATCGAAGTTATGATCCCAGATGGAACAAACAAAGAAGTTATAGTGAAAGCGATCGAAGATGAAGACGGAAGACCAATGGAATCCGCCCCACATCCAAAACAGATGATCTATGTTGATTTTGGAGAAGAGATCAAAGAAGGATATCTGCTTCGAAGAAGAGAAGAAGTCGAAGAAGAGAATTAAGATAAGATCGGCAAAAACTTCAGAATAGAAATGGAAAAGCACTTTTCTAAGCAAAGTATCATAGTATGATAAAAAGGCTTAGAAGGGTGCTTTTCTTTTGCAAGAGTTTTTACAACCTTTATTACCAGAGGAAGAACGTCATTATCTGATCCTAAGCCGCCAGGGAGACATGAATGCGAGAAATCTGTTAGTGGAACACAACCTTCGTTTGGTTGCACATATCGTAAAGAAATATCATAATCTGGACAGGGAAAAAGAAGATATGATCTCGATCGGTGTGATCGGGCTGATCAAAGCGATCAATACGTATGATATCAGCAAAGGCCACCGGCTTGTCACGTATGCTGCAAGATGCATTGAAAATGAATTATTGATGATGCTTCGTCAGGAAAAGAAAACATCAAAGAACACATCCCTTTATGAGCCGATAGGGATAGATAAAGAAGGAAATGAGATCCATCTGTTAGATATTCTAGGAACACAGGAAACGGATTTGATCAAAAAGATTGAGCAGAAAGAAAATATCAAAAGAATCTATGAAGAATTAGAGAAAATGGAGATGAATAAGGAGAAGAAAACACTGATCATGCGTTATGGACTTTATGGAAGAGAACCAATGACACAAAAAGAAGTAGCAAAAAACCTTCATATTTCAAGATCCTATGTAAGCAGGATTGAAAAGAAAGCACTGATGTTATTAAAAAGTAAAATAAAGACATAACACACTTATATCTTAGATATTAAGAGAAAATGGTAGTTTTTCTTTTATTAATTTAATAAAGTGAAAAAATCTTCACTATACAAAGAAAATAATCATAAAAATCTTCGAAAACAAAGATGCCATATCAAAAAGTGAAAAATTTTTCATATCATTTCACCCACAAAACAGGTAATATAATTGCATACAAAACACACGGACCGATAAGGAGGATAAAAATATGGACGCAATGAAAATCGCAAATAGTATTCCAATGTGGCTTGCCTGTGCACTTCCAGTGGCATTTGTCATCTTACAGGCAGTCTTATTCGCAAGGGGTGCTTACAAATCAGGAAAGAAACTAGGACTTAACGATAAACAGATGAAAAAAGCAATGAAAAGCAGTGCGGTAACATCGATCGGACCATCCATCGTTGTATTAAGTGCGATGCTTTCTCTGTTAGTATCTGTAGGGGGACCAATCGGATGGATGAGATTATCTATGATAGGTTCCGTTATGTTTGAATCTATCGCAGCAGGACTTGGAACATCCGCTGTCGGGGTACAGCTTGGAACGGACACATTAACACCAGAAGCTTTAGGAATGGCAGTCTGGACCATGATCCTTTGCTCTATCGGATGGGCGTTATTCGCAACATTCTCTGCAAATAAGATGGATAAGATCGAAAAGAAAGTTTCCAGAGGAAATACAGGAACACTGACAACGATTGCTTCTTGTGCGATCATCGGTGTATTCTCAGCAATGTGCGCAAGCCATTTATCCAAACCATTTTATTCTATGATGATGAAAGCAGACCAGATCACAATGAGCGGAGCATGGAAGAATGCCTTAGCATGTGTGCTCGGAGCCGTGATCATGTTTGTACTTACCAAAGTTGCAAATAAAAAAGAGATCGGATGGTTAAAAGAATGGTCCCTGACGATCACAATTCTTGGAGCCATGATCATTACAGCATTAGTTTAAGCAGGAGGAAGATACGATGAACAATCAGGATTATTATAATAAAGAATATGTACCACAAGTCAATAAGATCGGTAAGATCACAGGATACCTTGGAGTTCTTCTTTCCTTTACTCCAGCACTTGTATTAGCTGTTGTCTATGGAATCTTACCAAAACCAGCTGCATTATTAACCGCATTTATCAGCGGAGCCAGTGCCTTTGGAGTGTTATGGTTTGTAGAACCGATCTCTTACTTTCCAGTCGTCGGAGCTGCTGGAACTTATATGGCATTCTTATCAGGAAATATCTCTAACATGAGAATCCCATGTGCAAGTATGGCACAGGTGGCAGCAGATGTAGAACCAGGAACAGAAAAAGGATCTGTTGTTGCAACCCTTGGAATGGCAGTATCTATCGTGATCAACGTATCTGTTCTTACAATTGGAGCAATTCTTGGAACTTCTGTATTATCCATGCTTCCAGATACGATCAAAGCCGCATTAAACTACTTGCTGCCAGCTTTATTTGGAGCTTTATTAGTACAATTTGGAATGAAAATGAAAAAACACAGCGTCATCATGGTTGTATTTGCGATCATCTTATATTTTATGATCGGAATGGGATACTTTAACTGGTTGCCAGGGGCATCCAACTGGCTTGGAACCTTAGGATGTGTCTTCGTAAGTATTGCTGTTGGAATGGCGACATTTAAGAATACAACAAAGGAATAGAAAGCAGGGGATAAAATGATCAAACAGGACGTTTATGATGAAGTGCAAGGGTTAGAGCCGTTGTGTCAGGAAATCTGTCATACTTTATGGAATCACCCAGAATTATCTGGAAATGAAAGAGAATCTGCCAATTTCTTAAGAAAAATCTTGAGTGAAGAAGGATTCACGATTGAGAACAATGAACATTTAGAACATGCGTTTATTGCAGAATACGGAAAAGGGAAACCAGTTATCGCAATTCTTGGAGAATACGATGCACTTCCTGGATTATCACAAAAAGCAGATATTAAAAAAGAAATGGTATCCGAAGATGGTGTCGGACACGGATGTGGGCACCATATGTTAGGTGCCGCGGCTACAACTGCAGTCATTGCGATCAAACGTTTCTTAGAAAAAGGGAAACAAAAAGGAACAGTCAGATTCTATGGATGCCCAGAAGAAGAACTGTTAAGTGGAAAGGTAAAGATGGCATATCATCATATGTTTGATGGATGTGATGCAGCAGTGAGCTGGCATCCATCTGATACAAACATGGCACATGATCAAGCATATCTTGCGAATGCATCTGCACATTTTTATTTCCATGGAGTATCATCACATGCAGCATTTGCTCCGGAACAGGGAAGAAGTGCTTTAGACGCCGTGGAATTAATGAGTGTTGGAGCAAACTATTTAAGAGAACATGTCATTGACCGCACAAGAATTCATTATTCTACAGACAGCGGTGGATTTGCACCCAATATCGTGCCAGACCAAGCAAGTGCATGGTATTTTGTCAGAGCACCACATATGAAGGATGTCAAAAGCACAATGGAACGCTTAAAGAAAGTAGCCCAAGGTGCAGCGATGATGACAGAGACGACAGTGGATATTGAAATGGGATGTGGATGCTGTGAGTTATCCACAAACGAAGCATTTGCAGACCTTGCATATGCGAACCTGATTGAAGCAGATGGACCCAAATACACAAAAGAAGAACTACGATTTGCAAAAGAGTTGCAGAAAACCGTGGAACAAGGTATCATAGAGAAAGGAAAAAATCTTCACCAAGTTTATGATGAAGCAATGATCTTAGGTGTTTCGCCAAGAGATAAATGGAAAGAAGCAGAACTAAGTGCATCTTCTGATACAGGAGATGTCAGCAGGATCATGCCAACCTGTCTGTTTACAACTGCATGCTGGCCGATCGGATGCTCTCCACACACATGGCAGGCAACCGCAAGCGGAGGGACTTCCATCGGAGATAAAGGAGCCTTATATGCATCTAAAGTGGCAGCAGGAATCGTATATGATCTCTTTACAAAACCACAGGTCTTAGCGAAGATTACAAAAGAATTTAGGGAACGAAATAAAGAACCATACACACCGATGTATGAAGAATGATCGATATGCAAAGAAGCATCCGGTTCCTATGAGCAGTAGGAATCGGATTTTTTCTTATATATATGGATGTTTGATAGAAGATGAATGATTTATAGAAAAAACACGATAAAAATGGAGGAAATAAAGAATGGGAATCGCTGTCAAGGAACTACTGACATTAGAATACTTTAAAGACTATCACGTGATCGCAGGGAAATCAGGCTTACACAAAGAGATTCAGGGAACAACCCTCCTTGAAGCACCCGATGCCCTGCGCTGGGCAAAAGGAAAAGAGCTGGTCCTTTCCTCAGGATATGTATTAGCTCAGGAACCAGACTGCCTCGAAGAAGCATTTAAGTCAGGAAGCATGCAGGGAACCTCTGCCATGATGATCAAACGAGGCCGCTATCTTGACGAGATACCACAGCGATTAATAGATTTGTTCGACCAATACGAGATTCCACTGATCAGTATGCCATTTTCTGTTCCATGGATGGAATTGATGAGTCAGATCAATACCGCAGTGATGAACCGAACGATCCGAAGATTCAAAGTTCACAGCAATAATCATCTGCAAGTATCGGATCAATCCTACAAAGTCCAGAAGATCAATAAGATTCTAAGAGCCGTAGAAGTCGAGATGAAATTTCCGGCATTTATCTATGATCTTGCCGAAGAAAAAAGCTACTACAGTTCCCCGGATTTTAAACGAATCACAGAATCCTTCGGATTATCCGAAAGCGATTACTGGGAACCATCAATGCCCTATACGAAACATACATTATGCGATTACATCAATATGGCAAGGATCCGCCTGATCAATCCTGGCAATTTAGAAGGACCACGTGTCAGCTGGATCATTATTCCGATCGTCATGGAAGATATCGTGCAGGCATATTTTGTCGTAATGGAATCCAGAGAATTTATCGATTACTACGATGAATTTGCCATCCGTATCGCGTTTTTAACATTGCAAGGAGTCTATGAACAGATCATGATCGCAGAAAATATGGGAAATATCGGATTTGAGAACTTCATTCATTTAGCCCTCGATTACACAGAAAAAGATGCCAAGAAACTCTTTTATCAGGCAAATATCCAAGGAATTTCTGTAAATACAGCTTATCAATACATAGTATTCCACCAATGCAATGAAGGATACAACGCACGAAATGAAAGAAACACATTTTTGGAAGCCTTTCAGCAAAGCAAGTTAGGGAAGATCGGAAAGATTGCTTTTCTGGATGAGAATGATGGCTTGATCTTATTAGAAGCAGAAAAGATCCACAACAGCACACTCTGGACGAAAGACACAACAACGGAACTATTAAAAGAATTCCAGAGATACATCGGATTAAAATTTGCCGATATGAAACTGGAATTTGGAATCTGTCAGGAAGAAAAGACACTGTTAGAAGTCAGAGAATGTGTCAAGAAATGCCAGAAAGTATTAAAGATGGGAAGCATTATCTTCCCTGAAAAGGATATCTGGGAATACGAAATGTTAGGACCTTTAACATGGATTGAGATTCCTGAGAATGAGTTAAAAGAGATGTTAAGGAAATATCGGGAGTTGATGGAAGAAGAGAAGAATATTGAGTTGTTAAAGACATTAAAGATTTATCTGGAAAACAACATGAACTACAGTGTGACCGCGGAGAAGATGTATGTGCATATTAATACGATAAGAAAGAGAATTGATAAAGTGAATGATCTGGTGAAGATTGACTGGGAAGATCATGTGGATCGATTGAAGATGGAGATTTTATTGCAGTTTTTGGGATTGTAGGAGTGAAAATATTAATTTTTGTTGAGAAAGTATCGCATTTGCGATATAATAAAAATAAGAGGTGATACGATGAAAAAAAGATTATATCATGGATCGCAATTTATCATACAAAAACCAGAATACGGAAAAGGTGCAAGACATAATGATTATGGAAAAGGATTTTACTGTACAGAACAGATAGAACTTGCGAAAGAATGGGCATGTGCGAAGCAGGGAGATGGTTATGCTAACATTTATGATCTGGATTTTAATGGGCTAAATGTTCTAAATTTAAATGATGGACATTATAATATTTTAAATTGGCTTGCATTATTAGCGGATAATAGAACATACTGGCAAAATGGAAGCATTGCAGAAGAGGCAAAAAGTTATATAAAAGAAAATTTTCTTCCAGATATTTCATCATATGATGTAATTATAGGATATAGAGCAGATGACTCATACTTTGCATTTGCACAGGATTTTGTTGCAGGCGTAATTTCCATGCAAAAACTTGCACATGCAATGAAGTTTGGTCAATTAGGAGAACAGATTGTATTAAAAAGTAAAAAAGCTTTTGAACAGATTACGTATATAGGAAATGAGCCTGTAGATGCAGAGATTTACTATATGAAAAAAACCGAACGAGAACGTGAAGCAAGACGAGAATATAGAAAAGGTAAAAAAGAAAAAGCAGATATTAATGAATTATTTATCTTGGATATTATGAGAGAGGGAATAAAAAATGGAGATGCACGCTTATTCTGAGGACTATTTGCTAACAGCACAAAGAATTCTAGGAGATATGTTAGACTATGCAGTAAATGAATATGAATTTGACCCAGACGAGTTTTATAAAATGTTTTTAGTATCCGATGTATCCAGACAATTTCAAGAAGGGAATCCAACATATATAGCAGGAAAAAATGGCTGTGAAATGGTAAAAGAAGTAATAAGATCAGCAGGACTTATAATGGAAGAAATTCCAGATGAAATGTATTTGGACAAATCTCCAGAATATTGGGCTGGCTGGGCATTGGCGTATTATCAATGGTATACAGCAAGACCGTTTATGAAGATATACAAAGTAGCAACGATAGAAGATCTTCTAAAAATGTATTCCGTATATCATGAAATGGATATTATGAAATTCGTAGAAGCAATCAATGAAAAATGGGATCAATATTATACAGAAACAAATTTAAAACGTTTACGTAAAATTGCAGGATTGTCACAAAGAGAACTTGCAGATTTGTCCGGTGTTGCACTGAGACAGATTCAATTATTTGAGCAAAAAAAACGAAATATTAATCACACAAGAGCAATTGATGTATTGAAGATTGGGAAAGTTTTAGGATGTAAATCGGAAGACTTGTTAGAGATATAAAGTAAAAAGGGTAGATGTCATTTTGGCATCTACTCTTTTTACTTTAAAGTATAACATTATTTCAAATATTTAAAAATAAAAAGAATTTTAAATCAAAATAATTATTGACAAATAACTGATTAAAAATATAATGAAAGTAAGTATTTAAATTATCTAGATAAAGATGATTCAGGTGTTACAGGAATGACAGAAAATCTATGATGAAATAAAATTATATCAAGGAAGCAATAAATATATTTTATAAATAAGGAGGGACAATCAAATGAAAAAAAGATTACTATGTTTTATCACTCTGCTAACA
>ERZ838839.904-NODE-904-length-33265-cov-7.570190_pt1 | contig 33265 bp, 24 predicted proteins | sample MGYA00519909_ERZ838839 | MGnify/ENA primary metagenome ERZ838839 (study PRJEB31850, sample SAMEA3708843) | human gut metagenome | biome: human gut; feature: human-associated habitat; material: faeces | place: China | collected 2014 ... | reverse complement strand
CTCGCGGACGGCCTTTTCGGCCTCCTCCTTGGCGCGGCGCTCGGCCTCCTCCTTGGCGGCACGGGCGGCCTCTGCGGCGGCCTGGGCCTCCTGGGACAGGCGGCGCTCCTCCTCGCGGCGAGCCTCGGCAGCGAGGCGCTCGGCCTCCTCCTTGGCTGCCTCCGCGGCCTCGGCCTCACGGGCGGCCTCCTCCTCGGCGCGCTTCGCGGCCTCGACCTCGGCGGCGCGAGCCTCGATCACGGGAGCAAGCTGCTTCTTGACCATGGAGACGAACGCGTCTTCCAGCGTCGAAGAGGCCGACTTGGCGGGGATCTTCATCTCTTCAAGGTGGCCCATGAGTTCTTTGGAGGTCATCCCGAACTCCTTGGCCAGGGTGGAAATACGGACCTTCGCCATATCTTTCACCTACCTCTCACGCACGTCTGCGTGCGCATCTTCAATCAACAATCTCGTGGTGCGCAAACAGCGCTGCTCTAGATGAGGTCCTCGGCGTCTGCAAAGGCATCGGACTCGTAGGAGATCTCATCGTGCACGCCGCAATACCTGGAACCCGGACGGGCCTGGTTGCGGCACTGGGATCCGTCGGCGCCTACGAAAGCGCAGCGCTCGGGCTCGAGGTCGCCGAGGTCCTCGTCAAGCAGGTCCTCGACGGCAGGCTCGGGCGCCAGCGGCACGTTCTTGAGGATGTCGGCGGCAAGCGTCTCGCTCTTGATGTCGATATGCCAGCCGGTGAGGCGGGCGGCGAGGCGGGCGTTCTGGCCCTCCTTGCCGATGGCGAGCGAAAGCTGGTCATCGGGAACGATGACGCCGGCGTAGTTCTTCTCAGGATCGATGAGCACGCGGGTCACCTTGGCCGGCGAAAGCGCGTTGGCGACGTAGACGGCCGGGTCCTCATCCCACAGGATGACGTCAACGCGCTCACCGCGGAGCTCGCCCACGACAGCGCGCACACGGCTGCCCTTGGGGCCGACGCAGGCGCCCACGGGGTCGAGGCGGTCGTCGATGGAGTGGACGGCGACCTTGGAGCGCTGGCCGGGCTCGCGAGCGATGGACTTCAGCTCGACGGTGCCGTCGTACACCTCGGGAACCTCCTGCTCAAACAGGCGACGCATGAGCTCGGAGTGGGTACGGGAGATGACGATCGGCGGGCGGGAATGCTCGCCGCGCACGGGGGGCAGCGTGGAGTTGGGGTCGCGGACGTCGATGATGACGGCTTTGAGGTGCTGGTTGTGAAGGTAGCGCTCGCCATTGGGGCGCTCGTTGCGCTCGTCGGGGTTGCGGCGCTGATCGAAGTGGGGCAGCTCGGCCTCGACGCCGTCGCGGATCTTCACGATGGTAAAGTCGGGCGTGGACTGCAGCACGGTGCCGTTGATAAGGTCGCCCTTGCGGCCCGAGAACTCCTCGTAGATCTGCTCGCGGGCGGCGTTGCGCACGATGGCGTTGATCTCGGCCTTGGCGGTCTGAGCGGCAAGGCGGCTCACGTCCTTGGGAGTGACGTCGATCTCCTCGTACTCCGTGAAGTTGCCCTCCTCGTCCATGGAGTCGTCGATGGGCTCGAGGCGGTAGACGTAGATCTTGCCCGTCGCGCGGTCGATGGTGACCTTGGCGCCCCACTCGAGCTTGAGGACCTTGGCATAGGTATCTGCGAGGGCGGCCTCAAGGCGGTCGAGCAGGTAGAGCTGGTCGACGTGCTTCTCCTGGCACAGAAGCATCAGCGCTTCCATCATGGTCATATCGGCGTCAGCCATGGTTACTTTCCTTCCTTTACGCCCTTGAAGTCGAAGACCGGCTTCAAGGTGCACTTCTTCACATCGTCATAAGAGATGGTGACGGCGTCCTCGCCCTCGGGTTGGATGGTCACGCAGGTGTCGGTCGCGGCGGCGATGACGCCCTTGTAGGAGCGGCGGCCCTCCATCGCGGTGGTCGTGAGCTCGACCTCCTCGCCCTCGAAGCGGGCAAAGTCGGACGGACGGCGCAGGGGGCGCTTCATGCCCGGGGAGCTGACCTCGAGCGTATATGCGCTCGAGATGGGGTCGAGCGCCTCAACGGTGTCGGACACCCAGGCGGTCTGCGCGGTGACCTCGTCGAGGTTGATGGGATCGCCCTCGAGCTTGTCCAGGCGCACGCGGATGCACGGGGCCTTGGTGGCGCCCACGACCTCGACATCAACGATGTCGATGCCGTGCAGGCCGGCGCTCTCCTCCAGGGCGTCGATGATGTCCTGCTCCAGCTTGCTCTTGACCATGCAACACCTCTCTTTCATGAAAAGGGAGCGCGGGCGAACCCGCACTCCCTTTACGTAACAACTTCATTTGCTTGTGCACTATAGCACAATGCCTGCTTACAAGGCAATTCCTGCATCCGAAAACCACTCGTTTGCGGTTTACTTCACCACAAGATTTACAAGTTTGCCCGGAACACAGATGGCCTTGACGACCGTCTTGCCCTCGATGTGCTTGGCCGCGGCTACCTCCGCGGCGGCCTGCATGGTGCCGGCGTCGGCGTCGGCCGGAACCATCACGCGGGCGCGCATCTTGCCCAGCACCTGGACGGCGATCTCGACCTCGTCGGCCGCGGCCTCGGCGGCGTCGAACTCGGGCCAAGGCGCCGTGTAGACGCTCCCCTCGCGACCGAGCGCGGCGTGCCACAGCTCCTCGCAGGCGAAGGGGCAGATGGGCGCGAGCACCGAGACGATGTCGCAGGCAACCGTCGCGGTGAGGGCGGTGTCGCGCTCGGCGGCCGGCACGGCGTTGAGGTAAGCGTTGGTGGCGTTCACGAGCTCCATCACCGCCGAGATGGCGGTGTTGAACTGACCGCGGTCGAAGTCCTCGGTGCACTTGGCGAGCGTGCGGTGACGCTCGCGGTACAGCTTGAGCGCGGACTTGGACAGGCCGGCCTTGTCGAGCTTCACGGTGAAGTCGGCGGTCTCGACGAGCTGCCAGACGGTGCGCCATGCGCGCTTGATGAAGCGGTTGGCACCCTCGACGGCCTTCTCGTCCCAGTCGAAATCCTTCTCGGGCGGGGCGATGAACAGGATCGCCAGGCGCATGGTGTCAGCGCCGAAGGGCTCGATCACGGAGCTCGGCGGCACCACGTTGCCCTTGGACTTTGACATGGTCTCGCCGTTGGCGTCCTTCACCATGCCCTGGCACAGCAGGTTGGTGAAGGGCTCGTCGACGTCGAGCATCCCCATGTCGCGCAGCGCCTTGGTGAAGAAGCGACTGTAGAGCAGGTGCAGGATCGCGTGCTCGATGCCGCCGATGTAGTTGTCGACCGGCATGAAGCGGTTCGCGGCTTCGCGGGAGAACGGCAGCTCGGTGTTGTGCGGGTCGGTGTAGCGCAGGTAGTACCAGCTGGAGCACGTGAAGGTGTCCATGGTGTCCGTCTCGCGGCGGGCGGGCGCGCCGCACACGGGGCAGGTCGTCTCGTAGAAGTCGCGGCACTCGGCGAGCGTCTCGCCGGCGCCGAGGTCGAGGTCCTCGGGCAGCGTCACGGGCAGCTGGTCTTCGGGCACGGGGACGATACCGCAGTGCTCGCAGTGAATCGCCGGGATGGGGTTGCCCCAGTAACGCTGGCGGGAGATGAGCCAGTCGCGCAGGCGGAACTGCACCGAGCGTTTGCCGGTGCCCGCGGCCTCGAGGTCGGCCACGATGGCGGCCTCGCCCTCGGAATGCTTACCGCCCATCAGGCCGGTGTACTTACCGGACTGAACGAGCCTGCCCTCGCACGTGAGGGCCTCGTCCCAGTCGACAGAGGTCACGCGGGTGCCCTGCTCGTCCTTGAGCTCCCCGTAGAGCGGGTCGTCCTCGGACAGGATGATCGGCACGATGGGAAGGTCGTACTTCTTGGCGAACTCGAAGTCGCGCGAGTCGCCGCACGGCACGGCCATGACGGCGCCGGTGCCATAGTCGGAGATGATGTAGTCGGCGACCCACACGGGAACCTTGGCGCCCGAGACGGGGTTGATCACGTAGCGGCCCGTGAACGCACCGTGCTTCTCGAGCGTGCCCTGCGCGCGCTCAACAGCTGAGATGTGCTTGGCACCCTCCACGACCTCGCGCACCGCCGCCTCGTACTCGGTGCCCTCGACAAGTTCCATGAGGCCCTTGTACTCGGGTGCGAGCAGGAAGAACGTGTTGCCAAACAGCGTGTCGGCGCGCGTGGTGAAGACGGTGATCTTGCCCTTGTCGCCCGGGATGGGGTTGCCCTCGGAGTCGCACAGGGTGAAGTCGACCTCCGCGCCCTCGGAGCGGCCGATCCAGTTGGCCTGCATCTGCTTGACGCGCTCGGGCCAGCCGGGCAGCTTCTCCAGGTCGTCGAGGAGCTCCTGGGCGTATTCGGTGATCTTGATGTACCACTGCTCGAGATCGCGCTTCTCGACCTCGGTGTCGCAGCGCCAGCAACGACCCTCGGTCACCTGCTCGTTGGCGAGGACCGTCTCGCACGTGGGGCACCAGTTGACCGGGTTCTTCTTGCGGTACACCAAGCCGCGCTCCCACAGCTTCTCGAAGATCCACTGTCCCCAGCGGTAGTAGTCGGGGCTGCAGGTCTTGACCAAGCGGTCCATGTCGTACGAGAAGCCCATGCGTTTCATCGTGGCGAGGGCCTGGTCCATGTTCTTGTACGTCCACGCGGCGGCCTGGGTGTTGTGCTTGATGGCGGCGTTCTCCGCGGGCAGGCCAAAGGCGTCGAAGCCGATAGGGTGCAGCACGTCGAAACCGCGCATGCGGGCCTGACGCGCCATGGCGTCGCCGATGGTGTAGTTACGCGCGTGGCCCATGTGCAGGTCGCCCGAAGGGTACGGGAACATCTCGAGGACGTACTTCTTGGGCTTGGTGGAATCGGTATCCACGGCGAAGAGGTTGTCCTCCTCCCAGGACTTCATCCACTTTTCCTCAATGGCGCGGGCGTTGTAGGCAGGAATCTCCTGCGCTGCGCGCTCGGTGCCGCAATGCTCGTGGCAATCGCACATGATTGGCTCCTATCGTTCAAGCGCAGCGGCCACGCAAGGGCGCGCCACGCCGTATCGGTAACGTTCAAGAGTTTAGCAGGTCTGCCCATAGAGCAGGCGATTGATCTTGCGAGGGCGGTACCCCCCCCCCGGCAACTTAGCAGGGCCGCGCGCAGGCGGGCACAGTTACGCGCGGCCTGAAGCTTTCATGCGCTAGCGGAATTGTCACGCATGTACAAATGGGTTGCTGCGTGCAAGCCGCCACCCCCAACGCACAAGCGAGCGTCACCACGCGGAAGCAAGAGATTGCCACGCGTAAGCACGGAACCGCCATTATTTGGCAGGCGTCACCATGTGCGAACGGGCACGACCGCGCACTGCACGCGGGTTGCCCCGCACCTGCCACACGACATGCTGAAAAAATCCCTTGCTGTAAATTGCGACTATTCACCATACGTTTTCAGGGGCATCTGCAATTTGCATGACCTGCGGCTTTAGCAACTAGACAATCCCAATCTTTTGCTACCTGATTTACGGCATTTTATATCAAGGGATTATTGCAGCACTTATCCCAGAGCCTCATCCTAAATACCAACATGCACACAAGGCGCAATCGCAAACGTCACTTGGCCCAACGCGCTCTCCGTCCTTTCCAGTGAAAACCCCTCATCGACCGACGCGTATGCATTGTCGCACCGCAGCACGCTGCACGCCGCGCTACTTTCCATGGGGCTTCACCTCATGTCGGAAACCACTGAATCAAACGACTTGACAACGAACTGCGACCATAAAAGATGCCTTTGCTCTCGCGCCTTGCGAAGCGCCTCCCTATTCGACGCGGAACCCTTCGAACTACGGAGCAGTGGACGAGCCCGCCTGCCCAACAGCCTTCTTATCCGGTCGGCGAGTTTTTCCAAATAGTCGAAACTTTCTGCATCGTCAGAGGTAATGGAAAAATGCGGCGCGTCACGAATAGTTGCGATGTCGTTCCTGCGCCGAGAATCAAGCAAGGCCTTCTCCTCTCCCGCATGCGTACTCGCGGGGTCGTAGTCAACAAAAACCAAGCGCTGTTCATCGTTGCAGGTCTTTGATCGAATGACGATATCAGGGTAGCGAGTTATGTAATTTGATTTGCCCCAGCGATCGGGACCATCAAAGACTCGCACTCCTTCGTTAAAGGAGAGTTGTCCCAAATCAAAACCGCCAAGTCGAGAGGGCAGACACAAGAGCATCCCCAAGGCGCACTCTTTTGGAGACCGCGCATGCTCGCAAACGTGAACCAAGGCCAGGCGCGCCCGCTTAACTCCCCTGATTCCCTTCGCGTTATCCAAAAATGCCGACATTGAACGCAGGCTCGCAATCGAGTGCGGACCTTCCGATCGGTACACGACTCCACCCTGAGCGAAGGAATCGAATCGAAATTCCGAACAGGCGCACATGCCAAAATAGATTGCCTCACGCGTATCGACGATTTGGCATATCTGCAAAAAGGCAAGTTCGGGTCTGCACACAAACAGCTCTACATCGATAGCATGGCACGCTATGGGAATCAGGCTGCCGGGTGGCAGATCCTGTGTGCAGCAATGCGGCCGAACCGAGGCGCTCCTTCGGAACGCGCCACCGCCGAGAACCAAGAAATCGAGAGGCCCTTCAAGGCCGATGGACCAGCGCAACTCTTCAACCAAAAGGGAGTCGGGGGCATCGGACGACGTTGGAATCGCAAGGTATGGTGCGTTGCTATCCACACGGGGATCACGGTGACTCAAAATCCACCACAACGCTGAAAAATGTGAAAGAACAAAGGCCTTCATCACCATCCCCCTCCCCTGGATGTGAGTGATGGCCATTGTTCCCAGTCGATGCTGTAAAAATCCCTTCAAATACAATCATTCGCCCAGAGGTGAACACGCTGGCGATATCCGACAATCTCGACCTGCGGAAACACGGGGCATATTGAAGATAGATACGTTATGCTCTTCATGCTGTTTTACGCCAAGGGAAGAATGCAGCAATTTGGGTCGTTCAGAGACGGCTACACACAACCCCAACGCACGGCAAGCTCATGGAAGTAGTGGTAGGCCAATCCGCTTGCCGCATACGTTCTGATCCACGGGCCGTTACCAAAATGTTCGCTCCCAAACTGATGACCCAGAATCGAAACCAGTTGGCGGTCACTTAACTCCGAAAGCTCCTTCTTGGACGCTTTTTTGATCGCAATGTCCTCTTTTCCAATCGATTGATATGTTGCTTCACAGTCGACGGGGACAAAGCCTCCTTGATAAGCCATGCCTTGCAAATCACTCAAGCTGCGTTCAAGGCCAGAAGGATCATCCTGCTGCAGTTCATGGAAATTGAAGTTGGAGCACCACTTTTTCTTCTCACCTGTCGACTCGATATCCTCAAGCACCCTATGAATCTCCATGAGTGCCTTACGCGAGTAGGCAGCCCTCACGTAGCGAATGGGATTTGCGCTTCCCGGCGCATACAGTCCCAAAACGCCTTTCCCGACATAATGGTCCCTGACTTGCCGATCGGCAACGCGCCCCACAAACTCCATGCGATGAGCCACCTCGGACTGACCAACCACTCGAGTCGCAAACATGCCTGAACCAGCCGGCAACCAAGCCGCAATCTCATAGGCTTCAAGCACCATGCCGTCATAGACCGCCAACGCAAGGTTGATCCCCTCAACCTTGCTTTTGTCCACACGCCAGACCCCTCGCGTTACCTCATACAGCTCAAAATCGGACATTCCGTTTCGATAGAGCTGGTTGACCTTGACCAAAACGGCGTCTTCAAGAAAATCTTCCTCGGTCAACTCGCCGTGATCAAACCTGGCATCAAGCTCCGAAACCTCTATCCGTCCGTACAGACTCGATTCATGGCCAGCCTGTTTGTTGGTCAGATTTTTCAGTCCAAGTAGGTCAATTGCCGCCGCCTCGACTTTATATGCAGTATTCTCATCAAGGCCAAAAGCCAAAATTTCAATGAGAGGCTGATTACCGTGTGCTTGTATCTCGGCAATCTTGTGTGTTTTATCGCTTTCTGAACCGTCGTGCAAATGAGCGAACGCCCTGTTGCCTTTTCCCTTGCCGACATAAAAGGGAACCTTGGTCACGGGATCAGAATATATAAACGTAATACCCAAGCACATCGATTGTTTTTGGAGAAAACTTATCCACTCTGAACTCGATTCATTCCGAAAACGACACCCACGACAAACGGGTTGCGGCGAGAGGCTGAAAAGAAGCCCGCTACCAACAAAATCGCGGCGAGCGAGTCAGAAATGCGCAAGATACACCCATCCCAATATCCCAGCTCCTCACCGAATATGCACCCCATTGGCATAATAAACAAATCCTCCGGAGCAAAACAGCAGAAGGCTCGCATGCGAACACACGCGAGCCTTCTGGGCCTTGGCTTATAGGGTGCTTGGAAACGCCTAGTTGTAGCTCACCGTCTGCTGGGAGTCCTTGACCACGACGTCGTGGGCGCCGCCCTCGACGATGGAGGTGGCGGAGACGAGGGTGAGACGGGCCTTATCCTGCAGCTCGGGGATGGAGAGCGCACCGCAGTTGCACATGGTGGACTTGACCTTGTACAGCGTGCCGCCCACGCCATCCTTGAGGGAGCCGGCATAGGGCACGTAGGAGTCGACGCCCTCGACGAAGGAGAGCTTCTGGGCGCCGCCCAGGTCGTAGCGCTGCCAGTTGCGGGCACGCGCGGAGCCCTCACCCCAGTACTCCTTCATGTACTGGCCGTTGACGTTCACGCGGGAGGTCGGGGACTCGTCGAAGCGGGCGAAGTAGCGGCCGAGCATGAGGAAGTCGGCACCCATGGCGAGCGCCAGGGTCATGTGGTAGTCGTAGACGATGCCGCCGTCGGAGCAAACGGGCACGTAGACGCCGGTCTCCTCGAAGTACTCATCGCGAGCGCGGCAGACGTCGATCAGCGCGGTGGCCTGGCCACGGCCGATGCCCTTGGTCTCGCGGGTGATGCAGATGGAGCCGCCGCCGATACCGACCTTGATGAAGTCGGCGCCGCAATCGGCAAGGAAGCGGAAGCCGTCAGCGTCAACGACGTTGCCAGCGCCGACCTTGACGGAGTCGCCGTAGTTGGCGCGAATCCACTCGATGGTGCGCTTTTGCCACTCGGAATAACCCTCGGAGGAGTCGATGCACAGGACGTCGGCGCCGGCCTCGATAAGCAGCGGCACGCGCTCGGCGTAGTCGCGGGTGTTGATGCCCGCGCCCACCATGTAGCGCTTGTTGGCGTCGAGCAGCTCGTTGGGGTTGGTCTTATGGCTGTCGTAGTCCTTGCGGAAGACGATGCCCACCAGGTGGTCGTTGTCGTCCACCACGGGAAGGGCGTTGAGCTTCTTGTCCCAGATGAGGTCGTTGGCGTCCTTGAGCGTGATGTCCTTGTCGGCGACGATGAGCTCGGCGCGAGGCGTCATGAACTCGGCGACCTTCTTAGAGTGATCGTCGCGGCTGGGGCGGTAATCGCGGCTCGTCACGATGCCGAGCAGCTTGCCGCGAGGGGTGCCGTCGTCGGTGACGGGCATCGTGGAGTGGCCGGTCTTCTCCTTGAGGGCGATGACCTGATCCATCGTCATGTCGGGGGTGAGGGTGGAGTCGGACTCGACAAAGCCGGCCTTGTAGTCCTTGACGGCCTTGACCATGGCGGCCTCAGACTCGGGCGTCTGGGAGCCGTAGATGAAGGAGATGCCGCCCTCGGTTGCCAGCGCGATGCCCATGTCGACGCCGGAGACGGACTGCATGATGGCGGAGACCATCGGGATATTGAGGGTGATCTCGGGCTCCTCGCCGCGCTTGAAACGGGTCAGTGGGGTTTTGAGAGAGACGTTGGTTGGGATGCACTCGGAGGAAGAGTACCCAGGAACAAGCAGGTACTCAGAGAAAGTATGGGACTCACCAGGGAAAAACGTTGCCATGTCGCTCCTTCGACTCATTGCTACCGGCTGACCAGACGATCCTCACATCGCCCGTGCCTTTGGCGCCCGATATAAGTGGAAGGTATTGTAGCGCAGGGGCACTGCTACAATGACTGTCGTTGCCAGACTTCAAAGGGTCTGCCCATTCTGGCGCGCCCAAACGGGCCCCTATGCCAACTTCGCGTCATGCGCAAGACGGCCGCACGCCCGCGCTTCGACGCGCGAGATCCCTCCGCCGCCCCACTCCCCGGCACGACCAGGCAGGGCGTCATATGGCCGTCTACCTGGCAGACCACACCGAACTTGGAGGCCCCATGTCGCTTTCCGCACACGCCCGACTCACCATCTCCGACGATACGCGGGACCTGCCCGGCGCGTTCGGGGGCGGGTGCGCGTCGCTGCTCGAAGGAGTTTCCGAAGAAGGCTCCCTGAACAAGGCGGCCAAACGCATGGGAATGGCGTACTCCAAGGCCTGGCGCATCGTTCGAGAGGCGGAGGCGCACCTTGGCTGCGAGCTGCTGGCGCGCGACGGCGCGCGCGGGTCGGCGCTCACCGATGAAGGCGAGCGGGCGCTGCGCGCATACCGCACGCTTCAATCTGAGGTCGACTTACTCGTTCAGCGCCGCCTTCCGGAGCTCTTCTAACGCCAACCGCGCATTCGCGCCACAGGACCGCCCGCGAAATCGCGATAGACCGGCAGCCCACACCTGCGCGCGAGCCTAGATTCCCAAAAATGCCTTGAGCCCGATGAAGATGAGCACCACGCCGCCGGCGACTTCGGCGCGCGGCCCAAAGCGATTCCCCAGCTTTCTCCCGACGGCGAGGACCAGCAGGCAGCACAGCAGCGTGGTCACCCCGATCATCCCGCAATACAGCACGACGTCCTTGCCTTCGGCGGCAAAACTCACGCCCACGACAAACGCGTCGATGGCGGTCGCCACCGCCTCCATGCCAATCATCGCCCAGGTGAGGCGCGAAGCCGGGCACGCCTCGGGCTCTTTGAGCTCATGCAGTGCCTCGACGATCATCTTCCCGCCCACAAACGCGAGGATGACCAAAGACACAACCCCGGCAAATCGCTCGATATACTCGGCCACAAGGGTGCCGCCCAGGTAGCCCAGCACGGGCATGCCCATCTGGAACAGGGCGAACGCGGCGGGCATGCCGAGCTTTTTCGACATGGGCATATCGGGCTCGCAAAGGCTGTTCGACAGCGTGACGGCCATGGCGTCCATAGCGAGGGCGACGCCGAGCACGAAGCTCTCGGCAAGGGCGGCAAACGTGATGGTGGTCATGGATTCCTCCGGCTATTCTGGCAACGTTGAAACGAGAGGGTTCGATTGGCTGCACAACCAGCGCATGGCCTGGTCGAGGTCATCGGCTATCACCAGCGGGTTGTCGAGGCCGGCGAAGATGCGGACCGCATAGCCGGCTGCACCATCGCGCGCATGGAAGCGCGTATTGAATCCCCCGGCGGGGCAGGTGCGTCCACTCAGCCGGCAGCGATCGATGAACTCCCCCGCCGTGACGCCCCAATCCGATGGAAGCTCGAAGTCGACCGCCGGGCCAAATCCGTGCACGAGCGCACGGGCGGCGAGGTCATGATCGGGGTGAGAGGCGAGCCCCGGATACGACACCGAGGCGAGCCCCTCGCAGCACGACAGGTATTCCGCCAGCGCCCGCGCGTGGTCGAAATGGCACTGCATGCGCTCCCCCACAGAGTCCAACCCCGCATCAATCGCCCCGAGGTCCTCCGCTGAGAGCACGTCGGGCGGAATGGCCGGATCGTCTCTCGAGGCGACTGCGACCACCTTGCGCGCGCACGCCCCCGCGGCGACGCGGTCGAGCGCCTCCAACTGCACGTCTGCACCCAAATCGAAGGCGCGGCAACCAAACTGTGAGGGCACCGTGATGTCGACAAACATGCGGCCGCCGGCGGCGTGAACCTCGCCAGCACATGAGCGAATATCGGCCACGCGCAGGCCCGCGCCGCCAACGGCGTCGAGAAGCACGTCGCCCGGCGCCATGACCCCCGCTTGGGAACACACGTCGGTCACATGGTCGGCATAGAGGAACACAGCAGCCTTGGCAGAAACGCCCCGAGCGTACCTCGCCTCAAGCTCATGCTGCGTCGTCATCGCCAACACCGCCTTTCCGTCTTGGTAATCGGAGTGGCAAGTATACTCCAACTTCTTCCATGCAAACGGGCGCCCGTCGGATACGTGTCCGGCGGGCGCCCGTCAAACGTAGCTTACATACCTGCTATGCGCGAGTGTCGATCTCCTCGCGCACCTTGGCGATGAACTCGTCGACGCCCATGGGCACCGTCTCGTTGCTGCGATCGCGCACCGAGATGTTGCCCGCCTCGACCTCCTTCTCGCCGAGGATCAGCATGTACGGAACGCGGTCGGTGCTGCGGGCCTCGCGAATCTTGTAGCCAATCTTCTCGTCGCGGTTGTCGCACACGGCGCGGATGCCGGCGGCCTCGAGCTTGGCCGTCACCTCGTTGGCGTAGTCACGGCTCTTCTCGGAAACCGGCAGGACCTTGACCTGCATCGGAGCGAGCCACACGGGGAACTTGCCGGCAAAGTGCTCGATCAAGATGCCGATGAAGCGCTCGATGGAGCCGAAGCACACGCGATGCAGCATGATAGGGCGCTTCTTCTCTCCGTCGGCGTCGACGTAGGTGAGGTCGAAGTTCTGCGGCATCTGGAAATCGAGCTGCACGGTACCGCACTGCCACGTGCGACCCAGCGAGTCCTCGAGGTGGAAGTCGATCTTGGGGCCGTAGAAGGCGCCGTCGCCCTCATTGACCACGTAATCCATGCCGAGCTTGTCGAGCGCGACCTTGAGGCCCTCCTCAGCGGCGGCCCAATCCTCATCGGAGCCCATGGAGTCCTCGGGACGCGTGGACAGCTCGACGTGATACTTGAAGCCGAACTTCTGGTACACGGAGTCGATCAGGCGCACCACGCCCACGATCTCGTCGGTGAGCTGCTCGGTCGTGACGAACAGGTGCGCGTCGTCCTGGTTGAAGCAACGCACGCGGAACAGGCCGTGCAGGGCGCCGCGGAGCTCATGACGGTGCACCAGGCCGATCTCACCGGCGCGAATGGGCAGCTCGCGGTAGCTGTGCGGCTTGGAACTGTAGACGAGAACACCGCCGGGGCAGTTCATCGGCTTGATGCAGTACTCCTCCTCGTCGATCATGGTGGAGTACATGTTGTCCTTGTAGTGGTCCCAGTGACCGGAGGTGAGCCACAGGCTCTTGTTCATGATCTGCGGCGTGGAGATCTCCACGTAGCCGGCCTTGTGGTGAATCTCGCGCCAGTAGTCGAGCAGCGTGTTCTTGAGGATCATGCCATTGGGCAGGAAGAACGGGAAGCCCGGGGCCTCGTCGCGCATCATGAAGAGGTCCATCTCGCGGCCGATGCGACGGTGATCGCGCTTCTTGGCCTCCTCGAGCATGGTGAGATGCGCCTCGAGCTCGTCCTTGGTGGCAAACGCGGTCCCGTTCACACGGGTGAGCATCTTGTTGGAGGCATCGGCCTTCCAATACGCGCCGGAGACGCCGGTGAGCTTGAAGGCCTTGAGCGCCTTGGTGTAGGTGAGGTGCGGACCGACGCACATGTCGATGTAGTCACCCTGCTGGAAGAAGGTGATCCGAGCGTCTTCGGGCAGGTCGCCGATGTGCTCGACCTTGTACTTTTCGCCGCGCTCCTCCATGAGGGCGATGGCCTCCTCGCGCGGGAGCTCGAACACCTGGAACTTGAGGTTCTCCTTGGTGATCTTCTTCATCTCGGCCTCGATGGCGGGCAGGTCGTCTTCGGAGATGGTCTTGTCGCCGAGGTCAACATCGTAGTAGAAGCCGTTGTCGGTGGCGGGGCCGTAAGCGAAATCCGCCTCTGGATAGAGGCGCAGGATTGCCTGGGCCATGATGTGCGCGGCAGAATGGCGGATGACGTGGAGGGCCTCGTCACCCTCGACCTCGGCCACCGAGCCGTCGTTAAACAGTGCCTTCATATGAATACCTTCCTTATAAGGTGTATTACCTGAGTAACCGTCTTAGTGTACCCGTTTTCACCGAGGTACGCTTGCAAATACAAGCGCACCCGCCATCGATATGCGATGACGGGTGCGAAACGGCGCGCTTCGAGGCGCCCCATGCGTCACATGGGGCGCACATGCGCCTATTGGATGTGAGTTCGGCAGTACGGGCAGACCTTCCAGTGGGCCTCGAGCGGACGCTTGCAGGTGGGGCACACGTTGCGAACCTGCGTGTTGCACACGGGGCACACGATGAAGTCCTTCTCGATGGTGGTGCCACAGTTGGGGCAATTGCCAAAGTGCGCAAGCTGGCGCTCGCGCAGGGCCGTCTCGAGCTCCTGCTCCTCGCGATCGGATGCATACATGCCGGGACGCATAACGAGGTAGGCGATCAGGCCGACAAGCGGAATGAGGGCAACGAGGCCCCAAGCCCAGAAGGCCTGCACGCCGCGACGCTTGGCATCGATGACGACATACACGACGGAGAGCAGATACAGGGCAACGACGAAGGCAATGAAGCCGTAGATGGCGATCATCAGCTGCGGAGACATAAGCTCCTCGATGTACTTGGACATGTAGACATACCTTTCAGCAGGTTTGCGCAGCGGCAAAGCTGACCATAATCGCTGAACATTGTATACCCGAGTGCGAAAACTCGCACCTCACGTCATGTCCTTTGAAAGCCACCGCACGGTAAGAGCACAGCATGCGGGCGAATGACGAGACATGCGCGCCACCCGCCCGCTCACAAGACGTCAGTCCAGGTCCTCACCGTTGGAAGCGATGACCTATCTGGCAGCATCCGCAGCCCTGAACCCTATCTGGCAACATCCCAACGCTGGTCATGCGCAACGTGTCAGCTAAAGGCATGAGCCCTCCACAGGTCGCCGCAATCATTCTCACATTCTCATTTGAATCCCTCCTTCGCCGCCGTACGCTTGCAACATGAAGGCATTTCTTGTTGACATATCGGCATTTCAGATCTGGTTTTGCGACCAAGGGGTTATACGCACGAGCAACCCACTTGAACTCGTCAAAGACTATCGCTTTGCCACGTCCAGCCGCGCTGAGCTGCCCCTCGAACAAATTGGCAGGCTCGGTCTCCGCGGACAGATACACGTTGCCGTTCCAAACCATGTGAGGCGTCATCATCAGGCTGGCATAACCGCACACGTAATCAGCTCCCCCACCACGTATTCCTTCGTGCGACTCAGCAAGGACGTATACGTGGAATCCCCTGAGGCGACCCTCGTTCGCATGGCAAGCCATCTCAATCGGGGCGAGCTGGCAGTCATGATTAATCAGCTCTTGAGCTGCTATCGCATATGCAAGGGCGTCATCGTGAAAGCACGGCCCCTATCAACAAAGACTCAGCTGCTGGAGCAGCTGGACCGGTTCAAAGGCAAGCGCGGAGCCAAAAAAGCGCGAAGAGCACTCACGTACGCTGTCGCCGAAACGGCCTCGCCCGCAGAAGCGAAGGTGGCGGCCCTGTTAACCCTTCCCGCTCGATGGGGTGGAAAGGGCCTTCCCTTGCCCGAGGCAAATGCGGAAATCGTGCTCACCGCCCCCGGGACACACGCGACGACAAAGGCAGCAAACACCGATCCAACTCAAAAGCGCACCACAAAAGAAAATGGCGACCAGATCAAGCGATACGCCGATTATCTTTGGAAGGCATGGAAGCTCATCCTCGAATACGAAAGCGATGCATTCCACGCGTCATCAGAAAAGCTCGGGGCGGACAGCGCCCGCAGGGCCGAACTGCAGCGGGAGGGCTACACCGTGGTTACACTCACCAATCGACAGCTCTCCAATACTGAAGAGTTTTCCATCGTTGTCGACACGCTTCTTAAAAAAATGGGAAGGCCGGATAAAACCGCGCAAGTTGAAAACTACGATACAACCGAAAGCGAGCTCCGTCGCCAGGTATTCTCCTACGACCCTCTGCTCGTCGGAATTGGCTGACGCACCCTTCGAAACAACCGCTCGAATCAACGCCGCGCCTTAATCGCCATGGTGACATATGGCACCGATGCAACCCGACTCTTGGGAAAAGCACGCTGAAAGGCGGCCGTCTGGCCGCTGCCCCAGTAAGATCATGGACGGGAGGTGAAATCGCCGCGAGAGTTAACTCTCGAAGAACCATACACCGCAAATGCGGAGTTTTATTCCGCGAAAGTCAACTCTCGCGGAAGGGAACCTCGAAGCCCACCCCCCCCCGCAGCAATCGAGGCCACCACGCACGCCGCCCATGCCGAACACTGCCCATGTGATAGGACGAGACCACCGTCCGTGTGATAGGACGAGACCACGCCGTTGGCGGTGACTTCGATACGTTCGACCGATTGGGTGTGGCGACGAAAAGCGACAGGCGTAGCATTGGTTATTGACACTTTGTCTATAAGCTCCGCCCCACTGGCGCCCGATCATCTGCGGCGCGTTGGGGCGGCATCGACAGGAGCAGCACATGACACAAAGCTACGACATCGTCATCGTGGGCGCGGGGATCACCGGCTGCGCCATCGCGCGGCAACTCGCCCGCTACACCCCCTCCATCTGCGTCGTCGAAGCTGACAACGACATCGCCCTCGGGGCGTCAAAAGCCAACGGCGGTCTCGTGCATGCGGGGTACGACCCCGCCCCCGGAACCGTAAAAGCCCAGGTGAATGCCCGTGGATGCGAGCTGTACTCACAGTGGTCCGACGAGCTCGGGTTTCTGTTCCGCCGCACGGGCTCTATGGTCCTCGGGTTCTCCGACGAGGAGCGCGCGACCTTGGAGCGCCTTATGGCGAACGGCCTCGCAAACGGCGTCCCCAAGCTCGAGATTGTCGACGCCCCACGCATCCACGAGCTCGAGCCACGTGCAAACGAGCAGGCGACGTGCGCCCTGTGGTGCCCCTCAACCGGATACGTCGACCCGTTTGACGTCGCCATCGCATGCGCCGAAAACGCCGCGGCAAACGGCGTGACGTTCCTCAGGAACGCCCCCGTGCAGGCAATCGACAGCCTCATGGGCAGCGCGCCTATGCTCAAGGGGACGGGCTCCCTGTCCGACCAACCCGAGCACTTCGCCGTCCACACCGAGCGGGGAACCGTTCGCTGCCGCGTCCTCATCAATGCCGCGGGCAACGGGGCGGCGGACATCTCGCGCATGGCGGGAGCCGAGGAATTCCGCATCGTGTGGCGTCAGGGCAACATCGCCGTGCTCGACAAGGAACCGCGGGCGCTCATGCCGCTCTACCCCGTTCCCACCCCCATCTCCAAAGGCGTCATCGTCACCGGGACCGTGCACAACAACACGGTCATCACGGCGACGGCGGCGCTGCGTGACCCCGGCGACGTCGACACCTACGCCGCCGACGTCGACGCCCTGCTACGCGGGGCTCGTAAGCTCGTGCCCGACCTCGACACGCGCCGCATCGTCCGCACCTTCGCGGGCGGGCGCGCGGTCATCGAAGGACTCAACGACTTCATGATCGGCCCCTCCGCCAAGGTTGCGGGGCTCTTCCACGCCGCCGGCATCCAGTCCCCCGGCGTCGCCAGCGCACCTGCCGTCGCCGAGCTCATGGACCGCATGCTCCATGAGGCGGGGCTCCCCCTTTCCGAGCGGCCCGACTGGCAACCGCGCCGCGACGCGCCCACAGACTTCGACCTCTCGCCCACCGAGCGGCAAAACGAGCTCATCGAAGCCGACCCCGCATGGGGCCGCATCGTGTGCCGCTGCGAAACCGTTCCCGAGGCGGAAATCGTGGCGGCCATCCACCGCACACCAGGCGCCGTCTCGGTCGAGGGCGTCAAGCGGCGGTGCCGCGCGGGCATGGGACGCTGCCAGAGCGGCTTTTGCCAAAGCCGTGTGCTGCGCATCCTCGCGCGGGAGCTTGGTTGCGAGCCAAGCGAGGTGCTTCTCGAGGATACGGGCTCATGGATTGTCGACGGCATGCTCAAGGAGGGCCGATAGATGAACACCATCCATACGCGCGACGTTGACGTCGTGGTGATAGGCGGAGGCCCGGCCGGCATGGGTGCCGCGCTTTCCGCGCGCGCGGCAGGCGCGAGCGTCACCATCGTCGAACGCAACGAGCATCTCGGCGGCATCCTGCGCCAGTGCATTCACCCCGGCTTTGGCCTCACCCACTTTAAAGAGGAGCTGACGGGCCCGGAGTACGCGCAGCGATTCATACATCTGGTCGAGCAGGCAGACATTGAGGTCATGCTGAGCAGCATGGTCCTCGCCATCGATGGACACACCGAGGGCGATGCGGGCGCGGCCGAGCAAGAACGCGCCGAGCCGCCCGCAGGGCACTCCGTCACCGTCATGACCGAAGCCGGCATGGTCAACCTCACATGCCGCTCCGTCGTCCTCGCCATGGGGTGCCGCGAACGCACGCGCTCCGAAATCAAGATCCCCGGCAGCCGTCCCGCAGGCGTCTTCACGGCCGGGCTCGCGCAGCGCTACATCAACATCGAGAACCTGCGGCCGGGTCACCGCGTGGTCATCCTCGGGTCGGGCGATATCGGGCTCATCATGGCTCGCCGCTGCGCGCTTGAAGGGCTTGAGGTCGAGGGCGTGTACGAACTCATGCCGTACGCAAACGGCCTGCACCGCAACGTGAAGAACTGCCTTGAGGATTTCGGCATCCCCCTGCACCTCTCCACCACCGTCACGCGCGTGATCGGCCAGGGGCGCGTCGAGGCCGTGGAAGTCTCGGAAGTCGATACGGAGCTCTGCCCCATCCCCGGGACCGAGCGCGTGATTCCCTGCGACGCCCTGCTCCTCTCGGTCGGCCTCATCCCCGAAAACGAAATCGCGTCCCGCGCCGGCGTCGAGCTTGATCCTCGCACACGCGGCGCCCGGGTGGACCAAGACCTTCAGACGTCCGTGCCGGGCATTTTCTCCTGTGGAAACGTGCTGCACGTCCACGACCTCGCCGACAACGTGACCGCGGAGGCCGAGCACGCGGGTGCCGCAGCGGCAGCTTGGGCGAAAACAGACGGCGCCGCAAGCGCAACACCCGACGAGACGAAGCGCGACATCGTCATCGGTGCATCCGGCCTCGCCGGCTACGTCGTTCCCTCGCGCATGACGCGCGCCGTCGTCACCAAGCTGTTCTTCCGCGTGAAGCGACCCGTTGAACACGCCAGGCTTGTCATCCGCTCAGGCGAGGTCGAGGTCTTTGCCGGCAAGCCGCGCGCCTTCAAACCGAGCATCATGGAGTCGGCGCCCCTCACCCCGAAGATGCTCGAGCGCGCGGGCGAAGAGCTCACCCTATCCGTTGAACCTGTCGAGGAGATGTAGACCATGGAAGAGTTGAACGCACCTCTCGATGTGGCCGCAACCGAGACGCTCCACTTTCACTGCACCACATGCCCATCTGAGTGCTCGCTCACCGTGGAGGTTGCGCAGCTCCACGGTGGGACACGTGTGGCGGTGGCAGTTCGGGGCAACCGCTGCCCGCGCGGGCGTGTGTTTGCCGAGCAGGAGATCACCTGCCCCATGCGCATCCTGGCGACCACCGTCGTCGTGCACGATGGCGACGAGTGCCTGCTCCCCGTGCGCACCACACAGGCCATCCCCCGCGAGCTCCACATGCAAGCGATGGAGATCGTGCGGCGCACCTCCGTTGTGGCCCCCATCACCATGGGGGACGTTGTCGTGCGCGACATCTTGGGCACAGGCGTCGACCTCGTCGCCAGCATGGACGTCGCCTGCGTCGACTCCGTGGCGCGTCTATGATTAAACCCTTAAGCTCAACTTTAAGGTGAGACTTGAACTATACTGAACCCTGTTCGCAAATGAAGGTGGTTCATTCATGAGTCTCAATCTGTGTCGCATCCCCCGCCGTCACGCGTTGCACCTTGCGTGCACGATCGGCCTTTCCGGCGCCCTGATCGTTGGCGGAGCGGTGCCCGCACTCACTATCGCTCCCGCAACCGCACACGCCGCAAGCGCGCAGACCCTGTCGGAGCTGCGCGCGTTGCAGTCGGAGGTGTCTGGAGCGGCGAGCACGTATGCCGAGGCGATGGCCAAGGCAAACGAGCTCAACGAGCAGGTGTCCACCATCGCGGACGAGATTCTCCATATCGAGGAGGACCTGCTACCCGAGCGGCAACAGCGGGCCGCCAGCGCGGCGAGCGACCTCTACAAGACGCACACCTCGAGCGGCGGGGCCATCGGCCTGCTGCTCAACGCGTCGTCGTTCGCCGACTTCATCAACCTCACCAAGTACCTTGGCACCGTGCAGGACGCCAACGTGGCGGCACTCAACGAGCTCAACCAACTCGAAGACGAGCTCAACGGCAAGCTGAAGGACCTGAGCCAGGCCAAGGACCAGGCAGACGCCGAGCTCGCCCGCGCGCAGGCGGCCCTGGGCCAGGCCCAAAGCGCCGCGGCGCAGCTGCAGGCGAAGGCGAATGCCGAGGACGCCGAGGAGGCGGAGATCGCGCGCAAGGCTGCCGAGGAGGCTCAGCGTCTCGATGAGCAGCAGCAAGAGCACCAGGGCGGCACCGGGCAGGCTCCTGAGCAGGGCAACCAATCCGGGTCTTCGGGCGATTCCTCCAATCAAGGATCTGGATCCGGCCAGAACAACAACTCGGGAACGGGCGGCAATCAGGGCGGCCAGAATCAAGGCGGAAGCGCGGGCGAATCCGCGGGCGCCTGGAAAACCGGCGTCGCCTCGTATTACGGCATTGGCGACGGTTTCATGGGCGGGACCACCGCAAACGGCGAGAAGGTCACCGAGACCTCCATGGGCATCGCCATGCTCAACGTTCCGTTTGGCACCCGAGTCGAGATCCGCTACGGCGGCCGCTCCGTCATCGCCTACGTAAACGACCGCGGTCCCTATGCGCACGGGCGCGTCATCGACATGCAGCCCGCCGTCGCACGCGCGTTGAACTTCCTGAGCGTGGGCGTGGGAACGGTGCAGTACCGATTCCTATAAGAATCTGAGTTTTGCTGCAGGCCCGCCCGCTCCACCTGCAACATGCGGTGCCGCTATTGCTTTTACGCCGATGTGGCGGAGCATCGTCAAACCGCGAATCACGGGGTGATGGACAACGCGACCATCCAGGCGGTGGTCGATCGGGCCTTTGCCCTCGGGGCCGACGCGGAAGTGACCTTCGCCTTCCAAGGCGGCGAGCCCACCTGCGCTGGCCTCGACTTCTTTCGCGCCTTCTGCGCTTACGTCGATGAGCATCGCACGCAGCAGACGGTGCATCTGGCAATCCAGACAAACGGCAACGTCATCGACGACACCTGGGCGGCTTTCTTGGCGGAGCACCACTTCCTTGTGGGCGTATCCATCGACGGGTACCCTGAGATGCACGACTGGCTGCGGCCTGACGCCCGCGGCGTGGGCACGATGGCACGCGTGCTCGACGCCGTCGCGGCACTGCGGCGCGCGGGTGTCAATTTCAACATCCTCACCGTCCTCACCGACCAGCTCGCGCACCATCCGCAAAAACTGTATCGCTTCTACAAGCAGCACAAATTCGATTTCGTACAGCTCATCCCCTGCTTGCCGGGGCTCGACGAGGAAAGCGACGAGTACTCCCTCGAACCCGAGAGCTTCGCGAGCTTCTACAAGACGTTTTTCCGCCTATGGCTTGAGGATTTCAAGCGCGGTGACCGCATGAGCGTGACGCTCTTCGACAACGTCATCCCGCCTTTTGCGGGCATGTACCCGCAGCAATGCGGCATGCTGGGGTCTTGTGCCCCGCAGTTTGTCGTGGAGGGCAACGGCGATGTGTACCCCTGCGATTTCTACGTGCTCGACCGCTACCGCCTGGGCAACATCCGCGACGACTCGCTGGAATCCATGGCGACCTGCGACGCGCTCCGCGCTTTCCTCGCCGAGCCCCGCCGCGACTGCACGCAGTGCGTGACCTGCCCCTTTGAGCGCATCTGCCATAAGAACTGCAAGCGCCTGAACACCTGTTACTACCGGGAAGACTACTGTGGGTACCGCGACTTCCTCGAGTACGCCGCACCCGACATGATGGCCATCGCGAGAATGCTGCGGTAGCGGGCTGTCGCCGCATGCGCAAACATCGTCACACCCACCGCCCGGATACAACAACGGGCTCGTCTCGAAAAGGAGACGAGCCCGATTTTTTGGATGCGCGATGGACGCGAGCCCTACACCAGGCCGGTGTACTTGGCGATGTTGTAGACGTTGATGAGAATGATGACCACCATCAACCCGATGAACAGCTTGTCGACGCGCTTGGCGTCAATGTGCTTGTTCACCGAGCGGCCCGCGATGCCGCCAAGGATGCCGCAGGTAACCATTCCGGCGATGAGGCCGATGCTGATGCTCGCGAGATCCATGGTGAGCACGCTGCGGATGGTATTTGCGGCCTGCGAGAACAAGATGATGTAGAGGGAGTTCTGCGCCGCCTCCTTCGTCTCCATGCTAAAGAAGTAGTAGAGCACCACCAGATTGATGGGGCCGCCGCCGATGCCGAGGAAGCTCGACATGATGCCGAGGAACAGGCCGATGACTGCGCAGGCGACTGCGCTCGTGACCTGCTTGGTGGCGACCTTGTCTTTGTTGATGGTGTAGATGAGCGTGCCGAAGGTGATGACCATGAGGACCGCGGCCTGAACCGCGCCGGCGGTGTTGGGCGTGGCGAACAGGCCCTCGACCAAGCTGAAGAGATCCTTGCCCACCAGGCCGCCGATCGCCGCGCCGATGGCGAGCGGCGTTGCCGCCTTGAAGTCGATCTGCGAGGCACCCGAGATGCGCGAACGCAGCACCGAGTAGGTCGTCATGGACAGCACCGTGCAGCCCGAGAGGAAGTTGATGGTCGAGACCGGCAAGACACCCAAGGCGTCGAGAACCGGTTTGATGATGACGCCGCCGCCGATGCCGCAAATCGCCCCGATGACCGACGAGAAGAAACAGACGGCGAAGACCGGGATAAACACAAGCAGCATCTAATACCTCCGGACACATATACGAACATTTCGCACATTATCGCACAGTGCTTGATGATACCACTCCGCAAGCGATGTGGCAGCGGCGTTCGGCGTGGATTCCGTTGCGCGGTGCGACCTGCACGCCGTCCTAACCGCGCAGAAGCCCCGCAACCTCACCGGCAAGCGTGATGGTCCCCGCCGCGATAAGGGACATCTCAGCGTCTGAACACCATGCGAGAGCAGTGGAAACGCTGTCGAACACCGCGAGTATGTCCTCGCCGTCCCGGCCGAGCTCGGCCAGCTTGGCGCAAATCAACCCACAGAGCTCGCGAGCCGGCATCGCGCGGTCGCTCGCCGTCCTAGTGACGACGAAGCGAGGAAACGCCGGCACGAGCACATCCACGATGCCGGCGACGTCCTTGTCGCACAGGGCGGCGACGAGAAGCGTGGGGCGGGCGGCGATGCAGGGCTCGACTTCATCGAGGGCGTGGACAAAATTCTCGCAGCTCTGAGGATTGTGGCAGGCGTCGACAAGCACCAAGGGCTCGACGCGTACGACGTCGAAGCGCCCTGGGACCGGGCAGGTATCGAGGCTTTGCTCGAGCGCGGCGGCGTCGAGCGCGCGACCCAGATAGCCCTCTGCGAGCGCGATGGCGCACGCGGCGTTCTGGGGCTGATACGCGGGCTTTCGCATCTGGACGCTATACGTGGCGCGACCGGTGTGGGTGCGAAACGATACGGCGCCGCCGATGCGATCTGGCTCGGTGAGCGTCTCGTGCGAGACGACCCACGGCGTCACGCCACATGCAGCGCAACGCTCGTCCATGACGTGCTGCACGGAAGCCTCGTGCGTCCCCTCCCCCAGCACGACGATGCGCCCGGGCTTGATGACGGCGGCCTTCTCACCTGCGATGGCCTCAAGCGTGTCGCCCAAGATGCGCGTATGATCGAGGCCGATACCCGTGATGGCAACGGCCACGGGGTCGGTCGCGCTGGTGGCGTCCCAGCGACCGCCAAGCCCCACCTCAAGCACCGCCACATCTACGCCACGCTCGGCGAACACCACCATGGCCGCTACGGTGAGCAGGTCGAACGGCGTGATGGTGTAGGCAGGCTCCCCCGCCGCCTCCCGGCGCGCGTTCACTCGGCGGCCTGACTCGGCCGCGACGGAGACGCCGTGGGCGAACTCCGCAGGCGAGACGACCCGCCCGTCGACCTCCATGCGCTCCTCGTAGCGAACGAGCTGCGGAGACGTGTACAGCGCGACGCGCTTGCCCTCCCCACGCAGAATCGCAGCGGTGAATCGCGTGGTGGACGTCTTTCCGTTGGTGCCCGCCACCTGGATGCAATCGAAGTGCTCGTCGGGCCGCTCGAGCTCGTCGAGCATATCCACCACCGTCTCGAGCAGCGGACCGGCATCGCCGGAGATCTTGCCCGTGTCGGCGGCGATGGACACCGCGTCTTCATAGGTCAGCTCGGCAACCTCAAATGGAACGGTATATGACCCCTCGCGCTTCATCGAAGCCTCCTCATCTCGGCCCTCGTGCCTACCATGCGCCCATTTCCCCGCGCGTATCGTCAGCACGAACCCCGCCGCATCGGCTGCAGCGGGGTTCGTGCGTTTCGATCGGACGCTTACGCGAAATCGACCAGCTGAGTCTTAATCGCGGCGATCGTTTCGACGAGTTCGGCGGCGCGCTCGCGCTTCTTGGACACGACCTCCGGAGCCGCCTTGGCGACAAAGCCCTCGTTGCCAAGCATGCGCTCGGCACCCGCAAGCTCCTTCTCAGCCGCGGCGAGTTCCTTTTCCAGGCGCGCCTTCTCGGCGTCGAAGTCGACGAGGTCGCCCACGACGACATATGCGTCGAAGTCGGGGCCGGCGATGGCGATGGAGGCCTCGGGCTTCACGAACTCCTCGGACGAGAAGACCCCGAGCTCGCTGACGTTGGCAAGGCCGCGGATGAAGTCGGCCATGCCGAGAATGACCTCGGCCACCTCGGGCGTGGCGGCCTTGACCTCACAGGGCAGCTCCTGCTTGGGCGAGATGCGGTAGCGGGCGCGCGTGGAGCGGACGTCGGAGACGAGGGCACGGGCGAGCTCGAAGGTGCGCTCGGCGGGCTCGTCGATGAAGCGGGCAAGCGAGGACGGCTCGGGCCATGCGGCGACCATGAGCGCCTCGGCGCGCTTGTAGGTGCCGTCCTCGGCCATATCGAGCCAGCTGGTGGGCATCTGATCCCAAATGGCCTCGGTCACGAACGGCATAAGAGGATGCATGAGGCGCAGGGACGCATCGAGGACGAATATGAGGTTGCGCTGGGCCTGCAGGCGGGACGCGTCGTCCTTGAGACGGGTCTTGGTGACCTCGATGTACCAGTCGCACACCTCGTTCCAGAAGAAGTTCTGGACACCGCGCGCCATCTCACCGAAGGTGTAGCGCTCGATGCCGCCGGTGACGGCCTGGGATGCCTTGGCGAGGCGGCTGAACATCCAAGCGTCGGCCGCGGTCTCGGCGATGGGCTCACCGGGCGTGTAGCCATCCATGTTCATGAGCAGGAAGCGGCTCGCGTTCCAGATCTTGGTGACGAAGGAGCGCGCCTGCTCGGTGCGAGCGGAGCCCTTGAGCTTCTTCGTCTTCTTGTCGATGTCGGCGTCGAACTTGACGTCCTGATTGTTGGTGCACAGCGTGAGCAGGTTGAAGCGCATGGCGTCCGCGCCGTACATGTCGATGAGCTCCATCGGATCGACGCCGTTGCCCTTGGACTTGGACATGCGGCTGCCGTCCTTGGCGAGGATCGTGGGGTAGATCACCACATCCTGGAAGGGGATCTCGTCGAGGAAGTACAGCGAGCTCATGACCATGCGGGCGACCCACAGCGCGATGATGTCGCGCGCCGTGACGAGCGCCGTGGTGGGGTGATGCCCCTCGAGCTGCTCGGGGTGCTGCGGCCACCCTTGTGTGGCAAACGTCCACAGCTGGGAGGAGAACCAGGTATCGAGCACGTTGTCGTCCTGATGCACGTGGGTGCCGCCGCACTTGGGGCAGACGGTGACGTCGTCCATGCAGGCGTCTTCCCAGCCGCACTCCCCGCAGTAGAACACGGGGATGCGATGGCCCCACCACAGCTGACGGGAGATGCACCAGTCTTTGAGGTTCTCCATCCAGGTGATGTAGGTGTCGGTCCAGCGGGCGGGGTGGAAGGTCACGCGACCATCCTGGACGGCCTTGAGGGCGGGCTCCTTCAGCTTGTCGACGGCGACGAACCACTGCTCGGACAGCCAGGGCTCGAGCGTGTTGTCGCAGCGGTAGCAATGCATGACGGAGTGGTCGTGCTTGTCCACGTGGTCGAGCAGGTCGTGCTCCTCAAACCACGCCAGCACGGCCTCACGGCACTCGTCGCGGGTCATGCCCGTGAACTCGCCGTAGCCCTCGACGACGACGGCGTGCTCGTCGAAGATGTTGATCTTTTCGAGGCCATGCGCCTCGCCCATCGCGTAGTCGTTAGGATCGTGCGCCGGCGTGACCTTGACGAAGCCGGAGCCGAAGTTGGGGTCGACATGCCAATCGTCGAAGATGGGGATCTCGCGGTCGACAATGGGCAGGCGGACGGTCTTGCCCACGAAGGCCGCCTTCTCGGGATCCTTGCTGGACACGGCGATGCCCGTGTCGCCGAGCATGGTCTCGGGGCGCGTGGTGGCCACAACGATGTAGTCCTGGCCGTTCACCGGCTCGGTGAGCGGGTAGCGCAGGTGCCACAGGCTGCCCTCTTCATCCTTGTATTCGGCCTCATCGTCGGAGATGGCGGTGGTGCAGTTGGGGCACCAGTTGACGATACGCTTGCCGCGGTAGATCAGGCCGTCGTGGTACCAGTCGCAAAAGACGCGGCGGACGGCCTCGGCGTACTCGTCATCCATGGTGAAGCGCTCGCCGTCGAAGTCAACGGAGCACCCCATGCGCTTGATCTGCTCGACGATGGTGCCGCCGTACTCGTGCGTCCAGTCCCAGCACGCGTCGATGAACTTCTCGCGACCGATTTCCAGGCGCGAGATGCCCTCGCTCTTGAGCTTCTTGTCGACCTTGGTCTGCGTGGCGATGCCCGCGTGGTCGGTGCCGAGAATCCAGCGCGTGGAGCGGCCGCGCATGCGGGCCATACGCACGATGGTGTCTTGGATGGAATCGTCGGTGGCATGACCCATATGCAGGATGCCCGTGACGTTGGGGGGCGGGATGGTGACGGTGCAGTCGCCCACGCCGGGGCGGCGCTTGTAGTAGCCCCCATCGAGCCATTTCTGCAGTATTTCCGGCTCGTTGACCGCCGGATCATAGTTCTTGGGCATCTCTTCTGCCATACGAATACTCCCGAAGAGTCGAAGTTTGCGTAATTGCCCAACAGCATAGCATGTGCAACGTGGAATTTGGGGACGGGTGCAGGATTGCTCATTTGTGCCAATGTGCAATGTGGGGACGGGTGCAAAATTGCACATTCGCAGCAGCGGGCAGCGAACGTCGCGCGAAAAAGCTGCCCGAGGGCGATCTATCGTTCCCCGCTCTAGGTATACATGGTGTATGCGCGTATACGGATTAAGGAGGCGACGAGGGTACATGACCACCTCAATCGTATCGGGACGCGTTGATTCCGCCATCAATCAACGCGCAAACAGCTACATGCATGCAGCTGGGCTAACGGTGAGCGACGTAATCGGGATGCTATGGAATTGCATTGCCAAAAACAAACAAGCCCAGGTTTTTGACGCAGGCCGAAACCCAAGAGGCGGATTCCCTCACACAGTTTTTTGAGTTTTGCGACTCCCTTGAACCGCTTCCAAACACCGAATGGATTTCGAACATTGATGACGAGCAGATGATGCAGCTCATCACGGACCATTTGGAAAACAAATATGCCTAGCACTCAAACTCGCCGGAGAAACTTCAACACCAAGCGCATCCTGTTTGACACCAATATCCTCATCGATATCGTCGACTCTGCACGTCCAGGCAGCCAGAAACGACGCAGAACGGTAAACGCCGCGCCCAAGGGTATACCCCAGGCGCGGCGACGCACATATCAGTATGTATCCGACGGTTAATCCAAGTCGATATCAGACCCAGCGTAGATGCGACGGGGCTGCTCCTCGCCGCGCGCCGCGGCCGCGGTCACGACAACTTGGCACACGCCCGACTCGCTCGGCAGGTCGAACATCGTCTGCTGGAGCAGCTCCTCGCAGATGCTGCGAAGACCGCGAGCGCCCGTCTTGCGAGCGAGCGCCTTCTTGGCGATCTCGTGCAAGGCCTCCGGCTCAAAGACCAACTCGACATCTTCCAGAGCGAACATGCGGCGGTACTGCTTGACGACGGCGTTTTTGGGCTCGGTCAAAATGCCAACGAGGTCGTCCTCGGACAGGGCCTGCGTCTGCGTGATGACCGGCGTACGGCCAATGAACTCGGGGATCATGCCGAAGTTGTTGAGGTCCTCAGGCAGAACCTGCTTAAGCAAGACGTTCTCATCCTTGGACGTCGGGCCGGCGATCTCGGAGTTGAAGCCGATGCCCTGATTGCCCACGCGGTCGGAGATGATCTTGTCGAGGCCAACAAACGCGCCACCGCAAATGAACAGGATGTTCGTAGTGTCAATCTGCAAGAGCTCCTGCTGAGGATGCTTACGGCCGCCCGTAGGCGGAACGCTCGCCACCGTGCCCTCAAGGATCTTGAGGAGCGCCTGCTGCACGCCCTCGCCGGAGACATCGCGCGTGATGGAGAGGTTCTCGGCCTTGCGTGCGATCTTGTCGATTTCGTCGACGTAGATGATGCCGATCTGGGCGCGGTCGATGTCGCCGTCGGCGGCGGTGATGAGCTTGAGCAGGATGTTCTCGACGTCCTCGCCCACGTAGCCGGCCTCAGTGAGGGCGGTTGCATCGGCGATGGCAAACGGGACCTCAAGAATGCGGGCCAGCGTTTGCGCCAGCAGCGTCTTGCCCGTGCCCGTGGGACCGAGCAGCAAGATATTGCTCTTTGCGAGCTCGACATCCTCGTCAAACACCTCGGCAGCATGGGCGCCGCGCTGGGCGTCGGGCCCGTCACCCTCGAGGACGCGACGATAGTGGTTGTAAACCGCGACGGACATCGCGCGCTTGGCGTCCTCCTGACCCATCACGTACTGGGACAGGGCGTCGTAGATCTCGTGCGGCGTGGGCACGCGCGTAATGAGCTTCGAAGCCGTCTCGCGCATGGTGGGCGCAGGGGCCTCGGCCTCAAGCTCGGCCTCCCCCTCCTGCGAGGCATAGGCGGCACCAAACGCGCGCATCATCTCGTCCTGGGCAAACGACTGCTCCAGGATCTCGTTGCACGCCTCGACACATTCATCGCAGATGAACATGCCGTCGTGGCCGCGCACGAGCTTGCGAACCTGATCTTGCGTCTTGCCACAAAATGAGCAGCGAACCGGAGCCTCGCCGTCATGCCCCGGCGTGCGGTCGAAATCGGAGCCCGCCATTAGCGCTCGCTCCCAGAGTCGTTGCGGGAGGTTACGATGCGGTCGATCAGGCCGTACTCGAGCGCCTGGTCGGCGCGCAGGTAGTGGTCGCGCTCGGTGTCCTGCTCGACCTGCTCGAACGGCTTGCCGGTGCAATCGGCCAGGATGTGGTTGAGCGTGGTGCGCGTCTCGCGGATCTCGCGCGCGGCGATCTCGATCTCGGTCTGCTGGCCCTGGGCGCCGCCGCTGGGCTGATGGATCATGATCTTGGAGTGCGGCAGGCAGAAACGCTTGCCCTTGGCGCCCGCTGCGAGCAGCACGGCTGCCATGGACGCGGCCATGCCCACGCAGATGGTGGAAACATCGGGCTTGATGTAGTTCATGGTATCGAGGATGGCGAGACCGGAGTACACCTCGCCACCGGGAGAGTTGATGTAAAGCGAAATGTCCTTCTCGGCATCCTGGCTCTCGAGATGGAGTAGCTGCGCGATCACCAGGTTGGCGGTCACGGAGTTGACCTCCTCACCCAAAAACACGATGCGGTCGTTGAGCAGTCGGGAATAAATGTCGTAGCTGCGCTCACCACGCGGAGTCTGCTCGATGACATAGGGCACGAGCGCGGAATCGATGCGGTGAATCATATGGCCCCTTTCGTTGGGAAGGCGCCGGGAAGCCGGCACATAAGCAAAAATTGACTGGCCAAAGAGCGAAATGCCACTCGATAAACACGTACGGTGCCCTATCTCGACCTAGCGCGATGGGACACCGTACAAACATCAGCCGTTCAGGCGTTTATGATACACGTTTTCGCAGACATACGTCGGCTGCGGCAAACGCGTAGAGGCCATCTACTCAGCCTTGACCTCGGCGGCGCGAGCGGCCTCGTCGACCTCGGTGACCTTGGCATTCTCGACCAGCCAGTCGACAGCCTTGGAGCGACGGATGGAGTCGCGGATGGCAGGCATGCGACCCTCGGCGAGGAACTGGGCCTTGGAGGCCTCGATGTTCTCGACGCCGGCGCGGTCGAACTCGCCGTCGACGTCCTCGTCGGTGGCCTCGACCTTGAGCTCGCGAGCGAGTGCGTCGAGGGCGAGGGACTCACGGGCGACGTCGTTGGCCTGACGGTGCAGGTCGGCGATGAAATCCTCGGAGCTGATGCGGTTGGCCTGCAGCCAGCCGTCGAGGCTCATGCCGCGGGCGGACAGGCTCTGGAGGAAGTTCTGGCCAAGCTCCTGGAAGACGGACTGCTCGTAGTCCTCGTCCATCTCATCGAGCTGGAGACGCTCGGCGAGCGCGGCGACGGCGCGGTTCTCCTTGAGCTGGGGAAGCTGGGAGCCCTTCTCGGACTCGATCTCGAGCTTCACGGCGTCACGCATGGCGTCGATGCCGTCGAAGCCGAAGTTGGTCTTTGCGAACTCGTCGGTGAGCTCGGGGAGCTTGCGCTCCTTGATGCCCTTGACGGTGACCTCGACGGAAGCCTCCTCGGCACCCTCGACCTCGGGGGTCCAGGAGATGGTCTTGGTCTCGTCGACGTTCATGCCGAGCAGGCCCTCGTCGAACTCCTTGGGAAGGTTGCCCGAACCCATGGCGATCATGCGGCCCTCACCAGCGAGAGCCTCGGCGCCGGCAACGTTCTTGATGTCGACGGTGACGTAGTCGGAGCCCTCGATGGCACGCTCGACGTCCTCGAAGGTGGCGTGATAGCCCATCAGCATCTCGACCTGCTGGTCAATCTCGGCCTCGGTGACCTCCGCCGGGGGCATCTCGATCTCGACGGCGTCGTAGGAAGACAGCTCGGGAGCGGGACGAAGCGTGAATTCAACGGTGTAGGTGTAGTCGGTACCGTCGGCGCACAGGTCGATCTCCTGGTAATCGCCCTCCTTGACGGGGACGATGTCGAGCTCGTTGAGGACGGCGCCCTCGTTAGCGCCGATGAGCTCGTTGGTGGCCTGAGCGAGCATGGCGTCCTTGCCCAGAGCGGAGTCGATCACGGGACGGGGGGCCTTGCCGGCACGGAAGCCGGGGAAGCGATACTTCTTGGCAGCCTCCTTGTAGGCCTTCTTGATGGCAGCGTCGACGTCGGCGGCGGCGATGGTGACCGTCGCGGTGAGCTTGGCGTCCTTCACGTCAGAAGTGATGTTCAACGTTCCTCCTCTGGTACACGCCCGGCATTGGTACGGGCGCCGGGGCCCCTTGATAACCTTGTTGTTGTACCTGGTGCGGGCGAAAGGACTCGAACCTTCACGGGAAGCCCACTGGAACCTAAATCCAGCGCGTCTACCAATTCCGCCACGCCCGCAGCTGGTCACACAGGCGAACATAATAGCAAAAAGCGCGCACCTGCGCGTTGGCGCCTGCGGAAGCGTGAAAAACCCGCACGACTGCTGCACATACGCCACTCACCGACCGGACCCTACCGCTCCCGTTTGTCGCAATCGCTCGCATCTCGCAGCCCTCTTCCCTTTCGAGGTATGCTCATTCATACGTTCCATGTATGTCTCCCTTATCTCGTCCTGGGCATTCGAACCTGCTCAGAAAGGAGGGTGACATGACTCATGGAGCTCACCCGATAGTCATCAGGGGGCAGACGGCCCTTCGCGCCACTCGCTGGGAGCGGCGGGTCCACGGATGCCTGACATGGGACGCCGTGGATGCCGATGAGCAGGAGCGCGTCTTTCGCCAAGCAACCTGCCTGGCGTCGTTCATCGATTTCGAAGAGCTGGGGCGGCTCGGCATTTTGCAGGACGACGAGGTCCTGGAAATCGCAGTTTCCCCCGGTGCCAAGCGAAACAGATGCGCCCGTGTTTCCGTACGGCACATCACGCATCTCGGGCACGACGCCATCATGCGCATACGGGCCAATATATACATTTTGTCCCCCGTCGCCCTCGTTCTCGACCTCGCGCGCGAGCATACGCTCTCCGAGATGCTGGCGCTCATCGAAGAGCTAACCGGCAACTGGTCGCTTCCCGAGCGCAACAGCGAGGACAACAAGGAGGACCCCGACATCGATTTCATCGACAAGCAATGCGGGTATTACGAAAGCGAACCCGCGACAACCATCGACGACCTCACGGAATACCATTCACAATCGGCAAGAACTGCAGGCCGCAAAGCGGCGCAAACAGCGATCATGTATGCAACGGGCTCAAGCCGCTCACCCATGGAGGCAATCGTCTATGCCATGTTCTCGCTCCCCCACATGTTGGGCGGCCTGAACTGCGGTCCGATAAAACCAAACTTCAAGATTGCCATGCAGGGGAATGCAGAGAAACTGTCGGGTCTGCCCTACGTTGTCGCCGACGCCTACCTTCCAAGCTTCAACTCAATTCTGGAATACAACGGGTCGTACCACGATGAATCATCGGTGCGACGGCGCGACGAAGCAAGGACTCTCGGCCTGATGTGCATAGGCATCGACGTCTACAGGCTTAACGACCTGCAGCTCAACGACTCAGGTGACCTCGAGTCGGTCGCGCGCATCATCTATCGCAGAAACGGGCTGACCTATCGACCGCGGGCGAAGCAATACGACAAGCGACTCCCATTGCTGCTGAAAGAACTCCGTCGTGCGCTCGGTCTTGACGACCACGGGGCTTCATAAGCGACAGAAGCGAGTTCCATCTACCAAAAACGACTAACTTGTAACCGGAAACATGAAGCAATCAGAGAAAACAGGCTCCATATTGCAATCAGGACACGAAGCGAGTCCAGAAAACACGTCTCACCGTACCTGCCCCACGACAAACCCAGCGAATTTGGGAGCCGCCATCGATTGACCCACGCTCGTCCCCACGGCTTTCGACCGTTTTCGCCAACTCGCGAGCGCAGAACGGTTACAAGTTAGTCAAATATGGTAGCTGAGCATGCCCAACAGACGATATGAGTTGAACATTGGGAGCCCCTCCCCTTGTAGCTCTATCGTG